>SDBV01001194.1_pt1 | contig 38904 bp, 31 predicted proteins | sample 2277081 | NCBI WGS metagenome assembly SDBV01 (sample SAMN10402039, study PRJNA504765) | marine sediment metagenome | isolation source: marine sediment core GS10_PC15, 223 cmbsf | place: Arctic Ocean: Southern Knipovich Ridge | collected 2010 | reverse complement strand
AGGTGCCGTCCTTTACGGAAACGGCTCGAACAACTCCGTGCTCCGGGAGATCGGCGACAAGTTGCCGATCGTAGTCGGCCACAAGCACCTGGAACTGAGAGGCAGGAAGATCAGCGGATGGGGCGTGGGGGCGCGGTTCATCTGTCCCAACCCGCTGGCGCCGGGCAGATACCTGGTGGTTGCCGCCGGGACCTCGGCACAAGCCGTGGAAATGGGCGGGAAATTGCCAATCTACATGGCCGACTTCATGGTCTACAATCACCGGACCGTTCACCGAAAGGCGTTCATGATCCTCGGAGGTCGCAAGGAGATCGAGACAGGCTATTTCACCGAGGACTGGAAACTGCCGCAGAAGCCCCCCGATCGTTGACCTTTACGAGTGTGCGCCCATGGCCATGTTGATGGAGCAGGCGATGAACGTCGCGGATGTTGGCGGGTTTTTCAGAAAAAATAATTTCTTTCGTGTCGTGCAAATGTGGTAAGGTTTCCGCTTCAAAACGGTAAGTGATGATCGATATGGTGCACGATCATCAATAGGGAGGTTTTCATGCAGCAAACCATCGAGTTCGGCCCCGCGTATGCCATGGCCACAATCGATCTCGCCGCCGGAGAGGAAGTAACGGTCGAGGCCGGCTCCATGGTGGGAATGAGCGACGGCCTGCAGATCAAGACGCACATCGGGGGAAACAGGAGCGGGTTCTTTGGTGCGATCCTGAACTTCCTCGGTGCTCTCGTGAAGAAGTTCCTGGGCGGTGAGACATTGTTTGTCAACACGTACAGTCCGCCGGAGGGGCAGCCAGGGCGTTTGCTTATCGCCCCCGCTCTGTCGGGCGATATTGTTCACTATCCCCTTGACGGGAGCAAGGGGTTGATGGTGCAGGCGTCCAGTTACCTGGCGTCGTCCGGTGACATCACCGTGAAAACCAAATTCGGAGGATTGAAGAGCCTGTTTTCCGGCGAGGGGGCCTTCTGGCTCATCATCACCGGCACGGGCGACTTGTGGGTTAATTGTTACGGTGCGATCCACCAGATCGACGTGAACGGCAAATACATTGTCGATACGGGCCATATCGTGGCCTTCGACGATTCTATTGATTACAAGATCAAGGGTTCGGGAAACCTGAAATCGACCCTGATGTCCGGAGAGGGGCTCACTTGTCATTTCGAAGGTCACGGCAAACTGTTCATTCAATCGCGTAATCTCGGTGGAATGCTCCACTGGATCGCGCCCAAGCTGAGGGGATAGGGAGGCGAACCATGCATTTTGAAACGGTTTTCAATCCCGCGTACACCCTGACGATAGCGCGGCTGGAACAAGGTGATAAGGTCATGGCCGAGGCCGGTGCCATGGTTACGCAGGACGCCCATGTTCGGATGGAAACATCCGCCTCGGGAGGCAAGGGAGTCGGTGGATTCCTCAAGGGCTTGGGGCGAAAGATGTTCCTCGGAGAGTCGTTCTTTCGGAACACCTTTCACGCGGACAACGCGCCCGGTGAGGTCACGTTCGCGCCCAGCCTGCCCGGTGATACCATGATTTACGAGATGCAGGGTCAGGATCTGATCGTGCAGCAGACTTCTTACCTGGCCTCGGCCACTACGGTTGAGATAGAGACCAAGTGGGGCGGTTTCAAGAGCTTCTTCGGCGAGGGAAGGATGTTCTGGATAAAGGCGTTCGGAAACGGCCCGCTCGCCCTCAACGCTTTTGGGGCCATCAAGGAAATTCAGGTGGACGGCGCCTTCACGATCGACACGGGACACATCGTTGCGTTCGAGCCGACCCTCGATTTCAGCATCAAACGCGTTGGCTCATGGTTCTCGACTTTCTTCTCGTCCGAGGGCCTGGTCTGTCGGTTCGAGGGCCATGGCAAGCTGTTTATCCAGACACGAAACCCGGTCGAGTTCGGCTCGCTGGTGGGAGCCAAGCTTCCGCCGAGAAGCGCCTGAGGAGGTGATCAGATGCAATTTGACATAAAGAGCTCGCCGGATTTTGCGATCATCGACTGCCGGCTCGCGCAGGGCGAATCGGTAGTGGCGGAGTCGGGCGCAATGGTTTGCATGTCCCCAAACATCAAGATGAAGACCGAGGCGCGCGGCGGGATCCTTGCGGCGGCCAAGCGCAAGCTGCTTGGCGGCGAGTCCATCTTCCAGAACACGTTCACCGCGGAGGGCGGTGAGGGTAACATTATGCTGGCCCCCGGATCGCCGGGTGACATCATCGCCTACGAGCTGGAGCCGGAGCGGTCGCTCATGATCCAGTCGTCGGCATACGTGGCCGCGACACCCGATGTGAAGCTCGACACCAAGTGGGGCGGCGCGAAGGGTTTCTTCTCCGGGGTGGGGATGTTCCTTCTCAAGGCCACCGGGCCGGGGACGGTGTTCGTTGCGTCCTACGGCGCAATCTACCCCAAGAAGTGCGACGGGGAGTACATCGTCGATACGGACCACATCGTCGCCTTCCAGGACACGGTGCAGTACGGGATCACCAAGGTGGGCGGCATCAAGTCGTTATTCTTCGGTGGTGAGGGCCTCGTGGCCAAGTTCTCCGGTCAGGGAATGATCTACGCCCAGACCCGCAGCCCGTCTTCCCTCGCCGCGTTCCTGCATCCATACCGACCGGTCAAGAGCAGAAACTAGTAACTCGTCTTTGCGCGCCACAACTTCACTGCCGCATCTATGGCGAGGCGCATCCCCGCGGGATCGGCGGCCCCGGTTCTCGCGATGTCGTGTGCGGTTCCGTGATCGGGACTGGTGCGCACGAACGGAAGCCCCATGGTGACGTTGACGGTTCGACCTGTGCCCATCAGCTTCAGCGGGATCATCGCCTGGTCGTGGTAGGCGGCGATCACCCCGTCGTATCGTCCGTTCACGGCGTCGCGGAACACCGTATCAGCCGGGGTGGGGCCCGTGATCTCCGCGTCGACTCTTCCCCGGATATCCCGGCAGAAGGGCTCCAGGATCCTAGCCTCCTCGTTCCCGAGCAACGCTCCCTCGCCGGCGTGTGGATTGAAGGCGGCTATGGCGATTCGCGGGCGTTCGTCCGGGTGCATCTCCTTCAACAGGGTGACCATGTGACCGGTCGTTCGTTCGTAACGTTCGGTCGTGACGGTCAGGGCAACCCGATCCATGGGAACGTGGGTCGCCAGCAGCCCCACCGCGAGCTTCTCGGACATGAAAATCATGGTCACGTCGTCGTGGGCCAGACCGCAGCGTTCGGCCAAGTACTCGGTGTGTCCGATGAAACCCGGTGCGACGCGGGAGATCTGCTCCTTGGAAACCGGCCCTGTGGCCAGGCAATCGCACGTGCCTTCCAGCACTGAGTCCACGGCTTTTTCAAGAGCTTCGAACTGGGCTCTCGATGATCGAGTTCCCTGTTCCTCAATCGGCGGCCCGTCTTCCTCGGTGGGGACTACCGCGATAATGCCGGGTCCGGCCGGTTTCGCCCGCTCCATGAGATGAATCCGTGGATTGGCGCCGATGTCGTTGAGCGCCTGTCGCAACGTGGGCCAGTGCCCGAACACAACCGGTCGTGAGATCCGCGAGGCGGTTTCCAGACACTGTGCAAGAATCTCCGGCCCGATACCGGAGGGGTCCCCCATCGTGATGGCGAGCGAAGGTTTCATCGCTCCCGCCTATACTCCCTAAAACTACAGCCAGTCCATTATCATTTTATTGTGGTCCCTTTTTGTTAACGATGACACTTAGTATCCGAAAAGGAATTGCTCTGGATTTTCGATGAAACGAGATTGAAGCGGCGTATTCGGATGAACGTTTTTTGACTTGGGACTCGTTCGCGGGCTATTACAAAAAGCACAAGAGGTTTCATTTTAGGACAATTCAATGTCGAACTTGACGAGTGATTATTCGTATTCTAGTGTTCGTCACGCTCGCGAGCGGGCGATGCAATCTGATGCCGAGTTCAAAAAGCATGGAGGAGTTATTGGTATGCTTTGGGAGGTGATCGTTCCCAACGATGATGGAGCACAAGCAGCTTCGATCACCGTGGAAGCGGACAACTGGTTTTCGGCATTGCGCGGTGGACTGACCAAGCACGGGCTGGACGGCCAGGGCGTTTCCAACATTACTTGCGATATCAAGCCGGATCGCAGTGTTCACGTAACCGATTTCGTGACACGCAAGGTGTACACGTTGAGGCCCATGAGTGAAGAACGCGCTCAACAGAAGGCACCGGCGGCTCAGTCTCCCAGGCCCGCGCCGAAAACCGCGCAAAGAGCGGTGCCGAAGATAGTACCGAAGGTCACGCAAAAGCCCGCGCAAAAGCCCATACCCAAACCCGTTGTCCCCGTGGCACCGGCGAAGGGGGTGGTCTCTCAGATTTCACCGGATCTTCCGGTGCACAAGGTTTTCTTTTGGAACGACAACGCGCCTGACGACGGCAGCGCGATTTATTTCCGAGAACGGCTGATTTTCGTTGCTCCGGGGACCAACAAAGACGCGGCCGCCAAGATCGCCGCCGAGTACTATCATCGATTGAAGGCAATGGGTTCCGATGAGGGAACCAAGCTCTTCATTACTGTCCATGTTTTCGATCACGAATTCAAAAAGAGGTCGGTTAGACCGGCCATTGCTTCCCTCTCATGGAAAGAGTGGAGCCCCAAGAAGGCCGGCATCCAGTTTCCGCTGTCGGAAGACGAGGGGATCAGGCTCAGTCGGATACCCCCGCCACCGATGGTCGCGGCGCCGGTGCCGGCGCCGAAACCGAAACCTGTCGAGAAGCCTCTAGCCCGGGCGCTGCCGGTGCCGGAACCCGTTTCGGCACCCGCGATCCTGTCCGAGTTGATCGCGGAGCCACAAGCTCCGTCGGCGCCTGTTCGTGAGCCGGACCCAATTCCATTGGTTCCAGTCAGGAAGGCCCCGGTCCCGGAGCCTTCGCCCGTCGCAGTGCAGGCTCTCGCACCTGCCCCGTATCCACGGCCTGTCCCACTGGTTTCGGCCAGGCGGGCACCTGTCGCCGAGACCGAGAAAAAAAAGAAGACACCCTCGCGGGAACTGGGGGTGGACGACGCCATAGTGAGGGCCTTCGAGCGGATGCAATACATATATTCGGTTACGCGGCACGATGACGCGGCCCTGTTTGCAATTAACCTGGCCCGAGAGTTCATCGCTTGCGAGGCGGCCAGCGCAATGCTCATCACGCCGGGGAAATACGAGTTGTACGTGGCTGCGGCGCAGGGTGATGCGTCGAGCCAGTTGATGGGCAAGAAGCTGTCACTCACAAAGGGAATCGTCGGGTTCGCGACCAGAGCCGGCGCAGTGATAACGGTTTCGGATCCCCAAAACGATCCGCGGTTCCATGCGGAGTTCGACCATCTGAGCGGTTTTGTCACCCGCAGCATAGTGTGTGCTCCGATTCAGTACGAGGGCAAGACCATCGGCGCCATCGAGTTGATCAACAGCCCGCGCGAATCCGGGTTCCTTCAGTCCGAGGCCAACGTTCTCTCCTACATAGCCGGAGCGGTGGGCGAGTATATCGATACGTCGCTCCCGTCTCGCGAGGCGGATTTCAGCGACAGGGATTTTGCCGAGTTCCTGCCGGCCAAGAAGACCCAGTCCCAAAAGAAGGTCAATGCCGGGAAAAAGCCCGCGAGGAAGCAGCCGGCGACGACTCCGGCGTCAGGGAAAAAAGCCAGGGCGGCGGCGGCGAAATCCACCAAGAAGACCTTGGCCGAGACCCCCGCGGCCAAACAGGCCGCCGATGCCAGGGGCGGCGTCAAATCCAAGAAGACAAAGAATAAGAGAAAGAGGTAGCTGTTCGCTTTCTTAGAGTTCGTCCGCCCAGCCGGCTCTATATTTGTTGCAGGTATCCGCGAATGGTTTCAGGGGGCCGCTGGCTGCCTTCGCCCTGCTCGACATCCTCTTGAAACGCTTGTGCTCGGTGATGAAGAAATGCCGCTCGCCACGGTGCTTGTCGATCCATTTCTCGAAGTTCTTGTTCTTGGTGGAGACGTGGACGACAACCCGGTTGCCGGTGTAGAAGTTTTCGCCCTTCCAGTTCATCTGAAACGCAACCAGCCTCTCCGCGGGCGACTTCCTCTTGGCGTAGTACTCCTCCATGATGTGTTTCTGCGTCCAGTGGGGCGCCAGTTCGACCATATGATGCTGGGTGAGCCAGTGTCCCATCACGAGCGCAAGAAGCAGCGTTGCCACCACGGCGCCACGTCGCAGTCGAGCGCCGGCCATGCCCGCCATCAACAGGGAAAATCCAGCCGCGAAGGCCAGAATCGGCATGGAGATGTCGTACCGAGGCCCCTCGGGGTACGATCGCGAGTACTTGTAGATGAATAACCCGACGACCTGAGTATAGCCGTGGAGCACCCCCTTGCCCGCCGGAGCGACCAGATCCTGTGCCACCAGCGCCAGGATGGCTATCCCGGCGATCGACACGGGACCGAGCTTCTTGACGCGACCCTCCCAGATGTCATCCAGGAAGAGGCCGATGAGTATCGCCACGGGCGGGATCAAAGGGAAAACGTAGTGATGAAATTTTGTTACCATCATCGCAAGCAGTCCGAATGACAGAATTCCCCAGCTGGCGCAGAAGGAACGGATCGTACGGTCATTGTCTAAGATCGATGTTTCGCCTTTGGACTCCGGGTTGCTGCGCCACTTGTGCCAGGCGATGAGAGCGAACGGAAGGAAGGCCACCCAGGGAAAAGCGGCATATCCGAGCTGCTGAACAAAGTACTGAAACGTCCCGTTGTCGCCGTGGACTCCCACGGAGAGGCGCTTGATGTGGTCGTGGATGAAGAAGCGATTGATGAAGCTCATACCGTGGCGGAAAAACATGGCCACGTACCAGGGAGAAGAGACCAGGAGGAACAGAGCGATACCTCGCCCCATGTCCAGGCGTTTGACCTTGTCCCAGTGCCAGCCGATGAAAAGACGAATGCCTCGTTCCTTTGGGATGGTCTTCCAGGGAGAGAAAAAAATCCATAGACCGAAGAGGCCGAGGAGGGGCATCAGCAGTCCCGGCATCCCCTTGGCCATGACCGAGAGCGCCAGGGAGAGATACATCCCGTGGAAGCACAGTCGGGAGATCCGACGCTCCTTGCGAAGGGTGAACAGCAGGATCAGGAACGGGACGGCATACGCCATACCGAGCAGCAGCCAGTCGAGCGAGATATCCGTTTGTGCGCCGAGTTTGGTTCCGAAAATGGATGGGATCACATCGGAGAGGTTTGCCTTGAGAACGGAGAGATGCGAGTTGACAGCCCTCACGTCCCCCCTGCCGAATGTGCCGAAGCTGAAGACGGTGCTGCGCGTGGCGAGGTAGATGAATTGCGGAATCGCCACGAGGACGTACCCGGCGACGACCGCGTGAAAGCCGGACAACGGAAGCGTCCGGACCTTTCCGAGGGGCAGCGCGAAGGGGCGGACCTCCGCCTCCGGCTTCACGGTGATTCCCAGGAGGAATAACACGACGGCCAAGGTCATGAGGCCCACGAACGGAAGGTCGGTGATGGCCTGGCGGGCCATGAAACCATATAGCGGCATGGTTCCGAGCACCACCGCCGTAAAAAGCCCGGCTCTCCTGGAGATCCGCCGGGCGAGGAGCTGGTAGACGGCCCAGATGACCAGGATCGCCAGGGCCGCCACGAAAAAGCGAACGCCCCACTCGGCGTGGGGCGATATCTCGTCGGGGGTCACTCGGATCCCGAAGAGAGCCATCCCCAGGTTCATCATCCAGAAGATGAGGATTGGCTTGGAGTAGAACCATTTGCTCTCCCAAAAGAGGCCGATCCAGTCGTCCTGCTCCAGCTGTCTCCTGGCGACCTCGCCGTAGTGGGTTTCCCAGCAGTCCCACAGGCCCTGGCTGCCGAGGGTCGCCATGATCGATGCGGTGGCGACGGCGAACACGAGAAAACCCTGGTGAAGGTTGCCGTCGAAGGGCCGTGGCCGCTTGACCCGGGCCACGAGTATGGCTGCCAGCCCCAGCCCGAACAGGAGCGGGCCCGACCAGGGAGCGGCGGCGCCCATGGTACCGATCACGGAGACCCTGCATGCACCGCCGACGAACAGCGCAAGGCCGATCCACAGGACGCGTATATTGAAGCCCGAAAGGAAAAGCATCCACCGGGTTGCGTCCTTTGGATCATACGAGGAAGACGGCTTGTTATTCGTTGACCCCATCCCGGCCTTCCCCTGCGAGGGGAAGGGGAAGTTGTTGGAAACCCGCATTCCAGCGCGCTCTATTCGCAGCGTTCCAAAGAAGTCGAGCAGGCCCACCAGCACGAGCGCGAGCAGCCCGACGCCCAGACCCACGCCGAACCCGAGCACCCGCGGATAGAACATGAGGAATCCCAGCGCAAAGCCGGCCAAAACGGTGATCAGGGCTCCTCGAATCCTGTGGTTCATGTGAGACGCAACTCCTTGAAGGCAACGAGTTTGCCGGAGCGTACCGACAGGGATGTTCGGTGTCAACGCCGATGAAAACCGAGGATATCGATCTCTTCGAGGGGGGCTCGAAACACTTTTCCAAGGTCATCGCTTGCCGGGAAGGCGTTGCGCCAGAAACAGGACGTAGCGTGCTCGCGAGCCGTGGTGCGCCGCCACGCGTGCTACATCGACGTCAAAGCCCGCGCCCGCCAGCCTGCGCTCGAAACGCGCGCTGGGCCCTGAAGACCAGACGGCCAGAACGCCGTGCGGGCGCAGCGCGGAATGGCAGGCGCGCACGCCGTGCTCGCTGTAGAGACGTTGATTCCTGGTGCTCGACAACGCCACCGGACCGTTGTCCACGTCGAGCAGGATTACGTCGAACTGACGCGTCGAGCGCTTTATAGTGTCGAAAACGTCTTCCACCACGACCTCGCAACGTGGGTCGTCGAGCGGATGATCGGCGAGGATGCCCACATGAGCGTGATTCCAGTCGACGAGACTCGGCACGAGCTCGGCAACAGTGACCTCCGCGTCTGCCGAAACGAGATCCAGGACCGCGCGCAGCGTGAAGCCAAGGCCCAGGCCGCCGACCAGCACGGCGCCCGGATCGGGGGCGCGCTCGATCGCGTGCCGGGCGAGAGCCTCCTCGGAATCGTGCATGCGGCTCGACATGAGCAGACGCTCGCCAACGCGAACCATCCATTCGTCTCCGCGACGGGCAAGCACGAATTTGGTGCCGTCACCCATCACCGCACTGTCGATTGTCTGGGTTTCGAGCATTGATGCCGCTTTCTCCCGCCTGAGGTGCCACACACTAAAGCAAGGACACATTAATGCAAGAAACCGTTACAACGCGAAAAGTTCAAATCAGCCGTCGAAGCGGTATCCGACGCCGTGGACAGTCTGAATGATCGACGGGTTTTTGGGGTCGGATTCGATCTTCTTTCGCAGCTTGGCGATATGCTGGTCGAGGGTCCTGCTCGAGGGGAAGTACTTGTCTCCCCAGCAGTGGTCGAAGATCATCGATCTGTCCAGCACCGCGCCGGGGTTTCTGGAGAAGAGGTCGAGGATTTTTACCTCCCGCAAAGAGAGATCGATCGTTTTCCCGTTTCTGCGGGCCCGAAGCTCCGACGGCGAGACCTGGAGATCTCCTATGGAAAACTCGCTCGGCAGGTCGTCCGGTATTCTTGTGGCGAAGCACCGGCGCGTGACCGCCCTTATTCGGGCCACGACCTCCTTCACGCCGAACGGCTTGACGATGAAGTCGTCAGCGCCGATTTCCAACCCCACGACCTTGTCAATCTCCTCGGATTTGGCGCTGATGAAGATGATCGGTGTTTCCGATCCCGTGGCGCGGATATCCCGGCAGACGTCATAGCCGCTTCTTCCCGGCATCATTATATCCAGGCAGACGAAATCGGGTTCCTCGGATTCGAAGAGCTTCATCGCCTCGTCGCCGTCGGCGGCCTCCACGGTGGAATATCCCTCGGAGGCGAGGATGTCGGCCAATCCCCTGCGGATGTTCTGATCATCTTCGGCTATCAGCACTTTGATCATGTTTGCTCTCCTGTATCGAGTGGAGCGAGAATAACGGCCTTGAAAAGCGCGCCGTCCTTCGCCGGTTCAAGCGTGAGATCGCCCCCGTGGAGCCGCGCGAGTTCACGCGAGATGTTGAGTCCGATGCCCGTGCCCGACGTTCCCTCCGCAACTCGCTGCGAGAGCCGGACGAACGGCTGGAAAATGCGTTTTCTCGCGGATGCGGGGATGCCGGGGCCTCGATCTTCGACCGAAATTGCCAGCATGTTCCCGTCGCGCCGGGCGCAGATCTTGATCCAGCCGGCCTGCAGCGCGTACTTTTCCACGTTTCCTATCAGGTTGCTCAATATCTGGCCGATGGCGTCCGCATCGAAACAAGAGGCGCCCTCACCGGTGAGCTCGACTGCTATTTTGAATCCGTCGGCCTCGAGGCTCGGGCGGAACTGGTCGATGACCGCGCGGATCGTGTCGTCGATCTTGCCCGTCACCGGTCGGACCACCAATTTGTTTCTGTGGCTTGCCGCGAAGGTCAGCACGTTTCCGATGAGTCTGCTCAAACGCTGGCTTTCGGATACGATGACGTCGAGATAGTTTCGCGGCTGATCGTCATCCTCGTCGATTCGATCCTCCAGTAGCTCCGCGTACATTCGTATGTTGGTAAGCGGTGTTTTCAGCTCGTGGGAGACCTGGTTGACGAAGGTCACCCGTTTCCTCGCGTCTCGAGCCTCACGCCCGCTCTCCCTTACGAAATAGAAGGCGAGGGCGAACATGATCAGCGCCAGGGCGCCGATGCTGACGAGGGTGCCGAAGACGATACCGCCGCCGATCTCGTCCCCGACGGTTACCAGAGAGGCGAAATAGCGCAGCCTCCACGCGCCCAGGGGCGAGTCGAGATCTCGAATCACGCGAGGCCTCTCGTCCTCTGCCGGCTCGTACCTGCCCCACACGTACACCGGCTGTCCGTCCGAGTCCACGAGCTGTATCCGGCCGTCGGCCAGGCCCGTTTCTCCAGGGTTCGTTTCGGGGAGCTCGCCGACGATGTCCGCCATGAGTGTGAGCCTGTCCAGCTCCGCGCCGATCACCCTGCCTTTCGTGTCCTGTCGCCAGAAGATGAAGTTGACGCCGCTGCCCCAGTACCATGTGTACCAGCCGCGATCTTCTCCATTCTCGATCACCTCGGAGTCCGCTTTCCCCTTGCCTTGTCGGGTCTTCTTCACCGGGGAGGGCGTGGCCGGATCGCTCGGACGGAAGAACGATTCTCCGGATTCCCAGATGTGCCTGGTGCGCGCGAGGAACTCCTCCTCCGATTGGTTCCGCGGTGCGTTCAGGGGAGGGTGGATCATCTTTCCATCAACATCGAGAACGAAGATCTGACGAACCGTGCGTTCCGCCCTGACGACATCCCTGATTGTCGAATGATCGATCTTTCCAAAATCAGTAATCTTCTGAAGGTTCCGCTCCCGGGATTCCACTACCTTGGATACGATGGTGTTCACGTCCGCCAGTCTCTGGGACAGGAGCTCATCGAATCTGTGTGAAACCATCGCCCGCTCGTCCCGGGCTATCTTCATCCCCATCCACGCCATGGCCGCCAGGGGCGCCAGGATCAACACGGAGAAGATGATTACGAGCTTGGGTTTCAAGGGTGGGTCCTTCGCCTGATGTTACCAGGCCTGCTGCATATCAGCCTCGAATTGATTATCGCGCATCGCCTTGCGCTGCTTCCTCCACTTGCTCGGCGCCAGGTTGGCCTTGTCGTCATAGTTGGCCTTGGCGCGTTTCTTGAGCTTCTTGGATTTGTATCTCGAGGCCTCTTCATTGAGATAGTTGTAATTGTCCATCAACACCTGCTCCGCCTCGGCGATCTTGCCCTGGTCCCTGAGAGCCAACGCGTTCTTGTTGTTCTCGTTGGCGAGAAGATCGACGCTGGTGACCATTACGCTTTTATTCCGGTGTTTTTCGACAAGCGCCAGGGAGTTGGAGAAGCTCGCGATCACGGTGTTGCCCAGCATGTCCGTGGTTTGCGATACCGTGTTCGCATAATGAACGTCAATCGTCGCCACTTCCTGGTTGGTTCCTGCTGAGCGTGAGGGAATCTCGACCTCCACAAGGAGGAACTTCTCCTGGTTGGAGTAGATCTGATTGAGATTGGCGACGATCTCCCGTCCGTTGATCTCCGCGTGACGGCCCAGAACACGGATGGGCCGGATCCCCGGAGCGCACCTGATTCTCACCACTACCTCCCGGGCCACAACCGAGAGAACATCACCGAACTCGTAGGAGAAGATCCTGGCGAGATCCGTCGCGTCCTCGGCGAAGGCGTGGTTGCCGTCGCTCTGCATGGCCAGATTGAACATGAGGTCCTCGTTGTAGTCGTGTCCGAGACCTATGGTGGTTACGGAGATGCCCTCCTTGGCGAGAGACCGGCCCAGATTGCCGAGCTCTCCGGAACTGCTCGGCCCCACGTTGGCGAGCCCGTCGGATACCAGGATCACTCGGTTGACGCGATTGCGCTCGATGAATTTCCGTACCTCGTAGGCGCCCTTACTGACTCCAGCGAACAGCGCCGTGTTCCCCGAGGAGTGGAGGCTGTTGATCCGGCGGTAGATCTCGGATCGATTTCGAACCTTGGTGGCCGGGATGAGGACCCTCACAGTGTGGTTGTATGCGACGATGGATACGATATCGTTCGGGCCCAGCCGGTCCACCGCCATGATGGCCGCTTCCTTGGCCTTCCTCATCTTCTGTCCGCTCATTGAGCCGGAGCGGTCCAGCACGATGGCCACGTTCACCGGCGTCCGGGTATCCCCCTCCTGGATCTCGAACCCGGTGAGGCCGATCTTGAGATATGCGGTCTGCACGGTTCGCTCGAGCATGACGGGAGTGCTCAACTCCACGTCCAGGCGAACCCGGTCCGCGCTCGCAACGGCGCTGCCGAGCATGATGAAAATGATTGCGGCCCCGGCCAGTGTCACACGGCTTCTTGTTTTTGGAGATGTCATTTTTTACTCCCTTTCTTAATACCGCCAACTACGGCGGTCTTGCTACCCTTTGTTGATGATACGAGGGAGCGCGAAAAAAGTTGTTCGAGCGTAGGCAAAAGAATTGTAAAAAGAATGCAAAGCCTCAACCCCATCCCGGCCCCTCCTTCGCATGGCTACGGCGGGCAGGCTTTCCCCTGCGAGGGGAAGGGGAAGATGATGGAAGCCGGCCTTAAAGGGACCCTTGACGTTGCCGGGAGGTTTTGTTAAATAACCATGCGATATTTAATGGGCTTTTACCATTTGGCGGTTCCTGCGGTTTGCGGTAACACGGTTCTCGGAGGCGACGACAAAAGATGAGCCCACATCTGCTCGCGATAGCTTCCGGCGGATCTCTCGTCGATCTCGATGGTACGTTTTTCGTACAACTCGGCCTGTTTGTTTTCATGTTCATTTTCCTTTACCTCGCGCTGTTCCGTCCGGCGATCAGGCTCATCGAGGCCAGACGTGAAGCCACGGAGGGTACCAGGGAGAGGGCGATCGCGATGAGGAAAGAGGCGGAGGGGTTCAGCGATGAGGTCGATCGACAGATCCTCGATATCAAGAGCGCCGCAATCCTCGAGCGGGACCGGATAATTGAACAAGCCAGGCGTCGGGATCGCGACTTGATGGCCGCGGCGAGGGTGAAGTCCCAGAAGGCCGTCGAGAACGCCAGAACGCAGATGAAGAGGGACGGCGAGATGGTGAGGAAGGAGCTCGAGGTCGAGGTGGAGGCCCTTGCCACGGGTGTGGCGGCCCGGATATTGAGGTAACCTTTCCAGGAGGATGGGAATAGCGATGGATCACGGGACCCATGAAGCCCACGGGATGAACTGGTTCGAGTGGAGTAATGAAGAAGCTCCGGCGCTCGGGTTCATGATCATCAACTTTGCGCTGCTGTTGGCGATTGTTTTCATGATTGTACGTAAACCCATCTCCAAGATGGTCACGGCGCGTCGGGAAGGCCTGGAGGCGGCGCTCAAGGAAGCCAACGAGCTTCGGGAGGAGGCGCAGAAGGCTCTGCGCTCGGCGACAGAGAGAATGGACACCCTCGATCTGGAGATGGCAAGGATCCGCGAAGACATCCTTAACGCCGGTTTAGCAGAAACACGACGCATCACCGAGGACGCGGAACGCCGCCTCAAGAGGATGGAGGATGAATCCGCAGCCCTGCTGGAGCAGGAAACGGCCCGCATGTCCGCCGAAATCCGACGGGAGGTGGTCGATGCAATCGTGTCCACCGCACAGCGAGTCATCTCGGAGAAGATCCAGGATTCGGATCATGATCGCCTGGCCGAGGACTACATGAGGTCGATGAACGAGATAACCACGCCCGCGAAGGAGCAGTGAGGCCCTGAGGATGGTGAGCGGAAGCATAGCGCGTAGATGGGCGAAGGCGCTCTTTGCGATCGGGCAGGAGCACGGCAATCTAAAGGGCCTTCTCAAGGAAGTGCAGCGGGGCGCCGACGCGTGGACGCAGAGCGAGGAGCTTCGCGATACCATGACCAACCCCCTGATCGACGCGAGGGCGAGGCTTGCGGTGTGGAATTCGCTTATCGGGCGCATCGGCGCGACCGGGATGGGAAAGAACTTCCTGATGCTCTTGTTCGACAAGGCCAGGTTGACCGAGTTGACGGGTATCGCCCGCGAGCTACAGGTGCTCAGTGACAACAAGGACAACCGGTTGCGAGCCGAGGTGATCGGCGCGGTTCCGGTGAGCGAAGGTGTGGTGACCAGGTTGAGATCGGCGCTTCAACGAAGTACCGGCAAGGCGGTCATGATGACCACGCGCGAGGATCCTTCCATCATAGGTGGAGTGATAACGCGAGTGGGGGATCTGATGTACGACGGGTCCATCAGGACCAGGCTTTCTAGAATGAAGGAGGGAATGCTGGGTCGGAGCAGTTGAACCCCATCCCGGCCCCGCCTTCGCCAAGGCTATGGCGGGCAGGCTTCCCCCAAAACCAGGTTTCGCGAGAGCGAAGCCGATACACGGGTGAACGGAACATGCAGCTTCGAGCAGAAGAGATCAGCAGGATCATAAAAGAACAGATCGAGCGGTACGATCAGGTAGTGGAGGTGATGGAGACCGGCACCATCCTCACCGTCGGTGACGGTATCGCAAGGGTCTACGGTCTGGATGGGGCCATGGCGGGCGAGCTGATCGAGTTCCCGCACAACGTCATGGGGATGGTGCTCAACCTGGAGGAGGACAACGTCGGTGTGATCCTCTTCGGCGAGGACTCCAATCTCAGGGAGGGTGACCTGGTCAAGCGAACCGGGCGCATCGCCGATACGCCGGTCGGGAAAGAGCTTCTCGGGCGGGTGGTCAACTCCCTGGGGCAGCCCATCGACGGCAAGGGGCCGATCGACTCCGAGAAGCGTTCGCGCATCGAGGTCAAGGCGCCGGGCATCGTACAGCGGCAGCCGGTACAAGAGCCTCTTCAGACCGGCCTCAAGTCGGTGGATGCGATGATTCCCATCGGGCGCGGCCAGCGTGAGCTCATCCTCGGAGACCGAGGTGTGGGCAAGACCGCCATCGCAGTGGACGCGATCATCAACCAGCGCGAAACCGATGTGTTTTGCATCTACGTCGCCATCGGACAGAAGCAGTCCACAGTTGCGCAGGTTGTGGCCCGGCTGGAGGCCGCGGGGGCCATGGGGTACACGATAGTGATCTCCGCCCCTGCGTCCGATATGGCCCCGTTGCAATTCCTCGCGCCGTACACTGGCGCCGCCATGGGTGAGTACTTCCGCGACAACGGGATGCACGCTCTGGTGGTATACGACGATCTCTCCAAGCAGGCGGTCGCCTATCGCCAGGTGTCGTTGCTGCTGCGTCGGCCGCCCGGGCGGGAGGCTTTCCCCGGCGACGTGTTCAACATACACAGCCGTCTTCTGGAGCGCGCGGCCAAGATGCACGACGACCTCGGAGGAGGCTCCCTCACGGCCCTGCCGATCATCGAAACGCAGGCGGGAGATGTCTCGGCGTATATCCCCACAAATGTCATTTCCATCACCGACGGGCAGATCTACCTGGAGCCCGACCTCTTCTTCGCCGGTCAGCGGCCCGCCATCAACGTGGGTATCTCGGTTTCCCGCGTCGGCGGCAACGCTCAGATCAAGTCCATGAAGAAGATCGCCGGGCCCCTCCGGCTGGAGATGGCGCGCTTTCGGGAGATGAAGGCGTTCGCCCAGTTCGCGTCCGATCTCGACGCGGCGACCCGGGCGCAGCTGGAGCGTGGATATCGCCTCGAGGAGCTGCTCAAGCAAGATCAATATTCCCCGCTGTCGGTGGGCAGGCAGATCCTCATTATCTACGGCGGGGTCAACGGTTACCTGGACGAGGTTCCGGTGGATATGGTGAACAGGTACGAGACGGAACTCTACGATTACGTCGATCGCACTCACGGAGATCTCATCAAGTTGATCGAGGAAAAGAAGGTGCTGGACGATGAGGTCGAGGGAAGCATCAAGAAGGCCCTCGATGAATTTGCCGGAGTTTTTGTGGCTTGAAGGAGCACATGACGCTAGTAAAAGATGGCTAACCTCAAGGAAATTCGCAGGCGGATCGGGTCCGTCAAGGGAACGCAGAAGATCACCCGCGCCATGAGAATGGTCGCTGCGGCGAAGCTGCGAAAAGCCCAGGAGACTGCGGAGAACTTCCGCGCATACGCGGATCTGATGTCATCCGTGCTGGCCGAGGTTGCATCGGGAGCTTCCCCCAAAGATCATCCCCTGCTCGCGCGGCGAGAGCCGAAGCGCTCTCTGGTTCTGGTCATCTCATCCGATCGGGGACTGTGCGGCGGTTTCAATTCCAATCTCAACCGATTGGTGACGGAGCACTTGGCGGTCGCTGATCCGGAGCCGGAGCTGGCGATCATCGGCAAGAAATCCCTGGCATACTTCAAGAGGAGAACGGCCGTCATACATCACACCTATTCCGACATATACGACGGACCGGGCTTCGACGCGGCGGCGCGGGTGGCGAGGGATCTCGCGGCTTCGTTTGCCTCGGGCGAGGTGGATCGGATAGATCTGGCCTTCAACGAGATGCTCTCCCTGGCCAGCCAGAAGCCGATTGTAAAGCAGCTGCTGCCGATCGCCCCGCCGATTCAAGTCGAAGAAAAAGAGGATTTCATCGGTCCGGTGGGTTTCATCTTCGAGCCCAGGCGGGTAGAGCTTCTCGGGCGATTGCTGCCGAGATACGTGGAGGTTGAGGTTTACCGGGCGCTGCTGGAGTCGATAGCGGCGGAGCACGCCGCGAGAATGATAGCAATGGAGACGGCAACGAACAACGCGCAGGACATGATCGAGTCCCTTACCCTGGTCTACAATCGGGCGAGGCAAGGCGCGATCACCAATGAATTACTGGACATCGTGGGCGGCGCCGAGGCGCTGAACGACTAGGCTGGGAGCATGAGCAACATGGCTGAGCTTCACAAGGGAAGAATCACGCAGGTCATCGGGCCGGTGGTGGACGTGATGTTCGAAGAAGGGGAGTTGCCGACGATCTACACGGCGCTCAAGATCACCAATCCGGGGATCAGCGATCTGGAATGGAACCTGGTGGTCGAAGTTTCGCAGCACCTGGGAGAGCGAACCGTGCGCACGGTGGCCATGGACGCCACCGACGGCCTGGTGCGGGGGATGGAGGTGCTCAATACTCAAGAGCCCATCCAGATGCCCGTCGGCGAAGGTTGCCTCGGGCGAATCCTCAACGTGGTGGGCCAGCCGGTCGATGAGAAGGGGCCGGTGGTGACGGACATGACCTTGCCGATCCACCGCGCGCCTCCCACGTTCGTCGAGCAGGACACGAAGGTCGAGATGTTCGAGACGGGGATCAAGGTGGTCGACCTCCTGGCGCCATACCGGAAGGGCGGCAAGATCGGGCTCTTCGGCGGGGCGGGCGTGGGCAAGACGGTGCTCATCATGGAGTTGATCAACAACGTGGCCAAGAAGCACGGCGGTGTGTCCGCCTTCGCGGGCGTGGGCGAGCGCACCCGAGAGGGCAACGACCTGATGCTCGAGATGCAGGAGTCGAAGCTCGCAACGGGGGAGTCCGTGCTGTCCAAGACGGCCCTTATCTACGGCCAGATGAACGAGCCGCCGGGGGCCCGCCTTCGGGTGGCGCTCTCGGCGCTGACCGTCGCGGAGTACTTCCGTGACGTGTTGGGGCAGGAAGTGCTCCTGTTCATCGACAACATCTTCCGGTTCACCCAGGCGGGATCCGAGGTTTCGGCCTTGCTCGGTCGTATGCCGTCGGCGGTGGGTTACCAGCCTACGCTGGCCACGGAGATGGGGGAGCTCCAGGAGCGGATCACGTCCACCAACAAGGGATCCATCACCTCCGTGCAGGCTATCTACGTGCCCGCGGACGACCTGACCGATCCCGCCCCGGCCACCGCCTTCGCGCACCTGGACGCGACGACAGTGCTTTCGAGAAAGGTGGCCGAGCTGGGCATCTACCCGGCCGTGGATCCCCTGGACTCCACGTCCTCGCTGCTCGATCCGGGCATCATCGGCGAGGAGCACTACAGGTTGTCGCGGCAGATCCAGCAAGTTCTGCAGAAGTACAAGGATCTCCAGGATATCATAGCGATCCTGGGCATGGACGAGCTCTCGGAGGAGGACAAGATCACGGTGGCCAGGGCGCGCAAGATCCAGCAGTTTCTGTCGCAGCCGTTCTTCGTGGCGGAGCAGTTCACCGGCTTCCCGGGTCAGTACGTGGAGATCGCCGATACGATTCGGGGATTCCAGGCCATCCTCACGGGTGAGCTGGACGACGTCCCGGAGCAGGCGTTCTGGATGTGCGGCGCCATCGACATGGTCAAGGAGAAGGCCGAGCGTATGAAGCGAGAGGTTGGAGGCAAGTAGATGGGAGAAAACCTCCGCCTGAGGGTTGTCACACCCGACGGACCGATCCTCGATGAGGAAGTGGTCGCCGTTACGGCCTGTTCCGAGCAGCTTGGTGAGTTCTGTGTTCTCCCCGAGCACAGGCCCATCCTCGCAGCTCTTGGCGCGGGCAGGCTCGTCGTCAAGCGTCCCGATGGCGGGAGCGACGATTTCGTGACAGACAGCGGCTTCTTCGAGGGAGGGCCCGGGCATGTGAATATTATCACCCAGCGTTGCGTCCGGGTTTCCGACATTGACATCTTCCAGGTAGTCGAGGAAATCGAAACAATGGAAAAAGAACTGAGCGGGCTCGAGTACGGTGACGCAGCTCGGGATGAGCTTAACGTCAATCTGGAATGGGCACAAGCCAGACGAAACGCCAGACGAAACGCAATCGACAATCGGCGATCCTGAACTTTTACCCCACCTGAGTGCACTTAACTTTCATAGTCTCGTTCCGATAACAAAGAGGGAGTAAGAATATAATTTGTACAGGGTTGGCTTCATGGTAAAATAATCTATTGGGGTCAAATATTGGTGATCGAGCCTGTAGCAATTGGTTAATTGGTGATTGTGATCGCGAAGAAACCGTCAGGTTCTTGAACGTGGGGGGTGGCGGCAGGAGGTGAACAAATGAACGGCCGTTTTTTGAGTACTTTCCTTTTGGGATTGTCGGCAACGGTGATGATTTTCGGTTGCAGTGCGTCAATGCCGGCGGAGCCACCGGATGGTTCGACAGACACGGGTACTGACACGGACACGGACACGGACACAGACACAGACACGGACACAGACACGGACACGGACACCGATACGGACACCGATACCGATACGAGTCTGAGCTGCGAGGACATCGATCCGTGTGGGGACCACGGAACGTGTGTCGATACCAGCGGAACGATAAGCTGCATCTGCGACACCGGATACGACGGCGACTACTGCAATGAGTGCGACACGGGTTACCATCCGAGCGGTTCGGATTGTGTCGTTGACGAGACCTGCACACCCGACCCTTGCGACCACGGAACCTGCAGCGTGGTTCTTGGAGAGGCTGTATGCGCATGCGAAACCGGCTGGGGTGGCGATATATGCGATGGCTGCGCTCCCGGTTTCCACGATGACGGAGGGAGTTGCGTTGTCGATCAGTCGTGCTTGCCCACGTCTTGCGCCAACGGCGGCACGTGCAGCGACACCGGCGGTGTAGTCAGCTGCACATGCATCGGCAACTGGGATCCCGCCACGTTCTGCCACACCTGCGCATCGGGTTACCACGAAGATGGCGGTTCTTGCGTAATAGACGAGACCTGCACTCCCGATCCATGCAACGGGCACGGAACCTGTGCGGTGGACGACGGGATAGCGGTTTGTACCTGTACCGTCGCGAACACCACGCTGCCGTACTGCGAGTGCGTCACCGGCTTCAACGACCACGGCGCCACCTGCGATATGGGCTGCATCCTGTGGGGCGTCGACTGCGGAGACCACGGCGCCTGCGACGACGCGACCGGCCCGGCGTACTGTGATTGTGACACGGGCTGGGAGGATGTAGCCTGCGGCACTTGCTCCGAGGATGCATACGAAGAGAACGATTACGATTCAATTGCACATTTTTTGTCCGATGATTTCTCCGCGAGCGGTCTTGATCTTTGCGGGTCCGACAAGGATTGGTTTGCGATTTATCCGTTGGAGACCGATGTTATCGATGTGTCGGCAACATTCACTCACTCTTCGGATGGCGACGTCGACCTGTATCTCTGGTATCTGTACGACTCTTCTCCATCTTGGATTCAGAACAGGGCCTATAGCTACAGCACGTCAGATAACGAGAGCTTGACCCATACCGTGGCCCCAGGGGAAGCCGGCAGATATCTCGTGGAGGTACGGGGTGCGGGAGCTTTCGTGCGGAACTCATACGACCTGCAGATCACCTCCACGGGGCCAGGATGCGACACATGTGCTTATCTCGGCAACGACTGCGGTCAGTGGGATGACGGGTGCAGCGGCACAATCGACTGCGATTCCCTTTGCCCGGGACTCGGCAGCACCCATGTTTGTGAAGAATATCAATGGGGGACCTGCGCGCAGTACTACGACGACCTCCTGTATGGCTGTTGCGAGGGAACGATGGTGCACACGACAGCTTTTGGGAGCCCCTTGGATTACGATTGCGCCGGCTCTGGCAGGGAGTGCGGGTGGACGAATATCACGGATATGCCACCGTTGACCGGGTATTTCAGGTGCAACGATGTGGGCACATCGGATCCTGCTCCTTTGGGAGTATTCTCGACCTGTCCGGCCGGCATGACCTGGGCGCCCTGAGTGATAATTAATCTGGATCGTGTTGATATATGAACGCACTGGACATCTACTGCGACTAATGTAACAGTTCAGTCCATCTTGCGTACGGAGAACGAGATGAAAAAAAACAGGACAATGAGAGAACACGGCAACGGTTCGTTGGGCGCGAGCGAGAAGAGACCGTATGAGAAGCCGGCCATTGCCGAAGAGGAATCATACGAGACATGCGTCGTTCTCGCTTGCGCTGTTAAGGTGGTTGGTGACGGCAACTGCGGGGTCGATCTCTCTAATTCCTAGATCAGGTTTTCTTTTTGCTATCCACACTACATTTCAATGCAGTACATGCTCCAGATTGGTGATCACGAGTTGGAAATCCTCGTTACCGGTGCGGAGAAAATCAGCTCAAAATGGAGTTCATATGTGAACTCTCATCTTGTAGCAGGTGGGTCTGCTCGCCCTCCCGATCTGCGGCTGGAATTGAATCTCGAGCCGGGGTGGATGAATGAGGATCGGGGAAAAGACGTGAGATTCGAGGCAAGGGCCGGAACGGTCCATCGAGTTCTGGTGGACAAGGTGGTTGCGAGCGGCGTCATTGAGCGCGTTGACAGCGGTTTTGAAGGGCGTTTCAAGTTGAACGGAGACAGCCCCGAGGCCATCGATGGGGTAGTCGGCCTTGGTCTGTCTTTTGTGTGCGAGGAGAGTGGAAACCTGCTCTTGCATTCTTCCGCTGTTTTGAAAGACGGCAGGGCAGTTCTTTTTTCGGGTCCGGGCGGGGCGGGAAAGACGACCATCGTCGAGGAGTTGAGTGAAGGTCGAAACGTTCTGAGCGTAGATAGAACACTCATTTCATTTGATCCAGGCGGCACGGCGACGGCGCACTCTACACCTCTTGGCGACCGGGCGCGATCCGTATTGAAGGCCGATCAGGCTCGGTTGTCCGGCATCTTTTTCATCGAACAGGCCGGCGAACACCGAGTTCTTCCCATGACTTCGTGGGAGGCTACCAGAAGCATACTCGGTCAGACAATTGCCTTGTCCCGGAGTGCTGTTTCCGTGAGTCGCACGATGGAAGCTATCGGGAAATTGGCCGATCTCGACCTGTCGCACAAACTGCGGTTCAGGCGTGACGAGGGGTTCTGGCCCTTGATAGATGAGGCGCTCCAGGAAAGAAAGGGTGGAAAATGAGCACGGAAAAGACTGTCGTCTATATGCCGAATTCGCGGGTGGCCTACCGAAAGATCGGTGGACGCTTCGTTCTGGTGAACATCGAAGACAACAACATTCTCAAGCTCAACGAGACCGGCTCCGAGATATGGTCCTGCCTCGATGGTCGGGATATCGATGAAGTGGCGGCCCATGTTCGGGAGATATTCGACGTGTCGCAAGGAGATGCGCTGTCGGATGTGCGCGATTTCCTGGAGGATATGCAGAAGCGGGGATTGGTTGAGCAAGAGAACCAGGAATAGTGGAATTGGTTATCAAACCCAAAGACGAGACTATTGTTGAGCACGTGAGCGATTGCGAGGTAAGGCCCGGATCCTTCTGGGAGCGTCTTCAGGACGAGTCCGACTTTCCGCTGATAGCGATGCTCTGCGTTACCGAGCGTTGCCCCATGAAATGTGCTCACTGCTATCAAACCGAACGAACAGGTAGGGAGGAACTGGATCTTGGAGGGATAGAGGATCTTCTGGATCAGCTTGCCGCTCTGGGCGTTTTTCGCTTCTCGATTACCGGCGGAGAGCCTGCGCTCCGAGATGATTTGCATCAGATAGTCGAGGCTGCGTGGAAGCGAAAGTTCCTTGTTTCGCTCAAGACGACTGCGGCGCTTTTGAACAAGCAGGACATAGAAAGGCTACGAGAGAACGGGCTTTCGAGCTTGGCTGCAAGTCTGTACCACATCGAGCCGAGCGAGCACGACGAGTTCGTCGGTCGTGAAGGCGCCTGGAGACACGCGATGTCTGCGCTGGAGACCTTCAGCGATCTTGGCGGGATATCTACCGTGAGTACGGTAATCATGGACTGGAACACCGGCGCGATCGCTCCGCTCATTGACATGTGCGAGCCGAGAGGATGGGACCTTGTTGCCGACGCGAAGGTACTTCGCGCTGATGATGGGAGTGATGCCGCTGCAGGTTTGAGGGCCTCCGGGGACACTCAGTTGGAGGCGATGAAAAATCTTCCCAACGCCAGACAGCGAAGACCGGTCAAGGAACCGGGCGACCAGCTGTGCCTGGCCGGAATCACGTCGGTATACATCAAGCCGAACGGCGATGTCTGGCTGTGTCCGGCAATGCCCGTTTCTCTGGGCAATATTCGCGATCGTTCTTTTCGTGAAATCTGGACAGAATCCGAGTTTCGAAAGCAAGTCATGGGGCTCAAGTGGGGCGATTCAGATACGTGCATGGCCTGCGAGGAGAATCGGTTCTGCCAGCGATGTCCGGGCGAAGCATTCAAGGAACACGGCTCTTTCACCGCGCCGGCGACTGTGGACTGCGAGGTGGCCCGCGCCCACGCGAGGATATGGCGTGAAAACGGCGGTGATGATGACTGAGTACGTCCGTCCGTGTGTCGAGGAGTCATCGACACTGGATGAGGAGTGGAGAACCGCAGGTACCTCCATGTTGCCCTTTATCCCGCCCGGGAGCAGGCTGCACCTCAAAGAGAGTAGCAATAAGAACGAGTTGGAAATCGGGACCATCGCCTGCTACCTCGGTTCGGACTCGAAGTTCGTTGCACACAGGATAGTCGGGTTTAAACTACGCGACGGTAAGCGTCTGCTGGAGATCCGCGGAGACGCTCTCGATGGGTGCGAGATCGTTGAGTCCGAGGCCGTACTTGGCGTCGTGGCGCGGGTTTCCGTCGGTCCGTTTTCGTACGAGACTGACGGGACCGTCGGGAAGGGAGCGGCTCGGTTGACCCTCTTGACGCCGGGGCTGGTGGGGGCAATCGGAAAAGTTTCCAGGTGGATGCTGATGGCGGGATCCCGACTCAAGGCCCTCCGTAGATCCTGAAAGCCAGCGCGGTGCCCGCAACTCCCGCCGAGCCGGAGTTGCCCGGTGAGTATCCGGTAGCGCCGGCGCTGCCCGGCGCGGGAAGGGGATCGACGCTGTTGGCGGCCACCAGCGCGAGCATGTAGGCGACAGGTGTCGCGGTGGATCCCGGGATCACGTGGAAACCGGAAATCGATCCACCGGCAGCACCACCGCCACCGCCGCCGGCGCCACCACCGCCGCCGTCTCCTCCCTTGCCCCCGTGCCTGGCGCACCAGAAATTGCCGTCCCCGCCCAGACCCCCGGCGCCAGGCGTGCCGCCGGCGAGCCCGATGCCGCCGTCCCCACCGTCACCGGCGCTTGCCGGAACGATGCGAACCTGATCGAAGACAGGGCCCGTATTGGACGAGGTGAGAACAACCACTATTCCTATAGAGCTTCCCCCGCCGGTTCCGCCGGTTGCAGCCGGAGCTCCGCATCCGCCCGATCCGGCGCCGCCGCCGGCGCCACCGAGGTGATCGTTATAGAAACCGCCCACCCCCGGAAGCATGTCGTAGCCGTTGCCCTGTGTGCCGCCGCCACCTCCTCCTCCGTCGGTTCCTCCTCCACCGTCGGTGCCGTCTCCCGCGGTCCAGATACCCGTCACGAGATCGAAGTACCCGTCGGGATCTGTGAATCCGATTCCACCCGAGCCGTTGGTGCCACCCGAACCGTTTTCACCGGGGCCGCCCTCGCGCCTGAGGGTGGGGTTGTCGTCACAGAAGCTGATCCCGGGCATGGTCGTCGGCGCGTCGTAGGTCAGGTCGCCTCCCGAGCCCGCGCCGGGACCGAAGCCGTTACCGGCGGCCGGATTCGGCACGGCTGCCGCGTACACAGCCGCGTAGTCGCAAACACTGCCGACCATGTAGTCGCTACAGCCGGCGTTTCCGCATGGAGATCCGATTGTGCAGCCGGTGTTGGGACAGGAGGCAATACCGCCGTATCCTCCGCCGACATTTGTCATGGAGACCGGGCATGTCTTGTTGCCGCCGTTGCCGCCGTTGGCAAATTGTCCAAAGCAGTAGATGGTATTGGCGTCAAACCCGCCGGCCCCGTTGGCGCCGGACGTGCCATCCAGTTGAGCGGGCGAGGGGATACCCATGTCGGCGAGGATCTCCGCCGATGAATCTCCATCGATTCCATCCGCGCTTTGTCCGGCGATCACCGTGAGGTCCCGGATGGACAGATCGGGACCGCAGTTCTTGATGAGCACCGTTGTGGATCCGGCCCCCGGGGATGCCGCGTTCGTACCCTCTATGTCGAATCCGGCTACCTCCGTCGGCGTCTGAATTTCGTTGGCGTAGAGAACCGGGTGTCCCGCCGTGACGGACGTGTTGGTCAACACGACCGGGAAGATCACAGTATCGCGATCGGAGAAATCCGCGCTGTATCCTCCAAAGAGCGAGACTCCGGGTGAAAGATGAATCTCCTCGTCGTACACGCCCTGAGCGACGAAAACGGTCTTTCCAGTGGGTGCGGCGAGCACAATGCCCTGGTCGATAGTGAGCACCGGCGCGGCCAGGGTGCCCGGATTGCCGTCGTTTCCGTTTTTGGACACGTAAATGTACGTGCTCATGTCATCCAGGGTGCCGTCGCAGTTTCCGTCTCCTCCGTGGGCGGTGGGAGGCCATGAGCCCGCGGTCATTTCGCACTCGCAGCCGTTCAGAGATACTCCGTCCAGATCCACAAAACCGAAGAGACAGCTGAAAACACAACTCGGAGGGTTTCCATCGTAGATACAGTGCGACTCCATGTTGGGCGCCGGCGGGACGCACGGGTGATTACACGCGCCGCAGTGGTCGTCGTCGATGTAGAGGCCGCCCGTCAGGAAATCATCGTCGATCGTTCCGTTGCAGTCGTTATCCTTGCCGTCACAGATATCCTCGAGGACCGGCTCGCATTCGGTCAGGCCGGTTCCCTCGCAGATCTGCCGGCCCGGGCAGGCGGTTTCACCGTCCGGGCTGTCCAGCCAGCACCCGAAGACCTGCCCCTCGTGCTCGGGAGTACACGCGCAGCTCCCGCTGATGGGTGTGCATTGTGGCGCGCTTCCCGTGTCCGTGCACTCGAAACCGGGAGGACACTGGCCAAGGGCGAGATCGCAGGGTGTTCCGCAACGGGTGTCGCCGTTCGGAAGGGTGATGCACAGCGCCCCCGGATCGGCTATGGCGCAGTCGTCGTCGGTCTCGCACGGCAGGCAAAGGAGCCCCTCGTCCTGCACGCAAGCCGAATCGACAAGGTGAGTGCCGTCGGGGCAGTCGGTAATGCGGCAGAACGGCTTGGAGCCCGAGGATTCCGGAACGGCGCATTCCACTGCGGAGGCGAGTGGGAAGACCTGGGCGCAGATCACACCGCAATCACCGCAGTGAGTCACGGAAACATACCGTCCCAGGGCGTCCACGAAAGGATCGTCGACGATCCCGTCCCAGTTGTCGTCCTTGTAGTTGCAGGTTTCGTCGGATCCACCCGCGCCCTCATGGCATCCGGCAAACGGGAAGGCCGCCATTACCGGCAAGAGGCAGACTAGAAGGACATGAAGGGGCTTACATCTGATAGACATTGTGCACCTCCCCGTCGGCACCGTCATATCCCATGGTGCTTCCACCCCCACCGTCGCCGCCGTTGCCGGGGGCTCCCAGGTAGAAGGTGTTGTAGGATTGATACGAAGCCGCCGCGCCGGGATATCCCGATGGTCCCGCGTCCAGCCAGAACCCTACAGTCGAGCCTCCACAACTTCCACCGCCACCGCCGCCACCTCCTCCAGAGCCGCCGTGACCGCCGTGTCCGCCGGACGATGATCCCGCCAGGGGGGGGATGGATTGATCCGGCGGATCGAGACTGCCGCCCGCCCCGCCCGGACCTCCCGTGCCGCCGCTGCCGCCGACTCCACCGTTGCCGCCGTCGCCGCCGTCGCCTGTGCGGACAACCACATTCTGGATGATAGGCGCCAAAGTCGGCAAGGGGATCGTCCCGCCGAGGGAGACCACCACTCCGATGGACGGACCCCCCGAGGTTCCGGCCTGACCCGCCGTTCCGGTGCAACCGCCGGCGCCGGCGCCGCCGCCGCCGCCGCCCAGCCCATCGACGTATTCGCAATCCGGCGGGGTCCACTCGAACAACGCGCCTCCACCTGCGCCTCCTCCTCCTCCCCCCGAGCCGGGAGAGCCGTTGGTTCCGTCGTTGCCCAATCCCGGGGACCAGAGGGATGCCTGAAGCAATCCCAGCGAGTTGGTGCATCCGGGGCCACCGATGCCGTCTTGTCCCGGAAGTCCGGGCTCACCGTCGCCGGCGACCTCGTAGTCGCCCGACACTATGAAATGCGCCAGTCCGCAACAAGCGGATATGGGGCAGCCTTCCGAGGGGAACATGGGCCCCCGCGCGTTCCATCCGCCGTTTCCGCCGTTGCCGCCGGGTGTCGAGGAAGGGCCGCTCCCGTCCTGGCCGTCCGGTTGAGTGGTAGTGTGGTCGCCGGGGCAAGAGCTGTCTCCGCCGTCCCCGCCGCTCACGTCGATACTGCCGCAGGTCAAGGACTGGCCGGCGCCGCCGTGAACCGTATTGGCGCTGACAGACGTGCAGTTGTGAGAAGAGTTTTCAATTGCCTCCCGTGGAAGATCGCCCGCGGTTCCCGAGCCTGCCGGAGATGCTCCGTTGGCTCCGTTCGCGCCGTCGATACCGTCCACCCCTTCGCCCGCCTCGAAAACCGAGTCGGTGATCGATAGCAAGTTGCCGCAGTTCAACAGGTAGGCTCCAAAAGAGGGTAGCCCCGAGCTGGGCGCCGAGGCGCCACGGAAATGGATACCGTCCACAGATGTGTCATCCGTTATGCCGATTCCATCCGCTACCAGAGCGGCGCCGCCCGGCGCCGAGACCCACGATGGCGCGTGGACCTCGGTTACGAAGGAGTTCGGATCCAGAGTGAGGTAGTCGGGCGCGTAGCCGCCATGTATCTTTACGCCCTCCCGAAGGGTGAGCACTTCCTCGTACGAGCCGGCCGCCACGAAGACGTGTGGTCTCGGGCTCACCGTGGACAGTGAGGCGTAGGCGGCGTCGACGGCGGCCTGAATTGTTTCCATGGGGTTCAGGTGGGAGCCGGGTGCGGTGTCGTCGCCGTCGGGAGTGACGTAGTAGCTCTGGGCCACGATGCCGTCCGCGCCGTCACAGTTGGGATCGATGTCTGTCGGCGAGGCCATCGCCGGGCCCGGGTCGTCGAAAAGGGATTGGATCACGCACTCGCAGCCCGTGGCGATTTGCAGATCGGCGTCCACGTGATCTCCGATATGCAGCCCATCGAGAGTGTCCACGCACAGCATTGCGCACAGGGGATCGGTCGCCGGACCGCCGCATATCAGATCTCCCACGGGAAGCGGATTCAGGGTGCAGTCGATACCGCATCCACCGCAATTGTAGATATCGACTCCGTACATGCCGAAGCTGTTCACGAAGGGATCGTCCACGATGCCGTTGCAGTCGTTGTCCTGGGCATCGCAGATCTCGTCGCTTCCCTCACAGTTGCCCATCACGCCGTCGTCACACCAGGCTGTTCCATAGCAGATCTCCGTACCCACCGGTATCTCACAAAACATGAAGAAGGAGTCGCCGGGTGTGCACTGGCATATTCCGGACGGCGGGACGCACATCTTGTCCTCGTTGCAGACATAGCTATTGGGGCATGCCTCGGTCGAGCAGGACAGAGTGCACCTGGGTTCGCCGCCGATATTGGAGCACCTGGCGTCGTCGAAGTCGCCGCACTCCTCGTCTTCGAGGCAGCTGCGACAGAGGCGCTCGCCGCGGTTTACACATGTGCGCGAGTTGGAAACCGTGTAGCCCTCGATACAGGAGGTCGCCAGACACTGGGGAGCCCAGTGCAGGAGTCCGCAATCGGCGGAAACCGTAACGTCGTCGGTGACGCACTGGTTTCCACACGCGCCGCAATGATCTACGTGCAGGTACAGCCCGTTCTCGTTGAGAAAGGGTTCGTCTACGGTGCCGTTCAGGTTGTTGTCCAGGCCGTCGCAGATCTCGTCGGAAGACTCCGGGCCGGTGGGCGCTGTAAAGGAGTCGACGATGTCAGATCTTCCGCATCCGAGGATCAGCGAAACGGCACATACTGCAAAAATAATCTTCAATGTTTTCATGATGAAGACAGTATAGCCCCATTTTCTTTGCAACTGTTAAGTTTAGTGACCGATTAAAGCGGGCACAAGGAAAGTGGGTTCCGAGCCTGCTTAATGCGCCAAATGCCGAAGTGAAATTGTGAAGACCGTGAACGGATTTGGGCGAGCGGAGAATCGAAGGAGGTAGGCGCATCCAACGATGCGTTGACGACTGAGAATCGAGCACGACCGAAGACGACACGGGATACGCGATTTTACCGGCAGGCTGGTGAATTATGCAGGCCAGGGACAGAAAGGAGCGAATAAATGCCCGATAGAAAGCCACCGGTCACCTACGGTTTTCACCAGGCGAGGATTGCGGAGGTCAGGCATCTGGCCGACGCCCTTGCGGTCGAGGATGTAGTCGGCCCCAAAGGGTCCGTGTCTCGCTTCGTTGAGGAGGGGTTCCTCATGCTGATAGGTTGCAGAGAACACTTTCCGGCCATCGCGGTTGCCGGGGCCACCGAGGATGAGGTGGAGATTTTCAAGAAGCTCCTGTTCGCCCTGCAGTCGGCGGAGGCGATCCGGCAGGCCAGGGTGCTTCTGGCAGGGGAGGGCGAATATAGCGAGTGTGTGGAGGCGGCAGCGGTCGTCAGGGACAGGATCTACACACTGGCCCGGGACGTGGCCTCCACGTTGCGATCCCGGGCTGCCCTTGCTTTCAAGGGAGATGACGACGACACCCGGCGGGTCATGTTCCTATCTCGTTTTGGAAGGAGGCGCGGGTGGGGGTTTCGCACGAGGCGGGGGTTCGACGAGGTGGTGGAATTGGGTTTGAAGAGGTAGGCTTTTCAATCAGCTCAAACCCTTTGTTCAATTAACAGCCGACATGGTTGCGAGTAATGTATAATAAAGTGATAATGGTAATGGATTCGATTGATGGCCTTTTATCGGGGACGATCAACATTGACTGCTAGCAGCAAGCTTTTTTGAAAACCAGGAGAAGAAAATGCACCTCTTTGCATCGAGAATGGGGCGTCGCAATGAACGCCGTACGCGACGGAATTCCAGGCGGTTCGGATTTGCTCTGGTGACTTTTATGGCAGTGTGGCTGGCGGCGAGCAGTGCTGCGGCTCAGGCCACCTTGCTGGACGGCTTCGGCGGAGCTGTCGGGTACGGCGTAGGAGAACTCGACGACGCCGATGATGTTTTCGCAGGCCCCATCAACCTGGGAGCCTTGTTCCCGAGCGGCTTGCAGTACGGGCCGGGCGACTGGCTCAATCAGGTATGGATAAACGACAACGGAAATTTCACCTTCAACGCCAATCTGGTGCAGTGGTATCCGTCTCCTGCTCCCGTCACCACGATTGCGGCATTTCCCATGATCGCGCCCTGGTGGGTGGATGTCGATCTTCGAGCTTCTTCTCCGGGTCCCGATGACACAATTTACTATCACGAGGATGCAGTGGGGGGGCGCCTGATCGCCACATGGTATGAAGTAGGTTATTACAACAGCAACCCGAGTCTCAGGAACTCGTTTCAGGGAATAATTACCAATCGGGACGACATCAGCGCCGGTGATTTCGATGTCGAGTATCGCTACAACATCTGCGAGTTCACCGATGGTGACGCGAGCGTAGGGATTCACGGTTCCATGGGCATGGACTCGGGGAACGGGACAGACTACTGGGATCACCCGGATTCCATGACGCCGGCCATTATCAACCTGTGCACCACCAGCAATGTTGGGGATGTGGGAGTGTGGAGGTTCAGTATTCGTAACGGAACCCATTGCCCGGACGCGGACTTTGATACGGTTTGCGACGGCGAGGACAACTGTCCCGCCGATTGGAACGCGGATCAGGCGGACAACGACGGCGATCTGGTCGGGGACGTTTGCGATACGGATGACGACAACGACGGCGTGCTCGACATCATTGATGTGGATCCCCTGGATCCGTCACTGTGCCAGGATCTGGATACGGATGGTTGCGACGATTGCTCGGTGGGAACGGACGGCTTCGGTCCGTTGCCGGACTTCGATCCGGCCAATGACGGCCCGGATGCGGACGGGGATGGCATCTGCGATCTGACCGATCTCTGTCTCGGTGACGACGCCACCGGCGACACGGATAGCGACGGTATCTGCAATGACACGGACACGGATGACGACAACGACGGCGTGCTCGATCTCGTCGATATGGATCCCCTCGATCCATCATTGTGCCAGGATCTGGATACGGACGCCTGCGACGATTGCTCGGTGGGAACGGACGGCTTCGGTCCGTTGCCGGACTTCGATCCGGCCGATGACGGCCCGGATGCGGACGGGGATGGTATCTGCGATTTGACCGATCTCTGTACCGGTGATGATGCCACCGGCGACACGGACGGCGACGGTATCTGCAATGACACTGATACGGATGACGACAACGACGGCGTGCTCGACATCATTGATGTGGATCCCCTGGATCCGACATTGTGCCAGGATCTGGATGCGGATACCTGCGACGATTGCTCGGTGGGAACGGACGGCTTCGGTCCGTTGCCGGACTTCGATCCGGCCGATGACGGCCCGGATGCGGACGGGGATGGTATCTGCGATTTGACCGATTCCTGTCTCGGTGACAACGCCACCGGCGACACGGACGGCGACGGCATCTGCAATGACACGGACACGGACGACGACAACGACGGCGTGCTCGACATCGTCGACGTGGATCCCCTCGATCCGTATTTATGCCAGGATCTGGATGGCGACACCTGCGACGATTGCTCGGTAGGGACGGATGGCTTCGGTCCGTTGCCGGACTTCGATCCGGCCGATGACGGCCTGGATACGGACGGGGATGGTGTCTGCGATCTGACTGATCTTTGCGACGGGGATGATGCCACCGGCGACACGGACGGGGATGGCATCTGCGATGATCTGGAGATCCTGATAGGCACGGACCCGAACGACGCGGACAGCGACAATGACGGCGTGATTGACGGGGACGAGATTGATTACGATATCGACACGGATGGAGACGGGCTCATCAACGCCCTGGATCCTGATAGTGATGACGATGGTCTTTACGATGGAACGGAGATGGGGATCACCACGGCCGATCTTGATCCGGACACGGACATTTCCGCGGGACATTTCGTTCCGGATGCGGATCCCACCACCACCACGAGCATGGTCGACGCGGATACGGATTCCGGCGGCGTGCCTGACGGGGCGGAGGACTGGAACCTGAATGGGGCCATCGACGCGGGAGAGACCGATCCCAACGATCCGCTTGATGACGTGGCAACCGCTGATTCGGACGGGGACGGACTTTCCGACGATCTGGAAATCGCGATAGGAACGGATCCGTACAACGCGGATAGCGACAACGACGGCGTTCTCGACGGAGACGAGCACAACTTCGCGGATGATACGGATGGGGACGGGTTCATCAACGCTCTGGATCCCGACAGCGACGGGGACGGCCTTTTCGACGGTACGGAAATGGGAATAACGACGGCGGATCTGGGTCCGGACACCGATGTCACCGCGGGGTACTTCGTTCCCGATGCGGATCCTTCCACCACCACGAGCATGGTGAATTCGGACACCGACTACGGCGGTGTTCCCGACGGGGTGGAGGACTGGAACCTTGACGGGGCCATCGACGCGGGAGAGACCGATCCCGACGATCCGGCGGACGATGTGGCGCCCACCGATACGGACGGGGACGGTATTCCCGACGACTACGACAATTGCCCGGACGACTACAACCCGGGACAGGAGGATACGGATTCCGACAACGTGGGCGATGTTTGCGACAACTGCCCGGACGATTACAACCCGGGGCAGGAGGATTCGGATTCGGATGACATCGGCGATGTCTGCGATGATGATGAGGACGCCGGGGTGGACTCCGGACCGGATACGGATACAGATATCGACACCGATACGGACATCGACACGGATATCGACACGGACACCGACATCGACACCGATACGGACACGGATGCTCAAACGGATACCGATGTCCAGATGTACGGAGCTACAGGATCCGGAGCGCTAATCAGTTGCAACCTCAACGGAGTTGGGGCGGATGGTGATAATACGGGGCTTCTGCTCACGCTCGTGAGCCTGGGTATCTGAGATCACGTGGGACTAATGATGTTTCTTTTGAACCAAAAAAGGCACTCACTGCTTTTTTAGGAGAACTCCAATTGAAAAAGTTACTCATCTCATTGGCAATCGCGGTTGTCTTACTCTCGTCGATACACGCTCATGCTCAGGACGAGGGTGGTTTCAGTGCGCAGAATTTCCAGTCGTCACCGGGGCACGACGGCTTCCTCACTGTGGAGGGAGCCGCGGTGGATCGCCAGAAGATCGGTTTCAGGCTGGGCGCCATGGTCGTGTATCAGTACAAACCATTGGTGATTCGCGGTTGTAACGAGGTTGTCGGCGGAGAATGCACGGCATGGTCGGACGAGGAGACAGCCATCGTCAAGCATCACCTGATGATGGAGGCCATGACCGCCCTGTCCTTTGGGGGAGTCTTCGAGGCCGGCCTGGTGGTTCCCGCCGTGCTCTACCAGGAAGGAGACGATGTCGCCGGGACGACCACGACTCCGGGGATCGACGCACCCGCCAATGTCGCGGGTCTCGAGGATATTCGCCTACACCTCAAGCTGGATCTGTTGCACGGGGTTTTCGGTTACGACGGTAACGCTGTCTCGCTGGCATTGGTGCCGGTCGTCTCGTTTCCGGTGGGCAACGCCGTTTCCGACAGCTCATTTACAGGAGATTCGTTCATGACCTTCCATCCCAAGCTGGCTTTCGGAGCGCGCGCCGGGCGAGTTCGATTCGGTCTGAACGGGGGATACCTCATTCGAAGGGCCAAGGAGTTCCATCTTGCCGAGGTGGGCAATCGGATATCCTTCGGCGGCGCGATGGAGGTGTCCATGACGGATCACTTGAGCGGCATAGTGGAGGCGTTCGGCCAGAACGGATTGACTTCGGACGCCACTGACATGCCCCTGGAGGCGGATGGAGCGCTTCGGTACCGGTTCGACAGCGGCGTTGCCATCACGGCCGGCGCCGGCGCCGGGATATTGGCGGGTGTGGGTTCTCCACGTGTGCGCGCATTCGCGGGGCTCATGTGGGCTCCTCAAAACTCCGACAAGGACGGAGATGGGATACTGAACGAGGACGACACCTGCCCGACGGATCCGGAGGACGCGGACGGGTTCGAGGATGCGGACGGTTGCCCGGACCCGGACAACGACGGTGACGGCATTCTGGATGCCGATGATAAATGCCCGACGGATCCGGAAGACGTCGACGAGTTCGAGGATGCGGACGGCTGCCCGGACCCGGACAACGACGGTGACGGCATTCTGGATGGCGATGATAAATGCCCGACGGATCCGGAAGACGTCGACGAGTTCGAGGATGCGGACGGTTGCCCGGACCCGGACAACGACGGTGACGGCATTCTGGATGCCGATGACAAATGCCCGACGGATCCTGAAGACGTCGACGAGTTCGAGGATGCGGACGGCTGTCCGGACCCGGACAACGACGGTGACGGCATTCTGGATGCCGATGACAAATGCCCTAACGAGAAAGAGGTCTTCAACGGGTTCGAGGACGAGGACGGCTGCCCGGACAAGGGCAAGCAACTCGTCGAGGTCAGGAAGGACAAGATCGAGATCAACGAGAAGATCCAGTTCGAAACCAACTCCGACAAGATAGTCGGGGCAAGGTCTTTTGACATTCTCGATGCGGTTTTCGCGGTGCTCGACACCAGCCGGTCGATGAATGTTCGTATTGAGGGTCACACCGATACCAGAGGTACGCGCAAGCACAACATGAAGCTGTCGACACGCCGGGCCAAGTCCGTCAAGCGTTACCTGGAAAAGAAGGGTATCGACGGCGGGCGCATGGAGCCCGTGGGACTCGGACCGGACGAGCCCATAAGCTCCAATGCCACCAAGGACGGACGCGCGGCCAACAGGCGCGTCGAGTTCCATATCACCGATCGGTGATGAAGGGAGAAACCATGTTGTACCGGAGCTTTCTTGCGATCTCTTCGCTGGCATTTGCGCTGGGTTTGGTGCCGGCTCTGGTCGGTTGCTCGGATGACGGTGGTTGGGAGGCGGGCGGCGACAGTGATTCCGATTCCGACTCGGATTCCGATTCCGATTCCGATTCCGACACCGATTCCGACACTGACAGCGATTCCGATGGAGATACCGATACTGAATGGGACACCGAAGAGGTATGCGATCGCTGGAACGACGATAGAGCCGATATATCCGAAGGATCCTGGAGCGGGAGCGTGAGCGGCTGCGTGCAAGGCGATATCTCCAGCACCGGGCGGGAAAACGCCCTCAAGCTGGTGAACCTGTACCGCTGGCTGGCCGGCCTCCCCGCCGTGAGCCATTCCGCAACCGGCAACAATTACGCCCAGGCCTGCTCGCTGCTCATGGACGCCAACAACAGTCTGAGTCACAGCCCTCCGACCAGCTGGACCTGCTACACGGCGGACGGTGCGACCGGAGCCGGCTCCAGCAACATCTCGTCGACCCCCGGGGTCCAGGGGGTGGATCTGTACATGGTGGATCCCGGTAACACCTCCACCCTCGGCCATCGGCGCTGGATCCTATCCAATAGCCTGGGGCCCATGGGCCTGGGCTCCACCGACTCCTACTCGTGCATGATGGTTACAGGTGGCAGCGGCAGCGCGGGTGCTTCGTGGACCGCGTGGCCCTCTCCCGGTGTGGTGCCGCTGGAGGCGTTCTCACCCGATAGCGTGTCATGGACCTCGATGGACGACACCGGCTGGACCGTCCAGAGCGACTCGATCAACCTGTCGGGGGCCGGCGTGTCGATCACCGCAGGGAGCGTGAACAAGCCGATGACCGTCACCAACCTGGCGGGCAACTACGGCAGCACTTACGCCATATCGATGATTCCACAAGGCTGGAACGTGGAGCCGGACACCACCTACGAGGTGGATATCACGGGCATCAGCCCTACCATCTCCTACGCAGTGCACGTCGCCGATTGCCCCTGAGGCCCCCCTGTCACCGGTTTGTCGGCGTGGCCCAACTCAAGGTGGAACACGAATCTATCGGTTCCGTGTGCGGCGACGGATTTGGCGTGCGCTGGATTCCGGGCTCAGGTAGCTCCTCAGGCCTCTGCTGAGGTCGAACACGGTTGGGCCCATCGCCGTGACTGTGCCGGCGGTCGGGTAGCTGTCGGCGTGAGGTTCGGGATAGCTGACCAACATCCCTTCGCAATTGCGAAGCACGGTGTGGGTGGGGCTTGTTGAAATAATATAGGTGGGCAGCACCGGGATCTTGCCACCGCCGTGGGGGGTATCGACCATGAAGGTCGGGATCGCCAGGCCGCTCAGACGGCCGCGAAGGTATTCCATGATCTCGATTCCACGGGCCAACGGGGTGCGGAAGTGCTCGATGCCGCGGACCAGATCGCACTGGTGGAGATAGTACGGTCGGATGCGGTTGCGCACCAGGCGCCGGCACAGTTCTTCGATCACGACGGGATCGTCGTTGACCCCGCGCAAGAGCACCGACTGGTTGCTCAGCGGGATACCGACATCGGCCAGACGTGCGCAAGCGGCGATCGCCGCAGGGGTCAGCTCGCGTGGGTGATTGAAGTGAGTGTTGAACCACAAGGGTTGGTAGCGGCGCAGCACCTCCAGAAGCTCGTCGTCGATCCGCATGGGCAGGGTCACAGGCACTCGACTGCCGATGCGGATGATGTCCACCGAGGGCACGCTGCGCACGGCGCTCAAGATGGCGTCCAGCCGCCGGTTGGACAATGTGAGCGGGTCGCCACCCGAGATAATGACGTCGCTGATGCCGGGGTGATGCCTTAGATATTCCACCCAGCGTTGTAGCCGGTCCTTTGAAGTGGACAATTCGCGGTTGCCGGTCACCCGTTTGCGCGTGCAATGTCGGCAATACATGGCGCAGGTGGAGGTGGCTATCAAGAGAGCCCGATCCGGATAGCGGTGCACCAACCCCGGCACCGGCATGTCGAGGTCCTCCTCCATAGGATCGTCACACAGAAACGGTGGATCGATGAGTTCTTCTTCTCGTGGCACCGCCATGGCGAAGATCGGATCGGTGGCATCGGCTCGTTGGATCAGCGATGCATAATAGGGAGTGATGGCCATGGGGAAAAAACTGCTGGCCTTTTCGATTCCCGGAGGCAACTGTTCCTGGCCCAGTACGGTGGCGAGCGCCTGGACGTCGCGGATACGGTTTTGCATCTGCCAGTGCCAATCGTTGGACAAAAAGCTGATTGGCATTTCCGGTGATCGGCGGGCTGATCGCAAGGAGCGACGATTGGCTTTTAATTGGCTCGCGGCTTGCGCGTGGAGTGCTGGTTTCTCACTATTACTTATGATCAACTGTGTTTTTTGCATTGCATTACACTCCATCCATTCGTTTTTGAGTTTCCATTGTCAATGTATGGTAATGCAATGCCATCTCTGGGCCAATTCCAGATGATTTTTTTCGCGAAAACTGAAGCAACCTGACCAGGTTACTTCAACTTACCAGAACGGTGTGTGAGATCGGGGCCTGACCTTGCACAAGGGTCTGACAAAACGGGTGCTGCGGGACGGAGATTTGCCCACTCCGAAATTCTTGAGAAAAGGGAACTGTGATATAGGACCTGTTATGAAGCGAGTTCTGCTTTGCGCTTGCACCGCCGTTCTATTGGGGATTGGAACGACGGCGCGCCGACGCACAGCCCCACCAGTATGCCGTCCACGGCAAGCACGATCTCCTCGGGCACGAAGACGCAAAACGAACCGAAAAGATGTGTTGAATCTTAGATTGCAGGCCAAATCCCACGCAAACGGTATCCAACTGTGTTCCAAATAGTAGTACTATTTTGAAACCATGAATCAGCTCACAGAGATCTCTCGCGATCTGGCCCGCAGGGTGGACGGGTTGGAGTTTGAGGCGCCGGTGGCCTACGTGTACAACCCGCTGATCTACGCGCGAGAGCCCCACGAGAAATACCTGGAGAAATTCGGATCGGGGAGGCCCGAGGCTGTACTGGTGGGCATGAACCCGGGTCCTTTCGGGATGGCGCAGACGGGCGTTCCATTTGGCGACGTCACGATGACAAGGGAGTTTCTCGGCATCGAGGGTGGGGTCGGCAAGCCGCGCGGGGAGCATCCCAGGCGCCGGATCGACGGCTTCGCATGCAGTCGTGGCGAGGTGAGCGGAACCCGGGTGTGGACATGGGCGAGGGACAGGTTCGGTTCGGCGAAAAGATTTTTCGAGCGGTTCTTCGTCGTCAATTATTGCCCGTTGGTTTTCCTGGATGAGAGCGGGCGAAATCGAACCCCGGACAAGCTGCCCCGCCATGAGCGCGATGCCCTGTTTCCTGTTTGCGATGACGCCCTGAGGAAGACCCTGAGCGTGCTCGGGTCGAGCATGGTTATCGGGATAGGCGCCTTTGCGCAGGGAAGATGCCGCGATGCGTTTGAAACGACGGACGTTCGCGTGGAGCGGATCCTTCATCCGAGCCCGGCGAGCCCCGCCGCCAACCGGGGATGGGCGCCCCAGGTCGACCGACAGCTCAAGGAGCTGGGAATACTGTGAATTTGT
>SDBV01001193.1_pt1 | contig 38926 bp, 48 predicted proteins | sample 2277081 | NCBI WGS metagenome assembly SDBV01 (sample SAMN10402039, study PRJNA504765) | marine sediment metagenome | isolation source: marine sediment core GS10_PC15, 223 cmbsf | place: Arctic Ocean: Southern Knipovich Ridge | collected 2010 | reverse complement strand
ATAGTATCACCCCCTCACTTATTATATACCCCTTAACCTAAACAAGACAAAGGAGAACGAGAAATGGATAAAGTAAAACCATGTGGCAATAAACTTTGTTCTGCTTCTGTTATAGGCAGGCAGAGGTTTTGTTCTGACAGGTGTCGTAAGGCTGCAAGTCGGACAAACTCGGACACAATTAACTCGGACAAAGCTAACTCGGACAAAGTCGGACAAGCTGCCAGTTTATGTGTTCAGGCTATGGTGGCAGGGCCGGGTAGTTACGAGCATTATATTGCAAGTCCTGACAAGTATGCCCAGCGTACTAACCCTGACAAGATTAACTTTGGTCCTGTGATGAGTGCTGCTGAGCTTGTCCATGCTGGTTTGAAGGCTAATCGAGTTCCTATCCCTGGTGATTGGGATTATGTTGGTGTAGGTGGAGACATTAAACAAAGGATTTAGGAGAAAGAAAATGGATAAGATAAAACGAGACAATGACGGTCGTGCTTCTATTGCCGACGTGCTTGACAGGATTGACGACATCGTTGACTGGATTAACGCCCAGGATGAACGTGGAAATGAGCAGCGAGAGGCTTATAAACAATTGCAGTCAATAATTATGGAGCATGGCCCACCTACTATCGAGGAGGAGCTTGAGGCTGGACTGGAGAAGCACAACAGCGATAATCCTCGTTACCCTGATGGGCCGATAAATACTTGCACCGCCATCTTCCTGCCAGAGGCGAATTGGGAAGAGTGGGAGTTGTTTTGTGCCAAAAAGCCACAACCATACAGCACCGCCGCCTTCCACGGCATCCCTGTAAAAAGCACCAATGACACGAAAATAACTTATCATTGTGGGGATTGAGGAAATACTTTAATAAAGGAGAAAGAAAATGGACGGATCAACAGAAAGATTACTTGAGAGTGTAGCGATAGCATTTGGTGAGTATTTAAAGAAACAGCATAAAGCTACTCTTGACGGCCGCCACAGCAAGATACCTACCATTGAGCGGGAGCTTGAGGCTTTCCCTCCCGATAATGGAGTAGCTCATTTAACTACCCCTACCATCGAGCAGGAACTTGAGGCAAAAGGAAATACGCCAGAGGATATGGGTATTAGCCAGATAATACCGTTTCTCGAAGAACATGGGCGGCACTGTACTTGCGACCATAATGATAATTTTGGTCAAGGTATTTGTGAAAGAGCGATATATTTCCTTAAACACCTTTTGCCTGACACCAAACAAACCCTCGAGCAGGAGCTTGAGGCTGGGCTGAAACTACTACTCGATGGGAAGCGGTGGGCACATGGAGCCTCTCGCCCTTGCACTGCCATCTTCCTGCCAGAGGCGCTGTATAAGGAATTAAGATACGCTGGCAGGGATAAGGCTGTAGTTTTTGTGAATCCTAAAAGCGGTAGTTATAATCCAGCTATTGATTTCCACGGCATCCCTGTAAAAAGCACCAATGACACGAAAATAACTTATCATTGTGGGGATTGAAAGTAGGGCCATATAACACAGGTAAACTATTTGCGAAGGAGCAAAATTATGAGAACAGTAGCATTTGGGTCGGAAGACCACACGAAAGTATTGGTTTGTGATGAGCGTGGATTTGGTAATGCTAATCACAAGTATAAAATTCAATTAATTGACGGCAAAACTGTAGGAGAAGTAAATTTTCAGAAAGGTGCTGTCAAAGAACATGGCAGGAATGGAATACACAATGAAGATTTGTTGGCGATAGTTGCCGACAGATTGGCTGGGTTTCAGGGTGGTGATTTCGCGTGCGATAGTAACCAAAAGGCACTTGAGTGCGTTATTGACGCCCTAAAGCACTTGCGGATACGTACAGAAGTACGCAAAGCACGGAATGTTGAAGGAACAAATGTAAAGTAATTTCATGGCCCTACTTTACTTTTAAGATAACTTATAGTACGGATCAAGATAATGTTTGGTTTGGAAGAATGTACTAAATTTGTCGATGTAGAGCCTAATAAGGTTTTGCGACCCGTAGGTACTACTTTCCAAGAATATGTTGAAGATATGACTACTACCGACTTGCCTAAAACAGTAATATGGAAAGTTGTTGGATATTTGGAATCTTTTGTTTCAAGATGTGGCGAGACTTTATTTTATCGCAGAAATGAAGAGATAAGATTGGTTTGATTATGACTATTTACGTTGGTGAGACTAACTTTTATTTTTGGTGGATAATTGAACGCTGAAGAACAATATGTAGCTGACTTAATGGCCGCTGATTGTGTATATTGGGCTTGTAAGAATGAGATAAAGCTCATGGGTGGCACAATCTTTACTCTCGACGGCTGCCAGTATATGGCAGAGATAATGCGGGACGAGGCCCGTCATATAGCTGTAATGAAAGGCACTCAGGCCAGGATTACTACTGCTTTTATGTTAAGGGCCATCCATCGTCTAATAAACGGCACTTATGAAAAAGGTGTGATATATTATTTCCACGACAAGACCAGTGTTGAGGATTTCAGTAAAACCCGGTTCGGCCCGTTGATAGCGGCTAATCCTTGTATTAAGAAATATCTAAAGAATACAAACTCTATGTTCACTAAGCAGGTTGGCGAAGCGTTTCTTACTTTAAAAGGAGCAAGTGCCACAACGATTATAGAGGGCAAGAAAGACAGTGGTTCCGTTAGGTCAATGCCTGCCGATGAAGTGATAAGGGACGAGAGAGACCTGTTTGACGAGGATATGGCTAAGATGACTGTCGATAGACTTCTTGACTCTGACTATAAGCGCGAGGTTGATTTAGGCTCTCCTACGATTCCTGATATTGGGATTGATTTTCAATTTGGCAAGTCTGACCAGAAGCATAGATTGATTAAGTGTACCTCATGCAATTCATATACCAGTATGGCAGAGGATTTTCCAAAGTCCATAAAATATAAAAAAGACGATTCTCATAGTAGACCTTATCCGTATATGGCGTGTATAAAGTGCGGGAAAGAGATATTTGCCAGAGACGGAATTTCTGTCGCCAAGTTCCCCGATAGGTATGATACCAAATATCCAGACGAGGGAATTTCGGGTTATCATGTAAGCTATTTCCATACGGCCAAGTTTGACCCAAGATTTCTTATGTTTGAATATGAAGAGGCCCAATTAGATATGTCGAAGATGGGTAGATTCTATAATACTTATCTTGGCTTTCCTTATATAGCTATCGAGGACAGATTGAGACCTCAAGATGTTTTTAATTGTTGCGGTGATGATATTATGGCCAGTTCGTCCCAGATAGGTACGGCTATGGCCGCCGATATAATGAAGACTAATCGTGTGGTGATTGCAGAGAAGAAGGGCAAAGAGAAGGCCAAGATTATATACATGGCTCGCGTGAGTGGCTTTGATGCTTTGTATGATTTGGCTTTGAAGTTTAACGTCAAGAGCGCAGTTATATGTTTGCGGCCTTATGAAGAGAGTTTTAGGAAATTTCAGCAGAAGTGTGGCAAAAAGGGGATAAGAGTTTTTGGTTCTGAGTATAGAGATAAGCAAAAGAATCTTTCTAAGGTCGACGAAAAGAGTGGGATATATACTCTGTCTCGCACTGAGATAATGGATAGAAGTCATGCGTGGATTAAAAGTGGCAAACTTGAGATACCAAGGATGTGCGAAGAGGTTAGGATCTTTGCTAAAGAGGCATGTAATACAGCAAAGACGTTAGAGACTAATGACCAGACGGGGGACAGGGTTTACAGGTATCGTCCTGTAGGAGATAAACAGGAGCATTACAGGCATTGTTTGAATTATCTTCTGTTTGCTTTGATAAATTTAAGAGATTACGAAGTTGCTCCTGAGCCGGTCGGTGCCGGTGTCGATGAGCCGGAATATGATGTTTTGAGATGGGGATTATAGGAGAGAGAAAAATGAAACCAGAATTAGGAATTGTGTTATGTTTGATTGCTTTTTGCGTTGGCGTTTTAATTTTTTGTTTAGCAAAGAAGAGTAATGCAGAGATTGAAATTAGCAAAGATGCTATATATATCGGCCCAAAAGATGTTTGTACGGCAGACCTCGAAGTGTCATTGCCCAGTTGGGATGATGCAGTTGCAAACGATACGTTTTTAACTCTGGACGATACAGCTTCGTATGACATAGCTTTTACTTTTGATGATGCAGAAATAATCTTTACCTCTAAAGATGGACTGTTAGATATAATTTACGACCCAAACAAAACTACTGAAAGCGCGAAGGTATTCATTCAGTGTTTACGAAAACTAAAAGCTAATTTTTAAGGAATAAATTATGACAGGCGCGGGACGAAGTAAACCAAAATTACCTCCTCCCCCGGCTCCTACGCCTACGCCTACCCAGATAGACGAGCAGGCGTTAGAGGCAGGAGAGTCGCTAAGAAGGTTACAGGCAAAGCGTAAGGGCAGGAGGAGTACAATACTAAACGAAGCCGTTGCCCCTGAAAGGGCTACTCTTCTTGGAAATGTAGGGACTTAATATGGCACAAGATTTACCAACTGAACCGTCTTCGCCCACATCTCTTGGCCAGCAGGTTATGATCCGCCAAAGAGAGATGGAGAGAATACGAGAGTTCTATGAGAAAGGCCTTTGGGTTGATATTAGCCGATTCGTGAACCCTCGCAGAGAAGATATAACTGAAGCCTCCAAGACCAACGACAAAGGCCGCAGGCATGGTATTAGTTCCTATGATGGTACCCCTCTTGGCGCATTAAATACATGGGCAGACGGTATGCAGGGCTTTCTTGTCTCTGGCAGTTGGTTTAAGTCAGAGATGACTAATCCTTCATTAAACGAAGAAGATGCTGTTAGGGCATGGTTACAGGAATACGATAGGAAGATGTATGCCGCCTTTGAGAGAAGTAACTTCTATGCCATTCTTGCTGAATGGTTCAGAGATGCAGGCTCTATTGGTACAGCTTCGCTCTTTACTGAAGAAGAGATAGGTTCTGGTCGTATAGTTCATACGGTTATTCATCCAAGAGAGGTCTATGTAGCTGAGAACAAGTTCGGTGAGGTTGATACCGTACATCGCAAGTTTGCTATGAGCGCAAGGGCGGCCTTCCAGAAGTTCGGAAACGAGGTGTCTGACTTAATCAAAAGAAATAATGAGAAGCAACCTGACAAGATGCACGAATTTATTCATGCCGTCTTCCCGAATAAGGATAGAGTATTTGGCAAAACTACTTCTCGGAACAAAGAATTCAGAAGTATGTATATTGAGACCAAGCAGACCAAGGACCAGGCTCAAATACAAAACAGCGATATGCAGGTCAATATCGTAAGAGACTCTGGCTTTGCAATAAATCCTTACGCTGTATGGAGGTTCAGGAAGAGTTCTGACGAGATATATGGTTACTCTCCTGCCGCTGATGCGATAGTTGAGGTCTTCGGATTGAATCAGATGGGCAAGACTCTTTTGCAAGCGGCACAGAAGTCTGTTGACCCGCCCATGAATGTACCTGTCGAAATGAGAGGCAGAGTAAGGACTGATCCCAAGGGCAGGAATTATTACGATGACCCGAAACGAATCATAACGTCCTTAGACGCCAATATAAAATATCCAATAGGTGCAGCCGAAAGAGAAGAGTTAAGGAAGTCAATCGAAGATAAGTTCAGGGTTGAGTTCTTCAGGACGTTCATTGGAAGGACTGGCGAAGCCACGGCTACCGAGATTATGGCTATTAAGGGCGAACAGGCTGGCCTTATGAGTGCCCAGGTCGATAGGCTATATATCGAAGGGTTGAGGAAAGTCTTTAGTATAGTCTCTGAGATTGAAGACCGAAGGGGGGCATTCTTGGATATGCCGCCTATCCCACCAGAGATAGAAGAATCGGGTGGTGTGATAAACTTCGTTCTCACTGGCCCCCTAAGACAGGCCCAGAGACGGATAACTGAACTTACTCCCATAAACGAGACATTACAGATACTTGCTCCTATGGCAGATGCATTGGGAGAGGAGATGCTCGATATTGTAAATAAGGATGAATTATCAGAGATTATAGCTGAGGCAGGTTCATTCCCGCAGAGGGCTATAAACTCAAGAGACAAGAGAAAAGAGATTCGGTTAGCTCGTCAGCAACTCGCAGCCCAGCAGCAGGCACAGCAGTTAATGATAGAGGGGGCCAAGGCTGCACCGGGTATATCAGGGCCGGTAGATGAGAATAGTATATTAGCAAATGTTGCCGAGGCTGTATAATGAAAGAACTATCAACAGTTGATGACTATAGGGTATGTTTTTCGGCAGATGTAGGCCAGAGAGTATTGGCTAATATGCTGGCAGAGGCAAGGTTCTTTGAGATCACGAGGACACCTGAACAGCAAGCGGTGGAGAATTTTATGAAAGTAGTTCTCTCTAAGATAGGGAGTTATCCGATTGAGGGTGTATCGACAAAGATGAGAATGGAAAATTATGTAAGGACAGTGCTTTTCCCAGACAAGGGGAAGGGATTTGTTAGAAGATTATTTAATATGAAAGTAGAATACTGATGGCAAAGAAACCAGAAAAGAAAAAAGTGGAAAAGAAAGAGCCGGTCATTGCAATAGAGCAACTGGCGCATGATTACAAGAAACTATTGAGCAGGGCAAATGAGATTGATACCCGACTCGACAGAATCGTAGATGCAATATCAAAAAGTAAAAGTGTTCGTGGAATGTAAGGAGAAAGAAAATGGATGAACAAACAGTGGTAGCGGACTGGAAGGATGGAGTAGATAGTTCTAAGCGGTATAACTCCGACGGTGGGGATAGGTTGGCAAGGTTTGACAGTCAAGTTGCCTGCGCTAATAGTTACCTTGACCTTGAAAGTTCTATGGGCGATAGGGTTAAGATACCTGGCCCGGATGCACCGCCAGAGGAAAAGAGTGCTTTCTATCGCAAGCAGGGCTGGCCGGAGAACAAAGAGAATTACTCTAAGCCGGAACTCGAAGAAGGACAGGAACTAAATGAGCAGCTTTATAACGGTATCGTCGATGCCGCACATAAAGCGGGTATAACCGACTCTCAGTTCTCTGCCTTAACTAAAGATTATATGGAAGTCGAAAAGGCGATAAGTGCCGCACGTCAGGTGCAGGAAGACGCAGAGTTCGAGAGGCATAAAACAGAAAGCGATAGGGTTTTACATGAAGAATACGGCGCTGACTATGATAAGAATATTGAACTATCCAGTCGTGTCTATACCGAGTACACCACTGAAGAGTTCAGGGCATTACTTGACCCGGAGACCGGCAAGTATCAGTCCTTGCGTAACGAGCCGGAGTTTATCAGGATGATGGTCAAAGTGGCACAGAAACAAATGGACGATACTCTTGAAAGAGGCCAGTTGCCGAAGGGCGAAGAACCTGACTATAAACCAAGCGCCCCGAATTCGCCTGATATGTACAAGAACGGTACTGATGACGAGAGCAAGAAGGCAAGGGCTTATTTTAGGACGCAAGGACATGATTACGGATTTGAAGATTGAGAATAGAAATACCTATATTTTGTAACCATATAGCGACTGATGAAGACCCGTCCTATATCAAGAACTTGAGGTGCCAGAACCCTGAAGTGTATAAAGGGAATATCTTTATAACTGGTTGTCCTCGGTCGGGCACGGTATATATGGCTGAGGTCTTAAAAGGAATAGGTATAAATGTCTTACATGAAGGAATGGGCGATGAAGGTTCTGTCGGTTATCACTTGGTAACGGTGAAGCCAGAGAAATGTTTACATCAAGTGAGGCACCCATTGAAACAGATGGCCTCGATGGAGACCGTGGACACATGGAGTTTTGTTGAAAAAGCAATAAAAGTAACAGACCATGAACTAACTGGGTTAATGGAGTTCTGGTTAAGATGGAATGAAATATGTGAATCGTTTTGTGTATGGCGGTATAGAGTTGAAGACTTAGAGAATGTTTGGGAAGAATTTCTTGGCTATATTGGAAAGGAGTATGTAGAAATGCCCGACATTCCAAAGAATACAAACTCTCGATCACACAAAGACCTAACATGGAACGATTTATTTGATTGTAACGAACAACTTGCTGAAGAAGTTTGTAGAAGAAGTATAAAGTATGGGTACGCACCGAACAGGGTAATGCAAACCCATTAAATCTTGGGTAACTGGAAACAGTCCGAGTTGCAAGCATGTAAGTCATGCCGCCAGCCAGCGTTAAGGTAGTAGAAATCCGCATGTGCGGGCAATTCCTGCGACTAATGTTAATATAAGTTAAAAGGAATTGTCTAATGGCAACGAATACACTTACGGGCCGTGAAAATCTACTCACAATGGCCCAGATGACGCATAATCAAGAGATTATCGACGTCGCCGAAGTGTTGAACGAAACCAACGACATGGTTGGTGATGCCCACATGCAACAGGCAAACGACATCACTTCTCACGTTGTAGTGAGGCGTTCTTCACTTCCTGTCCCAGTGTGGACAAAGGTTGGTGCTGGCTGGTCTCCGACCGCTGGAACCGTGAATCAGGGCAGAGAGGCGATTGCAACTCTGCGAGCAAGGTATCAGGCACCACAGCAGGTTCTTGACCTTCAGCCGAATCCTGCCAAGGCACGTCAACAGCAGGAAAGGGCCTATATTGAAGCTATGGGCCATGAGTTCTCAAGAACCGTTATTGCCGGAAGTATGGCCTCTTCTCCAGAAGAGTTCAATGGTCTTGAATCAAGATATAATACACTTTCGAGTGCTGCCGATATTAGGACTGGCGCTGCCGATAATAATTATGTCTTGGACAATGGCGACTCCAGCGCATCTGACGATACCTCAATCTGGTTCATCCAGTGGGGGCCGGGGAAGACCTATCTTGTCTATCCCCGTAATTCAGTTGGCGGTGGAATCCGCAAAGAGGACAAAGGTCTTCAACTTACCAATGCCGACAATACTGCAAACTCTGCTGGTATTGTTAATCAGGTTTGGGCATTCATTACCGAATTTACATGGGAAGTTGGTCTGGTCGTTGAAGATACCAGAAGTACAAAGAGACTTGCCAATATTGATTCGGCACCGGGTGCGACGTTTTCTTTGGATGAGGATAAGATTATCCAAATCCGAAATAACTTCCAGACTCCGGGCACTATCTTTATGTATTGCAACGAGACGGTCTTTACTCAATTGCAGATTCTTGCAAAAGATAAGACTAACGTCTTCTGGACTCCGGCATCGCCTTTCGGTGTACCTCAACTAATGTTCCAGGATATGCCAGTGCGTAGAATGGATAAACAGTCAATCACTAACTCCGAGAGCAGTCTCGCATAAGAAAGGAGGCCAATTATGGCTATGTTTGATATTCTTGCTGAATTCAGTGATGCACAACCAATTACTGATACTGATGCACAGTCAACTGATGTACTCGATATTGGTGAAAACCTTGAAGACTTGAATTTCGGCCAGGCAGAACTTTGGTTGAATATTAAGATCGGCACGGCTTTTCTTGCTGGTACAAGTATCGTGTTTACACTTTACAGTCATACTGCCGCTACCAGCATACAAAGTGGTACGGCGTTGTGGACAAAAACTGTAACAACTGGTAGTTTGACAGCGGGTGCGTGGATAACTCGTCAAAGACTTCCGCTCAATGCGGATGAAAACCGTTATCTTGGCGTGTATTACGATGTAACCGGCACGATGACTGCCGGAACAATAGACGCCTGGCTTGATGGTGGTTCTCAGACAGACCATCCATCTCAGAAGGCACAGTCCAACATCACTTAGGAACGATATGATTATAGTAGGTATTCCAGTGCGGCCTGATTATAAGGCGGATTCAAGAGTTGTTGCTGTCGCAGAGAATTGGGATAGGCGAGACGATGTAACAAGCATCTATGCCACGTCCAAATTATGTGCGTATGGCAGGGACAAGATTATTGCCTTTGCTAAGAAGTCGGCACTGGAACCTACTCATATTATGTTCCTTGATTCAGACACGATACCGAAACCAGAGGCTTTAGATGAACTATTAGCTCACGACAAAGATGTAGTCTCTGGTGTGGTCCCGATATGTCAGGGCGGAAGTATATCATGGAATGTTCGAGAAGATGGTGTGTTCCTAAAGAAACTACCCGATAAGCCGTTCAAGGCTGAATCGGTGGGTATTTCTTGTACGCTTGTCAAGATGAACGTCTTCGATAAGTTGGAATGGCCATACTTCAAGGACGAAGTAACGGTCGGCAGGGTACTGAAAGATGAGAGTATATACTTCTGCGAGAAGCTTCGTGCCGCCGACATAGATATATGGATTGACCCTAAAGTATATTGCGACCACATAAAAACCGTAAGTTTATTAAGTTTGATAAATTATAACAAAACTGTCCCTTTGATGGGGATTGCAAATTTAGAAAGGGAGTAATCTAATGAAGAAGTTTTTAATTTTAGTCTTCATTGCTCTTGTTGCCCTGCCCTGTTTGGGGGCGTTTACTACAAGCATTGATACCAGAAACACCTATAAAAATTCTTATCGGTGGACGGGTAAACCGAAAGACAGGCTTTTGGATTGGGCACAAGAAGTAGAAGGAAGTTTAGATGGTTCTATCGCTGTTGGTTTTACTTTTTTTGACCCAACAGATACTGAGCCAGGAACAAGTAAGGGTATGCTCTATATGGACGAGTCCGAGAGCAAGCTAAGGTATTACAATGGTGGCTCTTGGATTACTATAGAATCCGGCTCTGCAGGTAATAGTTTAGATGGTGCCTATAACATCGGAAGGTCAATTACGGTTGATGCCGGTGTTGTTACATTGACTGGAACTAACGCTGGCGATAACATCGTATTGGCAATTGTTCAAGCCGATACAGGCTCTACCGTGGCACAGACGATTACCAGTGCAGGAACTGGTGCGTTGCTTACCCTTGATAGCAACGGCACTGGAGCCGATATACTTGGTTCTGACAGTTCGTGGACAATTACAAAAGCAGGTGCATTAAGTTGCGTTGGTATAACAAGTACTGCTGGTGACGTCCTGTTTGACGACACCTATGACTTGTTTTGGGATACCAGCAAAGACTTGTTGTTATTTAATGACAGTGCGATACTCGGTTTTGGTGGTGCTTCCGGTGACGACGCAGACATCAGCGTTACGTTTACTACGCCACATTTATTGATTGAAGCAGCATCGCAGGACTCTGGTATTATCAAAGTCGGTGCAACAAACTCGCTGGACTTCAACATCTACGGAAATACTAATACAGACATAGCCTCATTTAATTCTGGATTAGGCATGTTACTGCTTGACTCGTATCCGATTGCACTTGGTGATAGCGATGCTATTTTGTATGGCGACGCACTTGGTACTGGTGACTTCTCTGTGAGTTCTACATCTGCTGTTCTTGCTTATGCTCAGGTATCTGCTGATACAGGCGAAATAACCTACGGAGCAAGTGGTACGGATATACCTATTAAGTGGTTTGGAGAAACCGCTGCTGATTGGGTTTATTTCAATGCAGACGAGGTTGAGTTTGAGGATGTTGTTCTTCAGATGATGGATGCCACGCAGATACAGTTTGGTGATGGTGACGACTTTGGCATTCATTCCACTACTACTAAACAGTTGCAGTTCTCTCCCGCTGCCGCATCTGATGACTATGAGGTATTGTTTGGAGTTGACCAATCAGGCGTAGATATTAAGGCGTTTGGTGCTACAACTGGTGAATATTTCTTATGGGATGCAAGTGCGGACACGATGGCGGTTGTTGGCGGAAATGCAACAATAACCACAAGTGACGCAGAAGCAGACCAGTTTAAGGTCAATGCTACTGGCACTGTTGCTGGGAACGCAATCCACTTTAAAACCACCGATGGTAAAGTTATAATCGACGCCGACGGTGGCACTTGGGGTGATATTGAGCTTAACTCCGCTGATGATATTATTCTGACGACAGCCGGTAAACTCACTATCACTAATGGCAGCGAACCAATGACCGTATCTGGTGCATTAACCGTAGCAGGCGTAGCGACGTTTAACGGCACGATTGTTGGTGATGGTGCAACAACTGTAGTGGGAACAAAAGCAGTTGAGACTACTGACATTGACAACGAGACTGTTACTATCGCTTAGTCCGGTACTGTCTTTAATAACACCGGTGATGCCAATGGCACTATATTTACTTTGCCTGAAGCAAGCACGGCCTTGGGATGTTGGTACACTTTCGTCGTTACCGAGACAGGACAGTTGATTTCAATAGACCTTGATAACGCCGATGTATTCCTTCACCTGACGCTTGACGCAGGCGATAAGATGACGAGTTCTACTTTAGGTGATACTATTACCGTATCGGCAGTTAGTGCTTCTCAATGGGCGATTATTAGTGTTTACCCATTGGCGGCTGATTGGGCTGACGGTGGAGCATAAGAGTAATTTAGGGAGGGGTGCGTTGCCCCTCCCATACTTTTACGAAGGAGAAAGAAATGAGTATCAATGTGAATTTGAAAAAGTTAGTAGTAATGATTGGATTAGTGGTAGTTGTTTGTGCTGGCATATGGTGGTTTGAATCTACAAGAGAGTCTCGCATTGCAAGAGCTGAGTTTAAACAGTTGGTTAGTTTCGCTGAAAGACAAGCAGTAGAGATAGCAGTCATCGAGCAGTCCTTTAAGTTGAAACAATACAGGCAAGCCATGGTCAAACAGGAAAAGGTGCAGTTGCCAGTCGTTGCTGAATCTGCGAAACCTAAAGAAGCGGAGTAATTATGGCCACAAAAACTCAGATAGCGAATATGGCAATGACCAGATTGGGCGAGGCGGTATTTACTGACGTAGATTCCGACGGAACTAATCCGGCTGATGTAGTTAATGCGATATGGGATATTGTCAATGAAGAGATGCTCAATGCAGGTCCCGAAGAGGGTTGGAAGTTTGCGCGGTGGCGAATATCGAGCGTTGACGTTGATAGCTCGGCTATTACCGCCTTTGCTGATTACTCAGGAACTGTTACTGGAACTGTCCTTGCGACATCTGCGACTCACGATCTAATTACAGGCGATTTCGCCAGTATTAGCGGTGGTTCTGTGGGTAGTTACGACGGCAACCATACTACCACAAGGGTCGATGCTAATTCGTTCTATTTTACAGCCACTTTTGTCAGTACAGAGACCGCTACCGCCCAATGGACATCTCAAGAGTATTTGTATAGGTTCGCCCGACCTACATCAACAAGAGTTACTGGTGTAAGGGTAGGTGGTGTAGAGTTGACCGACTGGATTCGTGAGGGCGAATGGATATTAACAAGCGGTGAAGATACGGCAGTTGACATGATGTATATTAAGGCTCTGGCTGATTTGACCGTAACTAACTTTCCTCCGCATTATGTTAATATTTTATGGCGAAATCTTGCCATTCATCTGACGTATGATTTAGTTCAGAACTCCTCTATGCAACAGCAGTTGATTACTGAACTCGAACAAGTCTATCTACCGAGAGCAATTGGCATGGACAATCGTGCCCAATATGTTCAGGAGTCTACAGATTCATGGGCTGATATAGGGCGCAGGGTTTCTTCTGTTGAAGGTGATTTTGCGACAAGTCCGAACTATCCTCTTTATAATTTCAGGGTAAGATAATGAAAAAACTATTGTTCTTGATTTTGTGTTCTTCTTGTTTTGGCGCTAATTGGTATGTAAGCACGGCAGGTGCAGGGGCAAAGGATGGGACTACTGCCGCTACTGCTTGGGATACGTTCGCCAATGTAACGTGGGGTTCTGGCGGGGTTGTCGCCGGGGATACTCTTTATGTGATAGATGAGATGCGAGAAACTCTTACTGTTGGCGGCTCCGGCTCTGCTGGTTTGCCTATTACGATAAGGGGTGATGCGGCAGGTTCTGTTGCTGGTGTTATCAATGGTGCGGATATAATAGCTGACATAGCATGGTCCGATACTGGTGGTAATATCTGGAAGGCTGCTGCTACTACAGAAATTAAACAACTATTCATTGATGGTACTAAAGTCAATAAAAGCAGGTTTCCGGCTACTGTTTGGAATGATATTGACGAGAATGGCTCTACTTCCACAAAAATAGTCGGTGCCGACCTAAACCAAGTGGATGATACTTGGATAGGTACAGAGATATTCTGGAAACCTAACGAATGGGAAATTGTACGAAAAACAATTACTGATAGCACACAAATAGGAACAAGTGTCGAATGGTCTGGGGCAGAAAGCGGAGTGTTTACTTCAGTTGATGATTATGGCTATTATATTGAGGGACGTGCGGCTGATTGTGATGCTGATACTGAATGGTATTGGGCTGGAAACGAGGTATTTGTTTACCTCGACGACGATGATCCTTGTAATAATGTAATCCAAGGCTCCGTAAGGGATAAGTGTATCTATGCAACAAATCGGTCGTATATAGATATTAAGAACATCGAGACTAAAAATTCAAATCTCTATGGCTTGGAGATATTCAATTCGGATCATGTTAATTCGATAAATTGCACTATATCGTTTTCGCAAAGACAAGGTATATTGTTTTTCGATTCACCTGCGGCACATGACAAAGGTAATGGGAGCGTAGAGAATTGCACTGTCTCTAATACACAAAATACAGGGATACAGGTTTCCGGTTTGACCAATATGCTTATCTCGGGCAATTCTGTAACCGAGGTTGGAACTGATACACTATCGCCAAGGGGCGCACAGGGTATTAACGCAAGTGGCACTGGTTTTACTGTTAGGAACAATACACTCGACCAGATAACCGCCAGAGGAATAGTGCCATCAACTAATACCAATATGGTAATATCCAATAATACCATCTCTAATTATTGTACTGAGATAAGCGACGGAGGTGGTATTTATTGGCCATCTACACCAACCAATGTTTTCATACAAAACAATACTATCTTTGACGGCGACGGTTCTGTTGCAGGCGTTCCTTCTGCTACGGTCGCAAATGCTGGCATTTACATTGACACTCTCGATGCGACTGGTGGACTCACAATTAGAAATAATCTTGTATATAATCCTGGTTTACATGGCATTCTTCTTCACGAGGTTTTGAATTGCACAATTCTTAATAACGTGGTCTACGACGCCACTAACCAACTCAGATTTTCTGAAAAAGTAGAAGATGAAATGATAAACAATACTGTCAAGAACAACATTTTTGTCTGTGGCTCAGCTTCACAAAAGGCATATAATCTTACAGGTATCGCTACATCGTCTATTCCTTGGGGCGATTTTAATAACAACCTTTTATATGATCTGGACGCAGATGCTATCAATGCAACGATAAATTATGTCAGAGGCGGTGTCAATACAACATATACATTAGCTCAATTCCAGGCGGCACAATCATTAGATTTGAATTCCATTCAAGCCAACCCTCAATTCGTAGATGCTGCAAATGCAGATTTTAGATTAAAGAGCAATTCACCCTGCCTTGGGATAGGCGATAGTCCAGACGATTTCCCTATTGGCAGGAGCAGGTACCATAGATTCGGTAAAATAAGAAAGTTAAAACGCAGGTAAGGAACTTATTATGAAAAAGATTTTGATAGGATGTTTGATTGTGTGTGCGGTTCTTGTGGCAGGAGCTACTAAGTACAACGGGCTTACATTAAAGACCGACAGTTTTAGTTGGGAGACTGCTGGCGAGGTAACTACGGCAGAGGCCGCAAGTCCAGCCGTCAATGAACGTGATTATACCAATATGGTAGCCAATCACACAAACTCGCAGATATTTACGCTGTTTCCGTATCGGTATAATATCATAGGGCTAAGATTCGTCGTTGATGACGCCGCCGATTCAACTGTATTTGATATATTTGCGTCAAAGGGACAAGACTTCTTCACTCGAATAGCTACATTGACAATAACGGGCGGGGCACAGGTAGGGCCTGCTACATCTACGGAAACAACAAGCGGTGTATTTTGCGATACAATCGCAATCACGAATGAGCAATGGATTACCGCCCTTACTGTTGTTGACGGTGCTGCGGCTGACAGGATAGCGTCTGTGTGGTTTGATATGCACGGCTTTGATACATGGGCATTTATTCCAACTACTGTAGGTGATACGACAGCCATATACTTCACTGGGCACTAATGAACCTAACGACCCCATCACATAAGATATTTGTTGCAAGGGCAGAGGCGGCGGCCAATACTACGTTCTCTGATACATTGGCTACGAAAGGCGACTTTGCTAACAAGCCGTCAGGGACGATAGATATACTTGACCCGGCATTTCTCGACCCTACAACTCAGGTAAGTGGTGGAGTGAATGTTATTGCCAAGAGTGAGATAAATGGGATAACATTCTCTTTCGCTGGTGGCGATGCAGATGACGATGCCTTCACTTGGACTATATTTGCTTGGCGTAATGAGAACGGGCCTGCAACGATTGTTACTGATGGTACTGGCATTCTCGGTTCACAGGCTGTTGTAAAGTATCCCCACAACGGAGTTGCGGCAACTAACAAGTTCTGGGCCGATACTCTTGTTATCAGTAATGATAGATGGTTCAAAGAAATAGAGGCTACCTCAGTGGGTGGCAATAGCGTCAGCCATGTATGGATGGACGCTGTGGGATATAGATATTTCTACGTTGAGATTCCTACCGCTGTCGGTGTTATGGCAAGTTATTTCGGATACTTTTAATGGCTAAAACTCATCATATACAACGCTCGTTAAACGCAGGCGAATTAAGTCCCTTGATGGAAGCAAGGTCTGACCAGAATAAGTACATGGCTGGATGCAGAACTTGCGAGAACTTTATTCCGCTTATCTATGGCGGTGTCCAGAGGCGACCAGGGACAGAATATATAGCAGATGCTAAATCAGCCTCTGCTAAGTCTCGACTCGCAGCTTTTGAGGCGTCCGTTGATGATACTTATATTTTGGAACTCAGCAATCAGTCATTGCGAGTATTTAAAGATGGCGCACAACTATTCAGGCCGGTGGGGTCTGAAGATTTAAGTGATTTTGATAGCGCGACCGGCGATAGTAGTCTGGTAGCACATTGGCTCTTAAATGACAATCTTGCGACTCAGGCCGTATTAGATGATGCAATAGCGGGTAATCACGATGGCACAACCTCAACCAATAACACGGAAGATTTATCCGTAGCAAACTTCGAGGGGACGGCCAATAAAGCGTTCGACTTAAACGATACCAACCACATAGACGTTGGCGACCACGCTAATCTTAGTTTTGGCGATGGCTCTGTAGATACTCCGTTTAGTATATCAGCATGGATATATTATGAAAGTGACGGAGCAGACCAGTATATTATATCGAAATGGGACGATCCCGGCAACGCTGAATGGAGTTTAAGTGTCAATTCGAGTGACAAAATAGATTTTATTATTCACGATGATAGTGCAGCCAAAAACCAAAATATACAGACAAACGATACAATAAGCGAAGATACGTGGTATCACATTGCCGCTACTTATGACGGCAGGGGTGGAGGTTCGGCAGTATTTGGGATGAAAATATATATCAATGCCGCTTTAAAGGCTGTAAGTATATCCGCCGATGCCAGTTATGTGGCGATGGAAGCATTAGGGGCCGACCTTGAAATAGGCACTATTGATAATTCGTCTACGCAAGACTGGGTAGGCAGGTTAGATAATATTGCTTTATTCAATAAGGAATTATCTATTACTGAGGTCTCTGAGATAATGACGGGCGGCGATTCGACAGTTGTCTTTGAAATAACTACGCCATATCTAACTGCTGATTTATTTGCGCTTAAATTCGAGCAATCTGCCGATGTAATGTGGATAACCCATCCAAGTTACGAGACAAGAAGATTGTCAAGATTTGGTGATACGTCTTGGGTTTTGAGGGTATTGGGATTATCTACTGGGCCATTCAGAGACCAAAACACAGACACGGCCCAAACTATAGCCGTTGCCGAAATAGCAGGAGGTGGCATAGCAACTGGTGCATCTGTAACCTTGACTGCATCAGGCCATTCTCCGTTTGTTGCAGGGACTACGGCAGGCCATTTGCCAAGCGGTCCTGTTTCGTCAAGTAAATCCCAGACAGGTGCTTTGTACAAATTAGTGTATTCCTTGGGCACTCCGTTTGTTAGTGGATTGTTAGACCCAACAGGAGCCAATTCAACGGCAACGCTTCAGGTCAATAAGGGCGTATCTTGGGATTTGGTTACAAATGGAACGTGGGGACAGGCCGCTGACTCGGCGACGATTATATTAGAAAGAACTTATGATAACGAAGTAACTTATGAAACTGTAACATCATTTACTTCTGCCGCTAACTTTAATATAGATACATCTGGCACGGAAGAGAACGGAGACGCTTTATATAGATTGACAGTGAGCGAAACTACCGCAGGTGGTGCTGCCTGTGCCTTTAATCTATCAGTCAGAGATTCATCCCATACTGGAATAGTTGAAATAACCGCCGTAGCCAATCCTCAGTCGGCCACAGCTGCGGTCAGGGTCTCTTTAGGTCTTGCCACAGATACGGCAGTAGCTGCTACTCATAGATGGTCGGAGGGGTCGTTCTCTAATTTGAGGGGTTGGCCGATAGATGTTACTATATCATCGGAGGAAAGACTCACCTTTGCAGGGAATATATCAGAACCCCTGACAACGTGGGGGAGTGTGATAGGTGATTTTGAGAACTTCCGGGCAGGCACAGATGCTGACGATGCCATTATCTTCACCTTAATTGGTTCAGGCCAACAGAATAGAATAAGATGGATGCTGTCTCAGGACGATTTAGTTCTTGGCACTATTGGCGGTGAACATTTGCTTGGTGCATCTAAAGACAGTGAAGCCCTTACCCCTACCAATGCAAGGGCAAGGCTTCAGACTACTTATGGTTCTGAGAATATAGCGGCTAAGATAGTTAATCAAGCTGTTCTATTTGTTCAAAGGGGTGGAAAGAAAATAAGAGAGTTTCTCTATAACTTCGAGGCTGATTCGCGCAAAGCCGATGACTTGACTGTGTTCTCTAATCATATTACTGGCGATGGCATTCTTGATATGACTTTCCAGAGAACGCCTGACCCGACCCTGTGGTGCATAAGGAGCGACGGCGAAATTGCTATTATGAACTACGAGAGAGACCAGAACATATTTAGTTGGTCGAGGATAGTTACAAAAAGTGGAGACGAGTTTGAATCTGCCGCTATTATATATGGCGGAACTAATTCAGAGGATGAGGTCTGGGTTTCTGTGAAAAGGACTATTAACGGAAGTACAGTTCGATACATAGAAAGGTTCTATGACAGAAATTTGCCAGATGACCTTGATGACTTAAAATTTATAGACTCTGGCATTACTTGCAACTCGACTCCTGCTACGACCACGATAACAGGATTAGATACTTTAGAGGGGGCGCAAGTATCCGTTCTTGCTGATGGCGTGGTTGTTTCTGGCAAAACAGTTACAATTTCTACAATTGGCCACTGGAAGCTAAACGATGACGCGGCAAGTACAACCGTTGTAGATTCTTCAAGTAATGCGAATGACGGCGGCCTTGATGTCAATACCAGCACTATAAGCACAGCCGGAAAGATAAATGATGCTCTTGATTTCTCTGCCAATAGCGGAGACCATTGGGTAGATATATCAGACCAAGCCTATTATTCGTTTGGCGATGGAACAGATGACTCTCCGTTCAGTGTTGCATTATGGGCCTATATCCCCGAAACTCCAACTGGCAATATAGTTATTATCTCGAAATGGGGAGGTTCGCCTGATAGGGAATGGAGTATATTTGTAGATACAAGCAGGCGAGTAAAAATTGACTTATATGATGATACTGCTGCCGTATCTTCGTCGCTTAGAACTTCTGCTATATCGACTGGATGGCATCATATAGTTGCTACATATAACGGCCTTGGCGGAGCTACTGCCGCGGATGGTTTAACTATTTACATAGATGGGCAGGAGGAAACTTCTTATAGTGCTCGAACATCTAATGCCAGTTATGTTGCGATGGATAATTTAGCGGCAAATTTAGAGATAGCTTCTTCTGTAGGAGGCGGCAGTTCTTATGAAGAGAAACTTGACGATATTCGGTTGTATGATGTAGAGATAAATGCTGCACAGGTTACGACATTGTATAACTCTGGCAGTGGGACAGAAGCTGGCGGCAATACCATAGAACTTGACACAGCCGCCTCTACTGTTCAGGTCGGTTTGCCATACACTTCTACCGTAAAACCCATGAGACTTAATACAGCAGAAACGGACTTGGTTACAACTAAACGAATAAACAAGGCAATAGTGGATGTATTCGAGACTATAGGCGGAGAGATTGGGCCGGACACTTCACATCTCGAAGATATACCGACTGGTACGTCTGCTTTGTTCTCAGGGTTCAAAGAGATTTCTATTCCTGGCGGATATGGCAGAGAGGGCGATATAATTGTAAGACAAACCCAGCCTCTCCCAATGACCGTCAGATCAATAAACTTAGATTTGGGGGCGTCGAGAGACTAATGAAGTGGTTAATTTTGATTGTATTATTAAGTGGCTGTGCTGTTAAAGTAGGTCCGCATGCTTTTAGGGTGCAAAGGAGAGTGGAATATGTGTTTAAGTATAACGGAGTATTTATATCGGACGAAGCATTGTCTAATATGATGGGAGATTATTTTGACAAAAGAAATCAGGGAATTCCGGGCAGGGGATATGGAATGGATTCTGGCCAACGGAGTGAAAGAGTTCGGTTTGAGTTGCCTGCCGACTGACCACATGAAAGAATTGGCCCGGCAGAGAGAAGAAAATGGTCAATGTATAACTGGCCTTATAAATGGAACAATAGTTGGAGTTGGTGGAATAGACTTGTTGTGGCCGGGCGTTGGAGAGGTTTGGTTGATGGTCTCTTATGAGATAGATAAAAGACCGTTTAGCTCTTTTGAGGTAATAAAGGATGGGTTACAGAAATTGATAGATGATAATAAATTGTGGCGGTGCCAGGCTTGGTGCAGGAAAGGTTTTGCTAAAGCACATACTTTGTTCAGGCACTTGGGTTTTGAGGTGGAGGGGATGGCAAAGAAATACTTACCAGATGGAGCAGATGCAATTTTATATAGCAAGGTGTTATAATGGCCGACCCGATCACAATAGCTCTTATAGTTGGAGGTGGATTGCAGATTCTATCTACCATCCAAGAGGGGCAAGCAGCGCAGGCTGAGGGTGAGACCCAGGCGGCGATAGCTGAAAGAAATGCCCTGTTAGCTGAGCGACAGGCAGAGTCTCAGAGGCAGGCGGCTGCGGCAGAGGCATTGAAGCAAGAACGTAAGGGCAAGGCATTGAAGGCTCGGCAGAGGGCTTTGTTTGCTAAGTCAGGGGTAGAGTTAAGGGGTTCGCCTTTGTCTGTTCTGGTCGAAACCGCAGAGAACCTTGAAGCTGACAGATTGAACATCTTAAAAGAGGGCAGAATAGCCGCAGGGACATCTTTACAGCAGGCCGGAATCATTCGGGCACAGGGCGCGTCAGCTAAGGCAAGGGGTAGGGCTACTAAGAGGGCTTCGATACTCTCTGCTGTTGGCCAAGGACTTACGACAGTAGGCACTGTTGGCCAAAGGCGGTCTCTATTAGCAAAACAGCCGAAGGCACCAAAACTTAAAGGTGGCGACTTTTTGACAGGATAATTCATGGCAAATGTACCAAGGCAAATAAGTAGAGAAGTAATTCCAAGCGGTCGTGTGGCAGGGGCACCGATACCTTTTGATATAGCCGATACCGGCGAAAGGATAGAGGCCAGAGGCTTGGGGCAGTTGGGGGCAGGCGTTAGTCAGCTTGGCCAGATAGCGTCTCGAATAGAAGAAGCAGAGGGCGCAAGCCAAGCCTCTACCGCAAAGGGCCAAATTGATAATTCGTTCAGGTTATTTCAGGCGGAACTCAAAGATAATAACGACCCAACAACATATAAGAACAAATTTAATCTTTGGCTTGCGGATACAAGGAAATTCACCCCCGAAAATACTGGTGGTGCTAAAAGGTTCAATGACTATACCGCTGCCAAAATACCAGAATGGGAATCAAGTACAACTATCCAAGGATTAGCTAAAAAGAAAGACATTATAGAGGGTGCTTATATTTCCAACAGAGGCCAAGCGATAAGGAATGGCGACCTTGATGAAACAAACAGATTAACCGCTGAAGCAAGAGATACGGGAGTCATAACGGCGGAGCAGGCGGCGAAGGATGTAATTATAAACCAAGTGTCCGTTCAAGAGGTGTTGACCCAAAACGCTATCAACAGCGTTCACGCAGCCATTCAGACCGCCGCAGACCCGCAGACGGGTACGGGCAATTTTGACCTTGCGAAAGAAATGGTAAAGCAAAGTGATGTTATTCCGGCAGACCAGAAAACGACGCTTAATAATGCCATAAGGTCGGCCCAAACGACTTTTGACCAAAAGAAAGTAACGCTTCAGGAAACTGCTATCAATCTGGTTTATGAGGATATTGCCAAGGGATTGACTGAAGACCCTGACAATGTAACCCTTAATACTCTTGGTACTGATATTCAAAGATTGCCCCAAAAAGACCAGCAAGCAATTGAGGGCGTTTTCAATCGAAGAACTATTGCTTTGTCGCAAGGCCAACCCGACCCGTTCAGGATACATAACCCGTCTGTATTCTCTACAATCCAGCGCACGCTGGAGTTGGATGCTAAATCTATGACGCCTACCCAGATATTCTCGTTTGTTGGCGGTGGGATTGAGCCTGTCGACTTTACGGCATTGAATGATTTTAGGACATTTGCTCTCACCAAAGACAGTCCTTTGCAGCAGCCCGATGTCAAGGATGCTTTTGGTCTTGTTAATAGCTTTAAGCGATTAAGCGGCATACCGGCAGATGCAGATGATGTGTTTAAGATAAACGACTTTGAGAATAAAGCCAAGCAGAGAATCACAGAACAAGTCCAAGAAGGGGTAAGGGGCAAGGAGTTAGAAGACTTCACGGCCAACATGCTTGCGCCAGTAACCGAAAGCGCGGTAGGGAATTGGCTTGGCAATTTCTATAGGGGAACTTTCCCTCAATTCCTTGGCGGCAATGTTCCGGGACTGGGGGATAGGAAAGATATGATTTCTGCCCAAAGATTCAAACAACCTGGGAACGTGAGAGAATTCGAGGCATTTACAAATGAGATAGCCTCTCTGTTTGGAGACGAAGAGGGCAGGTCTTATTATAACTTATGGAAAGGCGACTTCGAGTAATGGTTCAATCTTATGAACAGCTTAGAGCAAAACCGTCAGCCACGGGCCGTCCTCGGTCTTACGATGATGTGAGGCAGGCTTCTTTTCAGGTCAAAGCCTATCGAGACAAGATTAGGAACGATCAATATAGTGCTATATTTGCCGATGGCAGAGTAGACTCTTATCTTGCTGGCGATACACCCAATAATATGCAAGACCAACTCATATCTGAAGAGCGAGTAAGGAATGTGGTTGGCGTGATAGAGATGAACCCCAACCCTAATCAATTCAGGGCAAAGCTGGCCAACTCTCTTGACCTTGCCGATGTATATGGCTGGGACGTGGAGACGGCTTTAATGAATCACGATTCTATTACTAAGGGATTGTGGGGCGAGGATATTACTGCGGAAGCGGCTTTTCAGAGAATAACTGGCGCAAAGAAAGAGGGGAAGGACTTAGAGCGAATTCTGAAACAAGAAAGTTTTTGGGAATCTGCAACGAGGCATACTGGTAGAGCATTAAGAAGGGCACAGCTTTCCTTGGTAAAGTCCGTTGCTGGCTATGCCCAGATGTCAGGGTATCTTAATCAGAAATTGACGCCTTTCGAAGTTGACGCCTACGACGAAACAAAAAAATGGGGCGAGGAAATGTCTGCTGGCGTAGAGGAATACTATCGCCAGAATCCTCAATTGCTAATTAGGGACGTTGGCGATGGTTTTATAGATACTACCAAGAAATATCTAAGCAATCCTTGGCTGATATATGAGGGCGTTGTAGAGACGGTGCCGATGGTGTTAGAAGCAGCGCTTGGTCATATAACTGGTACGGCGTATGCAAGATACCTCGGTGCAGGTGCGAGGGCGATTCCCTGGATAAGCAGGGTACAGGCTATAGCGGTTCCGCTTATAACACAGAAATATGCAGAACTAAGAGACGAGGGCATTAAAGAAGGCGCTGCCCTTGCCCATTCAATTCTATCTGGTCAGGGCGAAGCTCTTTTAGAGGAATGGACGTTCAGGTCTAAGCTGAATATCTTCAAGGGAACCGGCAATTTCGTTAAACAGAATATGGCTTCACAGGCATCTAAGGTTATGCTTGGCGGTGCAAAGGCTTACGCCAGAGGGACAACAGAAGAGGGGTCTCAGGCTATATGGAGCAACTTCCTACGAAAGATATTCGTAGACCCGGACCAATCGATAATGGATGGAGTATTTCAACAAGCGGCTGTTGGCGGCCTAATTGAAACGACTATGGGCGGTGGTTTTGCTGTGGCAGGCAAAGTCAGGTACGGATACAATATAAATAAAGGGGCAAGCGATATAGTCAAGAACTCAACCCTGACCAAGCAACAGGCAAAAGAGGCACTTGATGAAGTATACCAAGATATTTACGATAACCTTCAAAACACTAAACTTACAGACGAGCAAAGGACTGGGCTTTTCAATAATAAACTTGCCGAAAAGATAGACCTGAAGCAGCGAACCAATGTAATCATAAAACAGACTGAACTTAAAGAACAGATAGCAACGCCAGAGGGTCAAGTCCAGAGACTTGAGCAGATTCGTGAACAGACCAAATCCGGTAATCTATCAGAAGAAGATTCCGCCGAGGTTGATAATTTAATTGACGAAACCATCGCCAAGATAGAGGCTGGCGAAGATGTAATAGCTCCGCAGGTGGTAGAGGAGCCGACTCCTGAACTCATCGAAACCGCACCACCGACAATAACAGAAGAAATAAACCAAACACCCCAGTTTGGTATGGCACAGACTATTTCTGGTGATTGGATTGTGGTGGACTACGAAACGCAAAAAGAGGTGGGCAACTCCGGCGGCGGAAGATTTATAGCCAACCAGATGAATAGATACAACTCCGGCGACTTAGTTCCTAAGCCTGAGCGCAGAGCGCCCTTGCTTCCAGCGGAAGAAAAGGTAACTATGAATGTCAGGCAGATGCTTAACCTTGTTATGGCTAAAGTGTCTGCGGCTTCCGCTAAAGGGTATTTGCAAGGCGCAAGAGATATAGTTGCCATTCACCGAAACCTCGCCAAATTTGCCAACAGTCTATTAAGTAAAGTTGATACAACCAAGGCGCAGAGGAAAACTTTATTGAGTGCCGTATCTAATTCACGCAGTCCCGCCCAGCAGGTAGCGGCTATGGCAACTATCCAGAGGCTCGCTGATGTTGCCCTGCACGCCGACGCAGTCAGAAGCCTGAAGAAGACTATGGCTTTTGTTAATAGCAAAACCAGTAAGTCTATGCAAGAGGGTGGCATAAGACCTGAGTACCTTATCCGCATACAGGAAATGTCTAATGCTATTTCGCTTAAAGGTAAGGTGGCCACAAGTAAATTCAATAAAGCAGTGGCAAGCCTCAAAAAGCACGTTGATAATATGAGAGAGGGCATGGCTGGACAGTATGATAGACCTTACGCCGAGGAACTTCTTCCGCCAAGGTTGTTGGAGCGAATTGGCGAGATTCCGGTTAAGTCGGTTCAGAATATGACGGCAGAAGAAGTCCTGGAATTAGACAATGCTTTAAAAGAATTGCTCCATCTCAACAAAACTAAGAACAGGATTATTTTGGACAGAACTGCCAGAGACGCTGCTTCGGTATTGAATCAGTCTTTGGCGGAAATGGATAATGTAAAAAGTGTCGCTGAACTCAAATCTGACGCACGAACACCCCAGCACAGAAGGGGTGCCGTTAGGACGCTCCTGAATTGGACGGCCGGTAGGGAGAATCACGACATAGAGACCTTGGTTGATACTATCTCCGGTGGTCAGGCGGGGACGATGTTTGAGGTTATTCCTGAATCATTATCTTACGGTAGAGGTGTTCAAGCAGAATACATCTTAGCTGCAAACGACCACCTTAAATCTGTCATGGCCGCCAACGGAATTACTATGGCTGATTTGCAACAGATGAGTCCCGCGTTCTTTAGGTTGCTGAAGACAGAAAAAGGATTGGCAACCAGAGGCATTCTTTCTAATTTTGGGTTCGAGACCGTAGCCACTCCTGTTCACACAATTAAGATAGGCAAAACAAACGTAGATTTCTCATTGGCAGAACTAATGTCGTTCTACATGCACGGTCAAGCGGGATTCAATATAAAAGAAATTATCAAGTCTGGTATTGCTGTTCGTGCCGGTAATACCATGAATAAGGTCAAGGGCGTAACCGTCGACACTTTTAGGCGGATTGCTGAAATAGTCGAAGCTGACCCCAAGGCAGTTGCTTTAATTGAAGCCGCTGCTTTTATACACGAAAACATAGCCAAGCCCGCCATTAACAAAGTGTCTGTGGATTTAAAGGGGATTGAACTTGCTCAGGTCGAGAACTATTTCCATATAGAACGATGGAGCACAGGTGGTGTTGCCGGAACGGAAGCGTACAGAATTTCGCTTTTAGAGTCTGAGGGCAGGCTCCAAGAAAGAACGGGTGGCAAGAACCCAATTAAGGTGTTGGATTTTTTTGAGGTCATCCTGAATGATATTCAGTCGATAAGTGAATATGTAGGAATGGCCAAACCTTATCGATCAATCAAGATGCTCCTGAACTACAAGCCACTTAGGGACGCTATTATAGAAAAGGGATATGGGCCGAATCTCAACAACCTCGATACGCTAATGGCCTTTACTGAAGAGAATATAAGCTCCAGCACAAAGATAGATAGCTTGTTTGGGGCAATACTTAGGGGCACCACAAGGTCTGTGTTGGCAATGCCGCATATAATGGTTGGCCAGTATGTGTCTACCGGGGGCTATTTCTTGGAAGCAGACAGGAAGTATGCGTCTGCATTAAGAATAGCCGCCACTCAAAAAACTGAACAGAGATATTTGGACAACTGGGCTTTCTTTAGATTAAGGCGAGAGGGCGGATTGACCAGCAGGGCGATGGGGGAAATAGTTCAGAGCGACAAGGCATTAAGGGCTTTGACTGGAAAAAAAGATGCGGTCAACTATTTCCTGTCCGGGATAAACCATGTTGATTCAAGGGCTATTATAGAAGCTGGTAGAATAACAGAAGCAGAAATGGCCGACAAGGACCGTAAGGGTAAATCTCAAGAGTATTGGAGCAGGCAGGGAATCGAACCGTCTGACATAGAATTTGAAAGTGAAGATTATTGGGACGCATTCAGGAAAAGGGCAACTTTCCTTGTTCGTAGAACCCAGCCCATGTTTTCGCCTGAGCACAGGTCTGTTCTAACCGCAGGTAAAGACCCGACCAAGAGAATGTTTACCATGTTCAGGTCTTATGTAGACCAACCCCTTAGAATAATGGCAAGAGTAATGACTGCATATAGGAATGGTGCAATTTCATGGTCGGCAATGGCAACGCAACTTGGCGCGGCAATGTCGCTATTTATATTCCATTCTATTATAACAAACATTATTAAACAAATTATGTTCAACGAAGACAGGGACTTGAAGAGTTATGTTCTTGATGCTTTCACTTCGCCCTTGGGCGCACTTACTTTTATTGGATTTCCATTAGAAGCCATGATACAAAGAGCAGTCGAAACAGCTTGGGGTGAGAGGCCGGGCGTGTGGAAGCCTCGTTTTGACACGGTAGCGACTTCATGGATAAATTCTATTATTGACGCAAGCAACGACTTAGCTCTTGCTATAGCATTTTCTGGTTCAGGCGAGAAATTTAAATCTGGACCTGACAGGGGCAAGTTGAAATCCACAGTTCATCTTAAACGGGCACTCTTTGCTGGCACCGAAGAGGGGCTTAGGTTCGTAGGCGTGCCTGCACAAATACCTCGCAAAGTTTACGAGGGATGGACGAGAGAAAATAAAGGCAAATTCAAGCTGCCGGAGATTGACTAATGCCTATCCGTGGCCGCTACAGTCCGTTCAATTTAACAGCCTTCAACAAGAGGCTCGATCACGGTCTACTTCTTGGCTTAACCAATGACAACCACCCCCAATACTGGGCTGATACCACGATAGGGACAAGGTCTACCAATTACTCTACGACTGGCAGGGTTACGGCTGGTAGCCTTTTACTGAACCTTACGCACCCCTATCTATTTACCGAAGACGATCAAGGTACGCCAATGCTGGCGATCCAGAACCAAGACGATGTAACTACTCGGTTGGGGCTTTTTAAGGACAGTGCAACTATCGCCGGAGATGCAACCGATAATATAAGCATTGATATATATGGCCTTGGAACACCAACTACTACTGCCGATCACGAAAAACTTCAAATGGGCTGGAACCGAACAGCAGGGTGTTATCAAATTAGAACGGCCCAGGCTGGCTCAGGCGCAGCTCGTGCATTGGAAATAGGTATAGAAGGCAATGCGGACATGATGTTGTTCAACACTGATACCTCAATTGATACTAATACTTTACTGTTTACTGTTTCAGGTCCGGCCGGAATTGACGGTAGATTGCAACTGGCAACTAGTCCTGCAAATGTTGTATGGGAATTAGATTCTACAGACCAGCGGTTAGAACTTACTGGTACTGTCGATGTCTTGGAATACTTTATTGACATGCCAGTTACTGTGAACAACACTATCGATTCAGGGGCGATAACATCAAGCGGTGCTTCGACCTTTAATTCTGGTTCAGTAGATGCGGACTTTACAGTTAATTGGAATACGGGAGTTGGGCTGTTCGTTGAGGGTAGTAGTGGAAGGGTTGGGATTGGGACAACGACGCCAGATTATATACTTGATATTAATGCTGGAGAGATAGCTGACAATAACTATGATGGTGTGAGAATAATTGACACTGGTTGGGATGCGACCAGTCATCCAATGCTTGAATTCTATAACTCGCATGCATCATTCGGTGGTCCTTTAGTAAGGATATATGGTGAAATAGGAAGTATAGGAGAGAATTCTAAGTTATATTTTGCTGTGGCAGATAGTTCTAAGAACCTTCAGGATAGAATGGTAATTGATTCTGCTGGCAATGTCGGCATTGGACTTACTACGGTAAACGCCAATTATAAACTTATTATTAGGCGAGCGGCCAACGTAAATCTTGGTATTGGTCTTCAAGAAACTGAGTTAGCGATTGCGGCATTTAATGATGCCCTATCTGCTAATATTCCACTGAGATTTTATGCTTCTGAATATAATCTTTTGAATGGCAACGTCGGCATCAACACAACTACACCCATATCCAAACTTTCAATAAACGGTGGATTACATGTTGGCGGAGATAGTGATGCTGGCGATAATAATTTGTTAGTCGATGGTACTGTTGGCTGTGGGGCTATAACTTGTACCGCTTTGGACGCAACCGCCGGTCTCATACAGACGACCGGCAATGGTTTGTTTGGAGCGTCTTTGATACGGAATTGGCCCACCATTTCTACATACGCAACTTTTTCAAACAATAGTCTTACAGCGACGGCCAATGCTTATTGTCTGATGCAAAGCCCGGCAGGTAAAACATTCTTGAACTCCGCAAGCGGTCAAGAAATATCTTTCCGTTCCAATAACACCCAAACTGCGGTACTTACACCTGGTGGGATTTTTGGCGTGTTTGGATCAGGTGCTGGCGCTGGTACTTCAGCCCAAATATTATGGAACAGAACCAAGTCTGGTGGGGTCCTGTCGGATAATGACCGAGTAGGTAGTTTTGGATTTCAAGGCCACGATGGTACGGACGCCCAAACTGTCGGAGCAACTTTAACCGTAAATGTAGATGGGGCCGTGGCTACGAATTCAGTCCCGATGGAATTTGTCTTTGAGGTTATGAAGCCGACTGAAACATCAAGAACCCAGGCCATGATAATAAGAAGTTCTGGTTCTGTTGGAATAGGGACAGAGACGCCTGACACTACGTTGCAAGTTGTGGGTACGGCAGGTTTCGGTGATGACGCTGGGAATGAGACACTAATCGAAGCAGATGGAACACTTAAATTTAATGGTACCGCGACTGTTTTTGACGATATGAGAATAATCCCAGGCTCGTTTGACCGGCCAGGAGTTTCCGACCCTGCCTATATAGCCTATGATGTCAATGGCGGCGGGACTGTTACCTACTTAACAGAATGGGCCAAAAACGATATTGCAAGTTTTACTGTTCAACTGCCTCATAGTTATCATCAAGGTGAAAACTTGGACGTTCATTTACATTGGACGCCCGGTCCTAATGGGGCGGGCGAAAACGGTGCTACCGTGGGATGGAAGGTACAATATAGTTGGGCGAATGTAGATGGAACATTCGGGAATATGCTCACGGCAGACTTATCAGACGCTTGTGATGGCACTGACCACAAACATCAGAAGACTCCAACCGTTGTCGTTGCAGGGTCGGGCAAAACAATAAGCTCTGCGTTGATTTGTAATATCATAAGAACAGACACTGGAGCAGACGATACGTGGGCCGGTTCCAGTGCTGGAAATCTACCCATGCTTTTAGAAGTAGATTTCCATTTTCCATTAGACACCGTAGGGAGCAGAGGAATAGTAACTAAATAGGAGAATAAAAATGAAACGTAAAATATTATTTGTTACTCTCAGCGTTGAGAGGCAAGATATAAAACAGATTTAGAAAAGGAGTTAGAAAATGGCTAAAACAAGAGAACAATTGATAGTAAAGTGGTATGGATTAGTTCAAGACCAGGCGGAGCTAATTAAGAACACGAACGAGTTGCAGGCGAAAATGAACAAACTGAAGGCAGAAATAGACAAGAAAGAGTAATTTTCTTCCTCCGGGGTCGGCCCTTTAGCGGGGGCCGGCTCTTATTTGAAAGGGCCAGCGATGACGGTTGAATGTACTGAAGAGTCAAGAATAGCCAGGAACGAACAGGACATACAGAATATGTGGAAATCCATAGAGAAAATCAAGAATAGACCTCCCTTATGGTGTACCTTTGGGTTGGCTCTTTTGTCCAGTACAGTAACTGGCCTCGTTGTGCGAATGCTAACCCTATGAGTGAGCCAGCCGAACATCTTAAAATCATTCTGGCCGAGATACACCAGATAGGCGCTGACGGCCACTTGAACAAATTCAAGGCTACCGTAGCCGCCGAACTGGTAGAGTACGCAATAGCCCGACTAAAAGAGGTGATAGAGGATGAAGATAATACTGGTTAGTTTGGTGCTGTTTATCGGCGGCTGCCGGTGTGCCTACATCTCCAATGGTTCACTGACGGCCTGTGGTTGCTCCCTACTGTCCGATACCATAATAATGGACATTATGATAGACCCTTGCTCAATTACCACTGGCATCTATCGTGGTGCGTCTGACGACATATCAGTTAAAACAGTGTACGGGACACTGGAAACGAAATAGTTTTTCTTCCCCTCCGGAGGCCGGTCGCTTTGAGGTGGCCGGTCTTTTTTTTTGAGTATTTCTACTCAATTTGAAAATAGTATTTGACAAATGCCATTCTCGGTGTATAGTTTAATTATGGGAAACGAAACAAAGCAATCTGCTATAATCAATCAAACGAGCCACCCTTTGTCTGTTTTGTTTCCCAAAGCACACCCGGCAGGGGTGGCTCATAATTACCTGAGACTCATTCCGCTTACGCAAGGACAGTTCGCAATTGTAGATATAGATGATTTAAAGGAATTGAGTAAATATAAATGGTGTATATCGAAAAGTGATGGTGGCTATTTAACTGCCATAAGATCGGAACATTCCACAAAAATCAGAATGCACCGCGAGATAATGCAAACACCTGACGGCATGGACACAGACCACATTAATCATAATACCCTTGATAATAGAAGATGTAATTTGCGCATCTGCACTCGTTCTCAAAATAATCATAATAGGCTAAGGGCAAAGAATAAATCATCAAGATACAAAGGTGTTGCATGGCATCAGCCGAGCAATAAATGGATAGTTCAGATATCCAAGGACAGAAAGCCGTATTACTTGGGTTTGCATAAAAATGAAAAAGACGCAGCAAAAATTTATAATAAGGCAGCGAGTGAATTGCATGGCGAGTTTGCAAATTTAAATGTTCTTTGAATAATAGAATAGCGGGACAGTGGCGGAATTGGCATACGCCCAGCGGAAACCAATAGCGAGAACCTCGCTTTGATGGCTTGTCGATTGAGAGTTAAAGGCAAGCCGACTAAGCGCTGCTCTCATTGCAGGTTCGAATCCTGCCTGTCCCTTTAAATTAACCTTAATATAGGATGCCGAAGTGAAACAAATTAAATTAACACAAAACAAAGTGGCGATCGTGGATGACGGCGATTATGAATTGCTGGCCCAGTGGAAATGGCACGCCAATAACCAGCACGGTAATTGGTATGCTATAAACCCCAAAATGGGGCGTATGCACCGCTTTGTAATGAATAATCCCATCGACCTCGAAGTTGACCACCTGAATGGCGATGGATTAGATAATAGGCGGTGCAATTTAAGAGCCTGTACTCATAGTCAGAACATGATGAACCAAAAAGCCAAGACATGCCAGACCAGTAAATACAAGGGCGTGTGGTGGCAAAAAGACAGAAAGAAATGGGTTTCGTCTATTCGGCTCAACCAACAGAAAATATATGTCGGAAGCTTTCTGGACGAGGGCGATGCCGGAAGGGCATATAACAAAAAGGCAAGAGAACTATATGGCGGTTTTGCAAAACTAAACATAATAGAGAAAGGAAATTAAAATGAGTATCACATGGACTACAGAACAAGAAGCAAAAGAAGCGGCGGCAAAGGGCTTAATCCCAGCCATAGAGCATTGTATCAAGCATCATAGGCAGAATAGGGATTGTGAGTATGAAGAGTTGATTGGGGTTTTAGGCGATGGCAGCCGAATCAGCACTGGCGATTGTGCCTTATGCCAAAAGTTTGAATGTGGTTCAGGTTGTAGTAATTGCCCGCTTGGCCCGGTCAATTGTTGCCCAGAATATAGGCCCGAATGGCGAGCTTGGGAAACTTTTATGAACGACCACTCCCTCGCCAACTACCAAGCATTCACTAAGGCCGCAGGTGTCATGGTAGAGAGGCTGGAGATGGAACTAGCTAAGGCCAAAGAAGAGGTATGTGCCAAGGCGAAGGCGGGTCAATGTATCACCTGTAAACATAAGGGAAGTAAGATATGTGATTCTCTCCATATCAATTGCTCTGGCTGGGAACCCAAAGAAGCTGAATGTGCCAAGAATAAGCCTGAGTTTAGGCATTTAGATTATGGGTATGATGAAGATGGCGATCCGTGTCTTATGGCATCAGAACAAGACATAGGCAATTTCAGGACTATTGGCAAAAATGCGATAGCTCCGGTTGGTGCTTCGTATAAAGTTAAAACCAAGCTCGGAAACTTGCTCGACGACCTTGCCCGCAATGCCGAGGATTTGGAGGAGTTTGAGATAGAGGCGGAAGATGTCTGCGAGGCAGAAGGTAAAATAACAAAAGACAATCAAATAAGTTTTTGCTGGTACCCACATGACGACATAAAAACAATAGCCATGGCCACCGAAATTCACCAAAATCTCGGCCAGCTCATAGCAACGGCCAAAAGGAAACAAGATGTTAAATAAACTCCTCCTCATTTTGATCTTAGGTCTGGCTGGATGTAAGGACATTCCCAAGGAGGGGCCAGCCAGACCTGCCTTTGTATGCAGCCCCCGCACTCACACAATCAGGGTACAGGAATGGCTCGTAGGGCAAGGGCATGAGATTGAGGTAGATGGTGAATGGGGAGATGAGACTGAAATAGCTTTTAATCACGAAATGGCTTCGGAGGATTTCAAATGAGACCATACAGAGGCAAGCGATTAGATAATGACGAATGGGTTTATGGGTTCTATGTCAAGGTCTTGGACAAAGAAGGGGACGATATAGATTTAATTTGTTCACCAGACACATCGTACGCAAGGATTGACGGTGAATGGTACTTAGGGGATTCTACGGAAGTTGACTGGAAGACAGTAAGCCGATGCACCGGCATCAAGGATAAGAAAAAAGAATTGACAGAAGTTTACGAGGGTGATATACTGGGTGAAAATGGTTCAGTGAAAGGAAATATCCATGAAGCACCCGAATTACTCGAAGAAGGAACTAATATCGTTATTGCAAACATGGGCACAGACGAATGGAGAGACTCCGAGCAGGAGGCAATTCGACGCGGATGCAGCTACGCCCAGTAGCGGAATGATAAGGACGCGGTTCGGCAGTTGGTCTGCTGGATTAAAAGCAGCTCATTTAAAAATTAAGAATCCGGTCATAAGCCCTCAGTGTCGAGCCGCAACGATAGCGGCACACAAAGGCAAAAGGTCATTTAGGTGGAAAGGTGGAAGACGAAAAGACAGATTTGGATATATCCAGATTTGGATGCCCGAACACCCAAACGCAAGAATGGCGGGATATATTCACGAACACCGATTAGTTATGTCTAATCATCTTGGTCGTCCGCTTGAGAGTAATGAATTTGTTCATCACAGAAACGGCCTCAAAGACGATAACCGGATTGAGAATTTGGAATTATTAACTCATAAGGTGCATAGGGGCAAAGTAGAATGCCCTTATTGCAGAAAGGAGTTCACAATAAGATGAATAACAAATATAGAGTTTGGGACGTTGGACGAAAAAGGTATATTGAGAACACGGGCAATCCCTACATATTCCCATTTAACGGGATAACCGCCATGAAATGTGCTGGCAGTTCTTGTGGAAGTATTGACGGGGAAACTGATTATTCAGAGTTTTATATTATCGAATACTGGACTGGCTTGCTTGACAAAGCCGGGACTGAGATATATGAGGGGGATATATTAAATTATATACTTGCTTTTGAAACCTCTCAAACCCATACAGGAGATAATGTACCGGGCGGTTCTTATACTGAGCCGGACGAGCCTTTTGTTTATGAAGTTAGGGGAAAAGTATTTTTTGATGACGATAGGGGGTTGTGGGATTGTTCGACAGAAAGCAAAGAGTACGGATTAGGCCAAAGGCCGACATTTTACGATTTAGATGGCGATTATATACCAATAATTAACCGAGAATCATATTGCCTTGCTTATATAAAATCGCTGTGTGGTCAGGATTGTGAAAAATGTCAAGATGATTGTTGGATATTGGAACAATTGAAAATTCAAAGTTGGGACGATTTAGAATCAAAAATAAATACCGTAGAAGTAATCGGCAATAAATGGGGTAACCCGGAGCTAAACAATGAATGAATCCAAATACAGACGCATAGCAGACGAATACAACGAGCCGTCCAAAGAGCCGGAGCCAGAGACTTACGACTGTGAGTGTGGCTATACGGTGGATTGGGAAGACGACCATCACTTATGCGATGCTTGCGGCAACGATGGCTGTAAGCATTGTATGACATATAAAGGATTATATTGGTACTGTAAGGATGGTTGCGAATGAATATAAATGACTTCATAGACCAGTTCGTAGACGATATTGACTTTGACGCCCTCAAGAATTGGTGCGAGATATTTAGCATAGGCTATGAGCCACGCCTTGACGATAACTGGCCTGATTGGGAAGATGACATAAGATTAGCTATTGGCGAAGCTATGAAAAAGGTGGGAAAATGATATTCAAAGACATATCAAGACAGAATGGCAGATGGGTTAATCAATGCAAGCTCTTTGTTACAGAGGTCGGATTACCTGTCGAGAACGAACACGGCATAAGCCAGGCCATAGAGGCCAAGGACTCTTATGGTGTGCAAGAGGTACTTTATGTGCGATGTCAAGACTTACAGGGCGTTGTGGAGCCAACAGAGATAGGCGAGCAGTGCTATAAGGTCAGGTACAAGAATGACATGTTCCAAGCTGTGCCCGAAGATGCGGTTAAGCAAACCACTGACGAGCCTGACGACAAGTGGAATGAGATTATGATGAAAAAGAGCAGGCGAAAGATAGTTTGTGCTTGTGTGTCTGAATATGATGATATTGATGTTGTTTTGGAAGACCTTAGTAATATTGAAAAACTTGCAAGGTACACAGTATATGGAATTGAAACTAACGACAAATAAAAGCCCCCTGCAATTGGCAGCTTTTGGGGCGTGGGTTAATGATTTTTTAACTAATTTTAGGAGAAAGAAAAATGCAAACAGGAACGATAACAAATCTAATGCCAACAGTAGATGGCGGCTACCAGAGCCAGAACGGATGGATTTATACATTCGACATATCCATTCAAACCCAACAAGGGCTGGTTACTGGCGAAATCGGCGCAAAGTCTCAAGCGTACCCCTTGAACGTGAACGACCAAATCAACTTTGAAGTAACTAATACGAACCAGGGCGTCAAGATCAAGAAGGTCAACCCACAGTACGCCCAGGGCGCTCCGCCGATTAACCAGCCCCAAGGGCAGGCACCACCTCAGCGCGGGCGAGCCGAGAGTCCAGCGAGAGATTACGACAAGGAGAACAGGGGCAAATGCAGGTTTGGATTTTACAGCACTTTGCTGGGGGATATGTCCGCTGTAGATTTATTAGGGAATCTGCAAGAATTACAAGCTGTCGAGAAACTCGTAGAATTGGCAATGAACGGCTTTCCACCTCAAGGTGCCGCTGCCGATGGAATGCTAATAGACGAGGATATTCCTTTCTAAAATGGATTTTTACTTGACATCCATTTTAGGTATGGTATAATGTCTATATTTGAAAGGAATCGAATATGGATAAGTCCAAAAAGCAGTGCTTTAAGTGTATGCAGTACAAGGTTTTCGGAGATTTTTATGCTCATCCGTCAACGTTCGATGGGCGATTAGGGAAATGTAAAGAATGTACAAAAAAAGACACAAGAAAACATCGACTTCGCAACATAAAGCGGATAAGGAAATACGATAGAGAGCGGGGTAAGTTACCGCATCGCATCAAGGCTAACACAACCAGAAACAAGGTACGGCGAAAAAAAGACCCTGTTAAATACGCGGCTCATACATTGGTCGGAAATGCTGTAAGAGACAAGCGAATTATAAAAAGCAAGAGTTGCATGGATTGTGGAAAAACTGATATTCGTATTTACGGGCACCATGACGATTACTACAAGCCGTTAGAAGTTGTATGGTTATGTCAAGTTTGTCATATCGCCCGGCACAAAAAAAAATTGATTCTAAGGAGCTAATCATGGAAGTTTTACAAGTAGCACATCATATGGAAACTATAATACGCAGGCTTGCCGAAGAAGGCGAGAAAGCTGAAACCCTAATTGCTGATATGTCACAAGCTACCGCTAATTTCAAGAGAGAGCGTGCTATTGATGCTATAAAGCAGAAAGCGGCAGGCGTACCCGTTACAATGGTTAAGCATCAGGCTGAGGGTGCGGTGGCTGAATTTGAAGCGGAAATGATAAAGGCTACGCAGACGCTAAAAGCCCACTTTGCCAAACGAGAAGATTTGCGTGCGCAATTAAATGGGTACCAGAGCATCAATAGACACCTTAGCTCAACTTAAATGAAACCGTAGGGGATAAATTAGAATAATGCACATAACAACCCAAGAAAAACGGGACAAAAAAAATGAACAAACTATTTTCAAATCTATGGCTAAAGCTGAAAATCCGTAAAAAACATGTCTTTAAAGTACATGAAATTTACCAAGACGACATCATTCAAGTAATACATTGGCACGACCGTTTAATTGTTGTTTGCCATCACTCAATATGGGCGATTACAGATAACTGCGGGTCAGTAGAAGCTCAGTCGCTTTGTAGGTAAAGAAAATTATGATAAAGAAAGGAAGAAAAATGGCAAAGTATAAAAATCTCAAAGAATTGGCAGAGGCGTTCAAGGCGGGGAAGTTGGAAGGTTGGATATTAGTTGTTGATAATGACTCAACGCATTTAAGCTGGATCGGGCCACTGCCGGACGGCGTAGAGAATGACAGCGACGAAAGTGAGGAGTTTGAAGACCAAAAGTATGAGGAAGGTCGAACATTGTATGATGGGTACAAAGATATTTACATTCTCGACCAAGTCTTAGCTCTTGCTGGTATTCCGAACCGAGGAGCCTAAAAATAATCATATTTTCTCTTGACAAACATTAGAGGTTTATGGTAATATATGTTTATGCTACAGTATACGAGACAATTCAATAAAAGCGTTTTTGACCGCAAGGGAAGGTATGCACTCGTCTTGTGTGCTGTAGCAGCTTTCCCTTCGGTCTTTTTTTACGGAAATCTATTATGCCTCAAGGACGAATAGTGTTAAAATCAATATGTCAAAGCAAGAAAATGGCGGAACTGAAAACAGATGGTGCAAGGCTACTTTAAACTTGGCTGTTACCAAATGTGGACATCAATGGTTGCTTTTCAGGGGACGAAGAAGTTATTAAGGGACAGATATTTACTCGGCTCAAAAAGACGACCAAACAGGTCAATGCGTGGCTGGCCGATTTGGATTCTGTGGGGCTGATTGTCTGGTATCAATTAAATGGCGACCAATTCCTGCACATTCCTGACTTCCAAGAGAAACAACCAAGCCTAAACCCCTCTAAAGAGGCGGAACCAACGATTCCTATGCCTACTCCAGAGCAACTCCAGAGTAACTCCAGAGTAGGTCCGCTTAAAGTAAAGGAAAGTAAAGGAAAGCAAAGTAAAGAGAAAGAGAAAGGAAAAGGCTTTCAGCCTCCCACTCTCGAAGAAATAGAACAACAGATAAAAGATAAAGGATATAAGAATATAACCGCCGAAAGATTCTTTCAGTTTTATGGAAAGAAGGGCTGGATGGTCGGGAAAAACAAAATGGTCGATTGGAAGCTGGCTCTTGGTGCGGCTAACAATTGGGATAAAAAGCCAACCGACAACCAAAGTGCTTATGCCGAATCAGTAGGGAGGTAACATGGACGACCGCTTATTCAACTTAGAAGCCGAGGCTGCTACTCTTGGTAGCAGGATGCTTGAACCGAAATG
>SDBV01001192.1_pt1 | contig 38935 bp, 35 predicted proteins | sample 2277081 | NCBI WGS metagenome assembly SDBV01 (sample SAMN10402039, study PRJNA504765) | marine sediment metagenome | isolation source: marine sediment core GS10_PC15, 223 cmbsf | place: Arctic Ocean: Southern Knipovich Ridge | collected 2010 | reverse complement strand
TACTAGGTGTATAGTAAATTAGGATATAACATGACATTATCACCACAACATTATTTTGAACATGAAGCCGACATGGGTATTATTGGTCATGGCGACACTATCGAAGAAGCGTTTGTGGATGCTGCTAAAGCAATGTTTGCCATTATGGTCGATTTAGATCGAATCGAGGCCAAAGCAGAACACACTATCCAAATTGAATTCGAAGAACAAGATCTCGAAATCGCTTTGGTCATCTGGCTCAATGCACTAATTGCCGAAGCCAACGGTCGCGATTTAGTGCTAAACACCTTTAAATTAAAGCGCGATAACAATCATTGGAGTGGAGAAGCTCAAGGCGAACTTTGGAGTGAAGCTATCGAGCGGGGCACGGAAGTTAAAGGGGCTACCCTCACCAGTTTGTCAGTAAAACAAGTAGAAGGGCAATGGGAAGCCCGCTGTGTTGTGGATGTTTAGTATCGCGATGGTAAGTATCATTGGTCGAAGTGACATGTTATCTCCGCGACAGCGTCATCCACACTATGGTGGGAATGATGAGACTATTCCGTCATCTTCCGCGAAAGTGGAAGATCCAGGAAAAAAATACAGGGATAACAGAAACTGTTAACCAAATACCTATATCAGTCAGACTATTTGGATCGGTAATTTAAATCCTAGATTCCCGCCTTCGCGGGAATGACGGCAGATGGGGCTCAAGCCTAGGAATAACGCTGTATTCGAGGTAGGTGATGTTCAATCGAAATCTCATGTTCCTAAATGAATCTCCCCAAAACCCAAAAAATCTGAAAAATTAACATATAATAAGATAAATAAACCGCCGTGTCGGATATGGATATTTCAGGTTTCTAACCTACTGATATTGCTGAAGACTCTACCGAACTATCCTTGACCGACACCGCCATTTATATAAAGAAGGGTGGGTGTTATGGATATGAGTCGACTTAAGAAGCTTAGTGAATTCAGTTGGACGGTGCCGCTTGTGGCGGGTGAGAAGCGCTCGCCTGTGATTTTATATGGTAGTGAAGCGTTATTGATTACCATGGATGATAAGGTTCTAGAGCAGATTACGAATGTCGCGCAACTGCCTGGCTTGGTTGGGAGTGCGATGACCATGCCTGATGCTCATTGGGGTTATGGTTTTCCGATTGGTGGGGTGGCCGCTTTTGATCCTAATAAAGGTGGGATTATTTCTGCCGGTGGGGTTGGTTTTGATATTTCTTGTGGAATTCGATGTCTGAGAAGTGATTTATTTTGGGATGATGTGATTGGCTATCGTGAGCAAATCGGTGATATTTTATTTCATATGATTCCTGCAGGAGTCGGTGTTGGTGGGCGGATTCGCGTAACCACGAGTGAGCTTAATCAAGTCTTATTGGAAGGTGCGAGGTGGGCGGTTAATCAAGGTTATGGTGAATCTGCTGATTTAGAATTTGTCGAAGAACGTGGACAAATGGCAGGCCCGGTGCCTGGCCATGTTTCGGATCGCGCGAAGAAGCGCCAGCACAATCAAATGGGTACGTTAGGTTCAGGGAATCATTATTTAGAATTACAAGTCGTCGAAAAAATTTATGATTCAAAAGCAGCAGAAGCATATGGTTTAAAAGAAGGTCAAGTGCTCGTTTCAATTCATTGTGGCTCGCGGGGTTTAGGCCATCAAATTGGGAGTGATTATTTAGTGTCACTGGCAAAAGCAGCCGGGCGATTAGGCGTTAGTTTGCCCGATCGTGAATTAGCTTGTGCACCGATTTTATCAAAGGAAGGTGAACAATATATCGGAGCCATGCGTGCGGGAATTAATTGCGCGTTGGCTAATCGGCAAATTCTAACTCATTTAACTCGCATTGCATTTAATAAAGTGATTGCCAATGCCACTTTTGAAACGCTCTACGATGTCTCACACAATACTTGTAAATACGAAGAACATACGGTGGGTGGGCAAAAACGTAAACTTTATATTCATCGAAAAGGGGCCACTCGTGCTTTTGGGCCAGGACATCCTGATTTGCCAGAACGTTATCGCGAAGTAGGGCAGCCGGTGATTATTGGTGGGAGCATGGGTACGGGTTCTTATATTTTAGCGGGAAATTCTGAAGATCAAAATAAAGCGTTCGCATCGGCAAGCCACGGAGCGGGTCGTTCGATGAGTCGACATCAAGCCTTAAAACATTGGCGAGGTCGTGAGTTAATTGATGAACTGGCCCATGAAGGGATTATCATTCGCACTCGCTCAATGCGAGGCGCTGCCGAAGAAGCGCCGCTGGCTTATAAAGATGTCGATGAAGTGGCCAAGGCTACCGAAATGGCAGGATTAGCCAGGCGAGTTGCTTTTCTTAGGCCTAAGGTTTGTGTGAAGGGGTAGGGCTTTGTTGCATCGCTTTGTCAATTTCTAAGCCAGAGTTGGTTTAATAAAGCATCGATCAAGTAACGGCTTTTTCTCTTAATGTCATGGAAAAATAGCTTCGAATGAATTTTATTTGATTCCCAGTTAGACGTTCTTTTTGAGAAACAAGCGAAGCCATCGCTGAATGAGCTACTTTTCTTACATCGATTTTAGGATGCCATTCGTTATCAATTTTTCGCATTTCAACTTGTTGAAGTTCAATGGGAAATCCAAGTCCTTCATAGGTAAAATGTTTAACTATTTTAGTTTCATGTTTCGACATTTTTGATCTCTTTAGTCAAGGTTTATAACAGTAATGATGGGCATTGTTTCCTCATCAAATGGGATGATAATCTTCATTTTTACAAGTTATCATATAATCCATCTTGTAGTGTTGCATCCCAATCTTTCATTTCTTGCTGTAGGGCATTATCTTTTTCAACGGCAGCAGCACATTCATAGAGATCTTTTTCGCGTTTTTTTGCTTCCTTATCTGTTAAACGTGTAATAACTTTGCCGTGCTGTTCTGGGGTAACCGTACTTATTCGAGAAGTAAATTGAGTTGGCATTGAATTAAGGCCCTTTTTCGAAATTAATATCTTTGTATAAATATATATATCTTATATTTAATTGCAAGTGTGGGGTTTAGGGAGAAGTTGGGTTGAAATGACTGGATTCGCGCTTTCACGGGAATGACGAGACTATTCCGTCATCTTCCGCGAAAGCGGAAGATCTAGGGTAAAAAATACAGCAGATACGAATAATGTCACACCAATATAAAGCATACCAGATCGATTGATTACTTAAATTCAGGATTTCCGAGTTCGCGGGAATGCCGAATGCTCACGCCTCAATCCAGAGATTGAAAAACTTGAATGTTTAAGTGGGAGCCCTAATCACGGCAATCGGGCCAAACATTAGCCATCCCTTCCAGCAGTTAACAACTTAGCCAGATAAGCATGATCCCAGCCGGCCATCAATCGCTTATTTTGAATGCCCGTTTTAGCTGTTTTTTCTTGCTTTAACACATTCAAAGCAATTTGGCGAATAACAGCAAAATTCTCTGGTGCATAGTGTTTCCTAACACGACATGCATCTTCATTAAACGCGACATCTAAACACCAGTGTAAACTATTTTCAATGCGCCAATGCATCCGTACAACCTTGGCAAAAAGCTCTGCTTTCGCGTCTAGAGAGCTAATAAAACATCGCCGCTCAACTGTTCTTTCACCGGTTGCTTTCTGAATACTTTCATATTCAACCATACCAATGCTTTTCAATCCACACCAGTCTTTAGCTTGAGGTAGCCATGAAATATCTTGGCTAATCCAATAACGTCGAGTGTCTATCCGACCATGATCTCCATCAATCACTTCATGTGTATCAAACTCCTTTTTTTGCAGCTTTTTTTCATCAACATGGCTCTCAATAAACAAACAAACATCGTCGTGTAGGCTCGTTTGGTTCCCTTTTAAATTAAATACGTAATCACCTGCTTGTTCGATAATTTGCTGTGCAATTTTTTTCTGACAACCCATCGCATCAATTGTTACAATATTACCTTTCAGATCGAGCATTTTTAGCAATGCTGGAATCGCTGTAATTTCATTCGATTTTTCTTCCGTTTTAAATTGTCCTAACACCAAATTATTTTTACAAGCCCATGCGTTTACCATGTGAATCGCCGGCCGACTCGATGCCGTGTCATAGGAATGACGTAATGTTTTCCCATCGACTGCGATAATTTCACCGCCTGAAAAATCAAATAACGCATTAATCCATTTCAAAAAACTCTCTCGCAACTGTTGCGGGTTTAACCTTGCAAAAAAATCACCAATGGTATCATGAGAGGGAATCCCATTAGGTAGCTCAAGAAATGTCTTAAGCCACTCATATTTTGAATGCCCAAATTTTTCAACGGCAACCCAGCTATCCGCTCCACAAATAACTGCAATGATCGTTAACATCATAATATCAATCAATTTATGTCGTGAACTATGCTTCTCTGTGCGCGGATCTTCCAATTCACTGAAGCAAACAAATAGCAAATTGTCTTTTTCCATGGCCAATACTCCTTGTTTCGCCTTAAAACAATGAATATTGCCATAGGTTATAGAAAATTTAACTAGATATGTTTATTCTTTGGCCCGATTGCCGTGGAGCCCTAATGAAATTTCCTTGTGTTTTGGCGAACGGTTGGATAACATGATCAATTATCAGTAGCTTACAAGAGGCACTGAGCTTGAAAAACACCAACGTGAGCGACCAAAAATGGATTGCCCATGCCCTGGAATTGGCACAACGAGCCGCTTCTATGAACGAAGTGCCGGTGGGGGCAGTGCTGGTCCAAGGAGGACGAATCGTTGGCGAAGGATGGAACCAGCCAATCGCCAATCACGATCCGACTTCGCATGCCGAAATCATGGCCTTGCGCCAAGGCGGCAAGCAACTTAAGAACTATCGCCTTACCGATACCACCTTATATGTCACCCTAGAGCCCTGCGCGATGTGCGTCGGCGCTATCGTCCATGCGCGAGTTAACCAATTGATTTTTGGAGCTTTTGACCCACGTGCGGGGGCGGTAAGCAGTGTGTTTGAACTGATCGACAAGCCTCAATTGAATCATAAAGTGCAGTGGCGAGGCGGGGTGATGGCCGATGCTTGTGGGGAGGTGTTGAAGGGGTTTTTTCGTGGGCGGCGTCAAAAGACGAGGCTTGACGAGCGGGAAGAAATTGATATTTAATAAAACCTTAACTTCTGTGGGTTATAATTTGCTAGAAGAAAAGATAGGGATGGATTTTAACATTAAGGGAAGCTTAATTAAATGACGTGGGCCTTCTGGAAAATTTTAAAGTGGGTTGGTGGGTAAGAAGTAGATGCAAGAGATTAAAAAAAGAGCAAAGATTAAACAAGGGAATGAAACCCTTAGTCGGGAGCAAGTAGAAAGCTTTCAGCAATTTGTTTTGCTTTATTTCGGACTACTTATTAAGGTTTCTCAATTTGTAACTGACCAGTTAGGGAATTCAACGGTTATCAGTGATAGCTTTTTTCAGGATAAAAACCAGCTAGACAAACTATTAAAAGAAAATAATATAAGGGACCGTATTGAGTTTATTAAAGATAAAGGATTTCGATTTAAAGAAAATGTGCTTTTTGAGGGAAATGATAAAGATTTAATAACACTCATGCAGGAAAAACAAGCGACTGATCAAAGCATACAGTTCAATCAAGATTTTATAACTCAATTAAGCGAATTGATTGGAGAAGTTCACGAATGTATGTCCAAGTTGCCAGCTCGCCCATTAGATAGCCAATTAGTAAATATATTTTATGGGGACTCTCTATTTATATCTAATTTTCGTAGTATTTCAAGAGTTAACACGTTATTTCCAATTGCTAGAGGGATGGTAGTTCATTTTATCGGGAACAATAGTAATGAATTGAGTGAAGAACAGAAACAGATAACCAATCTGCCCGGACTTTTAACTATTGTTGGAAGCCTATTTCCTCGAATTGATGATTATATTAAGGCTTCTATTGACAATAAGCGGAATAATAGTAAAGAAAAACGTAATTTATTTAGTTCAATACGAGATTTCTTCGAATCTTTTGATCTAGCATACCTTAAAAATAAAAAAGGAATCCAATTAATCGATGATATAAATAAGAACTTTAAATCTGATATAAAAGAATTACGAGAAGCTTATCAAAAAATGGGTGCTAAAGCTTCTGGTAAAATTGTAATCAGAGCAAGTAGGCCACCTTTGAGTACTATTTCTTCTGGGGATGTTAGTGCTTCTAAACAAAATGAAACAACTTCTATCGGAAATGGAAAAGAAGTTCAGCATTCTCGACAAGAAGTTAGTAACGAGAATGATGAAGAAGTAAACGGTTCCACCGAACCAGCTTCAGTAATTAATGAACAAAATAGTGGTGGGGGCGATGAAAATAAAAAAAGCAATCCTCCCTCAAAAATCGAACTTGGACTTTTACTGCTTATGTTCACAATCCCAGTATTTGGCCAAGCGTTTATGGCAGGGTGGTTTCTCGCAGCAGCATTAGATAGAAAGAGCTACCAAGGAGATAAAGGTTTTTTTAGGAATGTATTTGGCATGTTTGGTTCGGAAACTGAGAACGAAAATCCTACTGGGTCGAATAATAGTGGCGGAATTATCAATATTGCAGATGGACGGCGTGATGAACATGGTGAAAATGAAAGATATGTTGATTCGGGAAAGCGAGATAATACTAAGGGGAAGGAAAAAGACGCTGATGAGAGACTCAAGAGTGGCCGAGAATCGCCCCCCCCTGAAACTGTAGTCTGGCAGAATAGTAACAAACATACAGTGTTTTCTTTGAACACCGCCCACAAAAAGGATAGTTTAGACATGCCAAAAGAAAGCAAAACATTGGTCCGAGCTACGTAGAATTAACTTCCGATCCCAATTGACATCGGGCTTTTTAAACTTTTATCAATCTTAGATTCCTGAGTTGATACCCTGGAAGCTAAGTGACAATACTTATTATAGTCATCTTCGACTTTGGGCCTATAATTATTAAGATTATAGGCCCCAAATACATTAAATTCCGAAATGCTTATGCCAAGATGAGCGTTATGAATAAATGGCTGGTAGTCAGCTTTCTTATATAACTCATCTACCCTGTTTATCAATTCAGAAGCTTTCTCCAAACACTGTATGCCTTTACGTTGATTGATCCAAGGTTCTGATATTGCCGTAGAGTTATTGATAAATCTCAAGCCCATGTTCTTGCGATTTCCATATTGATTACGTTTACGATAAAGATAATATAAACCAAGATAATATTTTCCGAGATAATGATAGGTTGAGGCTAATAATAACTGCCCAGATAGTGGGTGATACTTAGTGGCCAATTCAGCTCGGCTAATTATTTTTGCTATGAATTGCTCGCTCAATAATTCATGTTTGATTCTAGCCGTTAATAATTTGTCTTGATCAATACTGAACAATATTTTTATACTGGAATAATCTCCGAAGTATTCACCTTTCAATAAAATAACTTCGTTTAATTGCGCTTGTTTTTTATAAATATCTTTAATGATGGTGCAACAGTGTCTTAGAGACGGTTCCTTAGAATTCATGTAGTCATGTGGGGCCATTTTTTGAATGATTTTTATTAAAGTATTTAAACGTTTGTCGCTGTGAAACGATAATGCTTTGTTTAAAAATCCGGTTGCTGTTAGTGCTTTGCCTAGGTCTGAATTATCAAGAGCTGCATTGAGGTAATAAAGAAATTTCTCTAACCCTTTGGGAACTTGCGTAAAATAATAATGACCAGCAAGTATTAAAAAAGGATGACGAGCTTCTGGTTGATAGCTTAACTCTTTGATTATTTCATCAGTCACTAAAGGAAGTTTAAGTGGAACTGTGCCACTAAAAGCGTGATTACATTTTTTATCGGCTTTTAATAAGTCTTTCCAATAGGAATCCAATGATGGATGCATAAGAAAACTTAATAATAATTTTAAATAATCTTGTTTTTTATTGACATTACATTGATAGACTGTTTCAGCAAGCTTATGGAATTGATTGCTTGATATGATGTTCTTAAGCAATCTCAGGCGAATTAGATTTTTTGCAGTATCGCTAATGGGGGAAGTTTGCAATGTTGCTATTGCTAAAATTAGGTCAGTTTCGAAGTTTTTCCTAGGAGTTTTAAACAGCTCAGAAATTTCGTTTAAAAGATATTGTGTTAAAATTAGCTCAAAAGGATGGGAGCTATAAAGTTTGTCAACTAGAACGTTCTGTAGTTCTGAGCCCCCGATTAAAATTTGGGCTTGTTTTCGCCAGAAAGGTTTAAGATAGTTTGCGAATATCATTTCTTTTAATAGAACTTTGTGAAACTTATTTGATGTTTGCATGGTTGAATCGTATAAGGTAACAAATTTGATCAGTTGATTATTCTTAGCTAATTGTTTGAGAAAATCTTCAATGAATCCTTTTCTAGAATTTTCAGATGAGCTTTTAATTTTAATAAGGAAATTAACAATCAGCTCGATTGAAACTTGATCTGTCGATTTAGGTAAAATGGAAGCTGAAGAAGATCTATTGTTTAATAAATTATCATCTACCTGGCTAACTACGTGGAGGTATTGGGTGTGTGGGCGAGGTTTATCAAATACCTTATGATTTCCCAGAGATTTATTTATCTCGGAAGGAGTAGTAAAAAGAGAGTAGAGAAGCCTCATTTGTGATTTGTCCCTTTCACGGCTAACCAATCCTTGTTGCATTGCGAGTTATCTCAGGACTTCATTATCATACAAGTTAGTAATGAATCATGTCAATTATGGGAATGTACTAAAATTATGCCGCTTGAGTGCTTCGGTTTTGGCTTTCTATCCTCCATAAAATCAATTATAGTCTACATCTTGATCAGTTAATCCAGTAAGGATAAGTCGTGCCAACAATATATATGATAGGTGGGCCTAATGGTGCTGGTAAGACCACATCTGCAATGGACTTATTGCCAGAATTGCTGACTTGTCACGAGTATGTTAATGCCGATTCGATCGCGGCTGGCCTTTCTCCGAAAGAAAGAAATCTCGGGAGCTAGCTCCCGAGTCAAAGGGGATGGGGTTTCTTAAGGGGAGAGCGCCATCTCCCCTTAAGTCGCCGTCCGCGCGGGTTTCCCGCGCAGGCGAAATATTAATAGTGTAAAAAACTCGGTCGCTTGTGGCCGAGTTTTTTATCCCTGAATCTATCGCTATTCAGTCAGGGCGACTGATGCTTGCAAGAATACATGCTCTTTCAGTAGCCGGTGTGGATTTTGCGTTTGAAACAACGATGGCCTCACGTAGCTTTGTGCCATTTCTAAAGCGATGTTGTGAGGCTGGCTACCAAGTGAACTTGCTTTTTTTATGGTTGCAAGATCCTGAGTTGGCAGTCTTTCGAGTGGCTGATCGAGTGAGTAGTGGCGGACATTCTATTCCTGAAGAGATAATTCGGCGTCGTTATAAAAGATGCCTCAGTAATTTTTTTAAACTTTATATTCCATTGGCTGATCATTGGTACTTTTATGATAATTCTAACAATCACTCAGCGCTTATTGCCAAAAAAATTGATAGTAGTTCTATAATTATTGAAAATCAAACACTCTGGAATACACTACGGAGACAATATGAATAAAACCGAACAAGATGGTGACATATTATCAAAAAAAATAGATCTAGGTGTTCGTCGCGGTGCTGCGCGTGCTTTAGCAGAACACAAAAAAGCAGGTCGGCCAATTTATGTCTGGCGAGATGGTCGAGTTGTCAAAATACCGCCAGAAGACATCGTAGTGCCTGACGATATCGATCTTGGTTAATTTCACAAAAAGCATTTTCATGAATCTTCCCGTAACTTCTCGAAAACTCGGGGCATCGTCATTCCGCGACTTGATCGCGGATTCCATATGGATTCCGCGATCAAGTCGCGGAATGACGATGCCTCGGATTCTTGCTGCAAAAAATTTCTAGGAACTTTTTGGGTGCGGCTCCCGCACAATGTAGAACTCAGGCCATACAAGGCACCCCATATTATCCTGGAACTCATTGATTAAAAACATAATCTGCGATTCCCCGTGCATCTGCTATATTTTTAATTGAACCAAAGCCACCATCGATATAGGAGAATGGGAGTGGTGTATAAGCTATTAATAGGATGTGTGGGAGTTGCTTTATATCTAAGTACGCAATTTGTGTATGCGCTTGGCGACGACCAGGATCGATATGCGCAAATCGATATGAATAGTGTCACCTTAACGACCTACCAAACGATGAATCAATGCATCGTCAAGAAATTTTGTAATCGACAAGTCTCTGGGTGCAAAAAACAATGTCGCGTTATATGGAATAAGACCTTCCTTAATTGCATTAATACCTATCCTAAATATAAGAACTACACCAACTACCCAGATGATAAAGTAAAAACAGCTTGGCAGCTAAAATGTCAAATTAAAAAATTAAAAACAATCATGAGCCAGATTAAATATTTAAAATTTAATAGTCCAAAACGTAAAATGCAAAAACAAATATTAATGAAATCGTTGATTAATGAAATTGACCAACGGTTTAGGAACTTCTATAAAAAACAATAATAATTTATTCATATTCGATGAGGTGGTCATTGTGAATGGCTTTTTCCAATTAATTTTAGTGCTATTTGCTATTGGTATGGTGGTGTATTATTACGCATAATTGACTGTAGTTGTTTCAATTCGTCAAATTCAGAAATCCAACGTTATCTCAGTGAATGCGAATCTCGCCGTCCTCGCAGTGAATGCAAATTTCACCGTCATCGCAGCGAATGCGAATCTCACCGTCATCGCAGTGAATTCAAATTTCACCGTCATCGCAGCGAATGCGAATCTCACCGTCCTTGCAGTGAATACGAATCTCACCGTCCTCACAGCGAATACGAATCACATCGTCATCCTCCGCGAAGGCGGAGGACCCAGGAAACTTCCAAGAAAAACAAAAGCATCGTTAAAGGCCAATACTTTTGTCTAATTAGAGTTGTTCTTTTGAATCACTACTCATATTCTATCGTGTATTTCTGGGTCCCCCGCTTTCGCGGAGGACGACGTATATCTTCGTGGAGGACGACGTGTGTCTTCGCGCAGCGCGATGTGTGTTTTTGCACGAATCACATCGTCATCCTCCGCGAAAGCGGAGGACCCAGGAAACTTCCAAGAAAAACAAAAGCATCGTTAAAGGCCAATACTTTTATCCAATTAGAGTTCTTCTCTTAAATCACTACTCATATTCTATCGTGTATTTCTGGGTCCCCCGCTTTCGCGGAGGACGACGTATATCTTCATGGACGATGACGTCTGAATTCTTGTAAGATGACGTATGATTTCGCGGAGGAGGACGGATATCTTCGCGGAGGTCGACGTGTGTCTTCGCGCAGCGCGATGTGTGTTTTTGCAAGGGTGGTGAATAGCCACACCATCAGCAGCCCTGCAAAATTCATAAAAATTGAGACCTGCCCTCAGACCTTGCTATAATCACCGCTTGATTCATCTTAAAGCAAACAAAAGGAGCGCATGCTATGGCTTTAAACCAAATTCCAGCGGGTCGAGATATTCCTCATGACTTCAATGTTGTCGTTGAAATCCCTGCCGAATGCTCTTCGGTCAAATATGAGTTAGACAAAGATACCGGCTTGCTCACAGTCGATCGATTCATGCCGACGGCCATGCACTATCCTTGTAATTACGGCTATGTGCCAAGCACGCTAGCGGATGATGGTGACCCAACCGATGTGCTGTTAATCACCCCTTATACCATCCATCCTGGCTGTCTTATTCGCTGTCGACCTATTGGCTTATTGAGAATGACCGATGAATCGGGTGAAGATAGCAAAGTACTCGCCGTGCCCATTGAAAAAGTGTGTGCCCAATACAGCCAAATCAAATCGCTAGACGACATCGCCCCAATTGTCCTTGAGAGCATTGTCCATTTCTTTGAGCATTATAAAGATTTAGAACCGAATAAATGGGTTAAAGTTGTGGGTTGGGAAGATATCAATGCTGCCAAAGCAGAAATTGAATCCGGCGTGTCTAAATATCAAGAATAATAAATGGAAAAATAATAGTGATTATTTATAAAGAACCCATGCACAAAGCCAGTGAGGCACGATTAGCCATTACAAACGCCTATCATATGGATGAAACAGAATGCGTGTCTCATCTGCTGGATGACTTGCAATTTACCCCTGAACTTGAAGATAAAATTGCAGAACTTGCTACAACACTGGTGCAAACAGCTCGCGAAAAAGAAACGAGTAAAACAGGTATTGAAGCGTTAATGGTGCAATATGATTTGGCCACTGAAGAAGGCATTATGCTGATGTGTTTAGCTGAGGCGCTATTGCGAATTCCTGATAAAAAAACCGAAGACTTATTAATTCGCGATAAATTAACCAGTGCGAATTGGGAAAAACATGTGGGCGAGAGTGCTTCGTCATTTGTGAATATGGCGACTTGGGGGTTAGCATTAACTGGAAAACTATTAAGTCATACCCAAACTACAGGTCATTTTAAATCACTGTGGAAAAACTTAGTTCGCAAAGGCGGTGAGCCATTAATTCGCCAAGCAGTTCGTGAGGCGATTAAAGTGATGAGCCAGCAATTCGTATTAGGGCGCACTATGGAAGAAGCGCAAAAACGATCACAAGAATTCTTTGAAGCAGGTTATTTGTTTTCTTATGACATGTTAGGTGAGGTGGCTCGTACACAAGAGGATGCTGATCGTTATTTTAATGCGTATCAAAAAGCGATTGCAGTCTTGGCGAAGCAACCTAAAGATTCGAATCGTGATATTGTTTATAAGCCTAGTATTTCAGTAAAACTTTCGGCACTCTACCCACGTTATGAATTTAATCAACGTGAATTGGCCGTTCCTTTTTTAATTGAACGACTCAAAACGTTGGCTTTGCAAGCTAAAGCCGCCGATATCAGTTTAACAGCCGATGCAGAAGAGACCGATCGGCTGGATATGTCTTTGGATATTTTCAAGGCGGTGTTTAGTGATCCAGATTTTGCTCAGTGGGAAGGCTTAGGTGTTGCGGTGCAAGCGTATCAAAAACGCGCGATGCCGTTAATTCGTTGGTTGGTTGATTTGGCTCATCAACATAAGAAACGAATTCAAGTGCGTCTTGTTAAGGGGGCGTATTGGGATAGTGAAATTAAAATCAGTCAAGTGCTCGGTTTAAATGGTTATCCTGTATTTACCCGAAAAGCCTCGACGGATGTCGGTTATCTCGCCTGTGCTAAGCTTATGTTGGCTGAAAAAGACGCGATTTATTCTCAGTTTGCCACCCACAATGCCTATTCTATCGCAGCGATTCTATCAATGATGGAGAATCACTATCAATTTGAATTTTAAAATTTGCAAGGCATGGGTAAATCGTTGCATGATCAAATTGTTGCTAAAGAAGGTTTGAATATTCCGTGTCGAATTTATGCGCCTGTGGGAAGTCATGAAGATTTATTACCTTATTTGGTTCGGCGATTATTAGAAAATGGTGCAAATAGCTCGTTTGTCAATCAAATTGCTGATGATAGTATTCCCATAAAACAAATAATCGCAAGCCCTGTTGAAAAAATAAAAAATCTAACACCGATTCCTAATCCGAAGATTCCTTTGCCTAGAGAATTATATGGAAATTCACGGGTTAATTCAGCCGGAATTGATTTTAGTGATCGATCTGAAATAGAGGATTTAGCCGAAAAAATAAAAGCAGCTGACACCTGTGACTGGCAAGCGGCTCCAATGAATAGAGCCATCAATTCTGAAATAGCTGAAAAAGTAGTGAGCCCGACGGATCATCGTCAAACTGTGGGTTATGTCGAGCAGGCGAGCAAGGAGGATATTGATCTAGCATTGCAGCGACAAACGAAGGCACAATTGCAATGGGATCGCATCGGTGTTGCAAAGCGTTCTGAAGTACTTATTAAAGCATCTGATTTATTAGAACAACACCATGCACAATTAATGACGATGGCGATTCGTGAGGCGGGAAAAACATTACCGAATGCGATATCAGAAGTTCGCGAGGCTACCGATTTTTGTCGTTATTATAGCCAAATCGCACGCAGCATGTTTGCGACTAAAAACCTTCCGGGCCCAACAGGGGAGACAAATCAATTACGCCTGCACGCGCGAGGTGCGATTTTATGCATTAGTCCTTGGAATTTCCCAATCGCTATTTTTACTGGGCAAATTGCTGCGGCATTGGTGTGTGGAAATTCGGTGATTGCAAAACCTGCTGAACAAACGCCATTAGTTGCGGCTAAAATTGTTGAGTTATTTCATAAAGCGGGTGTTCCAGAGGAAGTGCTGCAGTTATTGCCAGGTCGTGGTGAAGTTGTGGGGGCAGCTTTGGTTGAAGACCCACGCATTAAAGGTGTTATTTTTACAGGTTCAACGGAAACCGCTAAATTAATTCAACAATCATTAGCCAAACGTCAGGGCCCGATTGTCCCGCTTATTGCTGAAACCGGCGGAATTAATGCGGTGATTGCCGATTCCAGCGCGCTGCCTGAACAATTAGTGCATGATGTTATTGTCTCGGCATTTGATAGTGCAGGCCAACGTTGTTCCGCGCTTCGGCTTTTATTTATTCAAGAGGAAATAGCCGATAAAGTCATCACGATGCTAAAAGGTGCGATGGCAGAATTAACGGTGGGTGATCCCATGTTTTTAGCCACAGATGTTGGCCCGGTTATCGATAATGATGCACAAAAAATATTGCGTGAACATGCGAAACACATGCAAAAACAAGCGCGATTAATTTATGAGGTTAAATTGCCACAAGACTCAGAGTTTGGCAGTTACATTTCGCCACAGGCTTATGAGTTAAATGATTTGAGTGTATTAACCAAAGAGGTTTTTGGCCCTATTTTGCATGTGATTCGCTATCGTCGTGACGATTTAGATGAAGTGATTGATCGCATTAATGCTTTAGGCTATGGCTTAACGTTTGGTATTCAAAGTCGCATTGATGAGACGGTGGATTATATTCAACAACGCATTCGTGCCGGTAATATTTATGTTAACCGCAATATCATTGGTGCTGTCGTTGGCGTTCAACCTTTTGGTGGCAGTGGTTTATCCGGCACTGGCCCCAAAGCAGGCGGCCCGCATTACTTATCACGCTTATGTGAAGAAAGCACATTAACGATCGATACAACAGCTGCCGGTGGGAATGCAACGTTGATGGCTCTTGAGGATTAATATTGATGGGTCTCATAAGGATTAATAGACGTGGATTCCGCGCTGGAAGGTGTCCTCACGTCATTCCCGCGAAAGCGGGAATCTAGTTATTTGCTACTCGATGATTTATCGAAAAATCAAAAAATTGTTATTTTTGGGTAGATACTGGATCCTCCGCTTTCGCGGAGGATGACGATGTTTTTGCGAGGATGACGATGTTTTTGCGAGGATGACGATGGGTTCCCGCTTGTGTTGTCAGATGAAAAACAATGAACGAACTTGGAATTTTTGAGATGCGACAAAGATAGAGATACCGGTCGTAAACGCATAGCCTATCAGAAGACTGATGGCTGCCCCGAGAATATGAAATCTAGGGATAAGGAATATATCAAGTAATATCACCAAAATGATTTGTGTCAACATAATGTAGGTGAGTTTGACTTGATGGTTTCCATAAAGTAATAACATAGAGGCCATATCACCACAATATTTAATTAAAAAACCGATCGTTGTGATAGCCAAAGCAGGATATGCGATTTTAAATAAAGGGTTAAAATGACCCAAAAAATGTCGGCCGAAAATCAAAATTATGATGCCTAGCAAAAAAGTTAAAGTTAACTTAATTGTATTTATGGTATTGGCGGTCTGTTGTAACCTAATTCGATTGCCCCCTTCAACTAAAGGACTGATGAGAGGATTTGCTATTAAATTGATGGAGATTGCCGGAACTTGCAAAAAGTACAGAATCACTAATATGGTTGCAAACATGCCCACATCTTTTTCACTTTTTCCGAATAGTTCAAGCAAAAAAATGTCAAGTACAGGGATGGTATAGAAAGCGACGGTGTTCAGTGTCATCTGCATGGATGTTTTAAACCAAAGATTTTTTTGAAAGAAGGGCTTTTGTTGAAACGTGTCTGAGGGAATATTACGTAAAGTAATTATTAATAGAACGGCTATAGTAAATAAATAGGCGAGGCCTATACTAATGAGTACGTGATAAACATTAAGCTTATCAACAAGCATGACAATCAGTAGAATAAACGTAGATGAGAGCACATAATAGATCACTCTGGTGGGTAAGATAGAAGCATGGTAATGCTTTAATGCTTGTAGAACTGCAGATAGAAGCACCATCAATGCACCTAAAGGCACAATCCAGACTGCAAAAATGATGGGGTGGTAGCTTTCAAATGGTCGTATGTCATTAAGATGCAATAGAAGCATCATTGTAATTAATAGTGTTCCAATCACTACTGCAATGACAGTGCTAACCGAGAATATACCTAATGCCCATTTTAAAAACCCATGCGACTTCGAAAATTCTTCTTTCTCAGAATATATTGGAAGATAGCGCAATGTCGCAAAACTGAGTCCCACAATGGAAAATGGAATTAGAAATGTAATAATTCTCAGTACAAGCGCAATGTCGCCATATGCTTCTGGTGTCAGATTTCTTGCTAGTATGACATTAAAAATGTAGTTCAGAAAACAGGAGGTTACCAAAATAATAATGACAGTGCTGTTCTTACGAATAAGCGTAAAGATTGCAGCCGCTCCATTATTTTCGTGATTTTGCAAGATATACTTTCCATGAGAATAGTTGTGCAATCATAGCAATTCTACATTAGAAGCGAAATGCCTGGCAATACCTCATATGCCCGCTTATTCTAGCACGAAAATGAATCTGAAAAATTGATCGCATAATGTACACACCCGATCTTGTCCGGTGGCGGCAATAAGCATATTGACTAGTGTATTTCTACTAAAGTCTTGTTAACATAGGCACTGATTTAACTAAACCAAGGAGAAGCTCGATGAAGCGCCTCATACTTTTGCCCTTAATCATGTTCAGTCTAATTTTAACCACTGCTCAAGCACAGACACAGCTTGTCAGTAAAATCGATAAGCGAAGCTATGCCATGGGTGCGCAAACCGGAAAAGCCTTGCGTTCTAATGGGGTTGATATTAATCCTCAAGTCTTTGCTGAAGGCGTTAGTGATGCATACCAAGGTAGGAAGCTTAAGCTGAGCCAGCAACAAATTAAGCAGACTTTGGTTGCCTTTCAGAAAGCGGCTGTGGACAAATTCCGTGCAAAAATGAAAAAGACAGCGGCGGTCAATGAAAAGGCAAGCAAAGCCTTTTTGCAAACCAATCGCAACAAACCGGGTGTGGTGACCACAAAAAGTGGGCTGCAATATAAAATTATTAAGAAAGGTCAGGGTGCACATCCTTCGGTTAATAGTATAGTGACGGTTAACTACGAAGGTAAGTTGCTAGACGGAAAAGTGTTTGACAGCAGTTATAAACGTGGTAAGCCTGCTACTTTTCCAGTGCGTGGTGTCATTCCTGGTTGGAAAGAAGCATTGCAAAAAATGCGTTCTGGAGCGACTTGGGAATTGTATATTCCGGCTCGCCTTGCCTATGGTAAAACGGGAGCATCTGGTGTAATTGGGCCTGATGAAATGTTGATTTTTAAAGTTCATTTAATTTCTATTAAAAAATAAGCATGTTATTTTTCAAAGGGACTGCTGCATATAGTGAATTTCAACTGCAACGTATTTTGCAGCAGCTTATGCAGCAGTCTTCGCTAGTGAAATCAGTAGATGCGCATTTTGGTTATTTTGTGGATACTGCTGATACACTGGATCGTAGCGCAATAGCGCAACTTACTCGTCTTTTGCCTCATAGTGAAGCAGCCACTCTGAAACCGTTTAAAAAACAGTTATCCCTGTGGGTGGTGCCTCGCTTAGGGACGATTTCGCCGTGGTCATCGAAAGCCACCGACATTGCCCATATCTGTGGTTTAAAATCTGTGGTGCGAATTGAAAGAGGGGTTTGTTACCATATTAAAGGCATTGAACATCAAAATCAGTGGTCCGATGAGATGGCGCCACTTTTGTCTACACTTTATGATCCTATGACTGAGTCTGTGATATTAGATCAATCCGATTTGGATAAAATTTTTATTCATGAGCAACCTCGCGGGCTTGCGAAAATTGACTTATTAGCACAAGGTATTGATGCGCTGACAAAAGCTAATGACTCATTGGGGTTGGCATTAAGCAGTCGCGATATGCGCTATTTATTTGATGCCTTTCGTCAGCTGAATCGCAATCCCACTGAATCTGAGCTGATGATGTTTGCTCAAGTTAATTCAGAACATTGTCGCCATAAAATCTTTAATGCCAAATGGCTGATTGATGGTAAGGAACAACCCAACTCATTATTTGCGATGATTCGCCATACCTATCAGGAAAATCCAGAGAATGTATTAGTGGCTTATGAAGATAACGCTGCAGTGCTGCAAGGGGGATTTTCTAAGCGTTGGCTGATTGATCCCAAGAGTAAAAAATATCATATTCAACAAGAAGCGGCTCCGATTGTTTTAAAAGTAGAAACTCACAATCATCCAACGGCTATTTCGCCTTTCCCTGGTGCAGCAACAGGAAACGGAGGGGAAATTCGTGATGAAGCAGCCACAGGTCGAGGGGCTTATCCAAAAGCGGGATTAACGGGTTATTCAGTGTCGCATTTAAATATTCCTAATTTTTCTCAACCTTGGGAAATTAATCTGGGTAAGCCAAAACACATCGCTTCTGCATTGGATATTATGTTACAAGCTCCGATTGGGGGCGCTTCGTTTAATAATGAATTTGGTCGACCCAATCTTTGCGGCTATTTTCGTAGTTTAGAAATCAAAGTGCATGGTGATTATGGCGATGCTTATCGCGGTTATCATAAACCGATTATGATCGCAGGTGGTATTGGTAATATTCGGCCGAATTTAATTAAAAAAAAATCTTTGCCGCCTAATACAAATTTAATTGTATTAGGCGGGCCAGCCATGCGTATTGGGTTAGGAGGTGGTTCGGCATCTTCTCGTGCGTCTTCTGAAGACAGTGTCGAGCTAGAGTTTGCATCGGTTCAACGCTCAAACCCAGAAATGCAACGTCGTTGTCAGGAAGTGATTAATCACTGTTGGAGTTTAGGCGAAAAGAATCCTATTTTAAGTATTCACGATGTAGGCGCTGGTGGTTTATCGAATGCGCTGCCAGAAATTGTAGCTGCATCAGAACGGGGTGCAGAAATAAATTTGCGTGCTATTCCAAATGCAGAGCCCGGCATGTCTCCTTTAGAAATTTGGTGTAATGAAGCCCAAGAACGGTTTGTTCTGGCAGTTTCTAAGGAAGATTTAACACGATTTGAACTCATGGCTAAACGCGAACGGTGTCCTTTTGCCGTTGTGGGTCGTGTGAGCGAGCAAGCACAGATTGAATTAATTGATACCCAGTTTAATAGCAAGCCTGTCGATATGTCTTTGTCACTGTTATTCGAAGAAAACCCAGCGCTTAAATGCCAGGTTGAACGAGTGACGAATAAACAGGAATTATTTGACGTTAAAAAAATTAATTTAGCAGATGCCATTAAACGAGTGCTGCAATTTCCGGCAGTAGCTGACAAAAGTTTTTTAATTACTATTGGTGATCGCAGCGTCACCGGTTTAGTCATGCGTGATCAAATGGTTGGGCCTTGGCAAGTGCCGGTGGCTGATGTTGCAGTGACTTGCAACGATTATCAGGGTTATGTGGGTGAAGCGTTAGCGATGGGTGAGCGTGCGCCGATTGCCTTATTACACCCGGCAGCATCAGCGCGTATGGCCGTTGGTGAGGCGATCACTAACATTGCAGCGGCTGCGATCAATAATATTAGTGATATTACACTGTCGGCGAATTGGATGGCAGCAGTCAATTATTTAGATGAAGGTGCAGGATTATACGATGCTGTGCAAGCGATTGCGATGGAACTCTGTCCGGCATTAGGCATTAGTATTCCGGTGGGTAAAGATTCTTTATCGATGTATAGCGAATGGCGAGAAAATGGCGAACAAAAAAGTGTGACCGCACCTTTGTCTTTAGTCATCTCTGCAGCAGCAATTGCTCGTGATGTCAGAAAAACATTAACCCCTCAATTGCAATCTTATGCTGAAAAAACCCAGTTGGTTTTATTGGATTTAGGTAAGGGTGCGAATTCAATGGGCGGTTCTGTATTGGCGCAAACTGACCAAAAACTTGGCCAACGTCCACCAGATGTTGATGATCCGCAATTATTAAAAAACTTTTTTCAAGCAATCCAAGCGTTAAATCAACGTAATTTAATTTTAGCTTATCATGATCGCTCTGATGGTGGGTTGCTTGCAACTCTCTGTGAAATGATGTTTGCTGGCCATATGGGAATTAATATTTATCTTGAAGATTTGGGCGACGATCCGATTCGAATTTTATTTAACGAAGAATTGGGGGCTGTTATTCAAGTGCGTTCGATGGATATCACTCCAGTCATGGCGATTTTAGGGCGATATCATTTGCTGAATTGTACTCATATGATCGGTTCGCATAATCAGTTGGACAAGCTCTGTATTCATATGCATGAGCAGTTAATCTATAGTGAATCTCGGGTCGCACTACATCGGATGTGGTCTGAGACGAGTTATCGAATGCAAGCATTGCGTGATAATCCCGATTGTGCAAAAGAAGAATATGATCGTTTGTTGGATCAAAATGATCCGGGTTTGCGAGTGCAGCCAACTTATAATTTAGAGGATGATCGCGCTGCTCCTTATATTAATACCGCCAAACCGCGTGTTGCCATATTGCGTGAGCAAGGCGTGAATGGACATATGGAAATGGCTGCGGCTTTTTCACGAGTTCACTTTGAGTGTGTGGATGTACATATGAGTGATTTATTAAGTGGTGATGTCAGGCTAGACGATTTTAAAGGTTTAGTCGCTTGTGGTGGTTTTTCTTATGGCGATGTGTTGGGAGCAGGGCGCGGTTGGGCTCAATCAATTTTAATGCATGAGTCGGTGAGTGATCAATTTCGAGAATTTTTTGCGAGTGATAATACTTTTGCGCTGGGTGTTTGTAATGGGTGTCAGATGTTAGCGGAATTAAAAGCTTTAATTCCAGGCACGACTTTTTGGCCGAATTTTACGACGAATCTATCGCAACAATTTGAAGCTAGAGTATGTTTAGTTGAAGTGCGGCCATCACCTTCGATCTTTTTTAAGGATATGGTGGGCAGTTATTTGCCGATTACTGTGGCACATGTTGAGGGGCATGTTGGATTTGAGCATTCGCGATATGAAACTAAAGTGCAAAAGAAAAATTTAGTGACGTTGCAATATGTTGATCATTATTTTAAACCCACACAGCGTTATCCATTTAATCCAAATGGCAGCGTGGCGGGCATCACCGGTTTTACAAATACCGATGGGCGAGTCACCATTTTAATGCCACATCCAGAACGCGTATTTCGAACGGTACAAAATTCATGGCATCCTAAAGATTGGGGCGAGCGTGGCGCTTGGTTTAAGTTTTTTGAGAATGCTCGGCTTTGGGTTGGTTAAGGTAGAGGGAATCCTGCGCGAAGCGCCGTCATCCCGCGACTTGATCGCGGGATCCATCACTCTCGAATTTCAAAGATTTTATAGATTCCGCGGTCAAGCTGCACAATGACGAGATTGGTTTTTTGCCCCATGTGTTTGAGAAGTTACAGGAATCCACCTAATGCGTAATAAATCATTTTATAATTATCGCTCAATCCTCCTGCTCAATCTCAACGATCGGTTTTTGAGTAAACAAATAGTCTTTAAGCTCTTTATCCATAACCGGATCTTTTCGGCGTATCCATTCTAAGAGCATTGCAGCGTGTTCTTTTTCTTCGTCACGATTATGAGCGAGAATTTGTTTAAGTTCGGAATTTTTGGAAGCTTTGATGCGTTGATTATACCAATCCATTGCTTCGAGTTCTTCCATTAATGAAACGATAGCACGATGCATGTCGCGCGTGTCGTCGTCAAGTTCATTAATCGGTTCATGGTAGCTTTCGTGTGAGGTCATGTTAGGCTCCTTCGATGATAATGTTTAAGTCCTTGTTGATTTTGTTAGGAGTATAATCATAGCATAGGGTTTTTAGGTAGGGAATAGATATGTGAACTTGGCGAGTGGTGAATACAGAAGAGCCTACGATTTCCGGGTCATCGACATTTTATTGATATCGTTGAGACTGATTTATTGTGCCTGCATTGAGGTAATATTGTGCCTTATCGAATGACTCAAAAAGAGTTTGAAAAATAGCATAAACATTGGAGTTAATGGCTTGATTTTGAAAATCACTGCCATTAATCATGACAGTGACCTATTCGACAAGTTGAATACTGAACTATGGAGATGAGGGTGTGTTGATTTCAGCATCGATCTGATTTAATTTATCAATAATTTCTTTTATAGAGATTATTAGAGGGGAATCAGCTTTAATCCCTAGTCTACTTTCTTCTGAGTTATTTAATGAGACCTCTGTTGTTTTTAGTTTGCTATAGGCTCCCGATAAAACAGTTAATATTGCTTTAAGCTCTAAATATTGTTCAGCAGTATATTTTTCTGTTTTTAATGGAGTAAATAGGGTTGGCATTTTTATTCCATACTTTTTTTTATTTCGTTTATATTTTGTTTCAAGAGACTTTATAGCCAGAGCACTTTGAGTTTTAGAAAAATTAGTTGTATAAGTGGTTGATTTACATTGATTGTGGGGCTGTTGATTCAGTAATTTTGCCTGTTCATCTAAGCGTGCTAGTTCGCTAGCAAAGATTTCGTTACAATACACTTTTTCTCCACGCAAACTGGTAATATACATTTTACCTAATTCAATTATAATTAATTCATTGAGATGAGTTAGATTAAGCCAAGTTAGATATTCAGGAAGTCTTCGTTTATAATATTTGTACAATGATATACCGATAGCTTTGAGAACCGTATTAGGATATTCATTACTTGGCCTTAAATTATGGTTAACTGCCAAAGTAGTATTAGTTTCTTCTATATCTCTAATTTCTTTGGTTTCTAGATCTTGAGTTCGGATGTTTTCCTCTAGGTGCTTTTTTAGCCCTTGAGTTTCGATGATTTGCTTAAGTTCTTCATCCTGAGGAATTGCTATTTGTAAAATATAAGGATCAATTTTTATAAGTTTTTTTATTCTGTCAAGCGGGTCGTCACTCTCGGTTAGAGAGCTGTTTTTCACAAGTTTTGCAATTGCTTTTATTCTGTCCATCCGGTTGTTACTTTTGATTAGAGAGTTATTTATCACAGGGCACTTGAAAAATAGATTTGATAATTTGAAATTGTTGCACCTTAATAATTTTTCTATTAGACCTTGTGAATGATCCATAATGCGTTCTATTTTGTCAGTCGAGTCTAAGTCGTCAAATTTTTTAAATTTTTTAATGAACCTATTGAGTTCTTTTAGTTTTTCAAAATCATTAAATTCTTTGAAGCGAAGATTTGAGAGATCGAACCTTTCCAATAGATAATTCACATTTTCCTGTGCATATCCCTTTATTTTATATTGATCTGGCCCGTTTTCCATTTTCCCTATTTCGTTTAAAACCGAACCAGCATATACTTTAATTTCCACCAAATTTAAAAACCAATCAAAAGTTATTTGTTCTTTTATTTTTGGATTAGCAACAACCTCATCAAAAATAGATTGAGATTTGGTCCTTAGAGCAAGAAGCAAAGAGTCTTCTGAAGGTTGGAGTTTAATGCGATTTGCGTGTTGGACATGTTTCGGATCGCCAGACAGAATAGCCTCATCATAAGTTCTTATAGTTATGTTATCTCTTGTAGTTGTCTTATCATTTTGCATGAACTTGGTCCCCAACAATAATATAGATAGAAAAAGGGACATATTATAACTATAAGAGATTAAGAAAATCTTAAACTTTAAGGGATATTTTTAATTTTTTAGATCATTCATTGTAAAATTGAAATAGCGGTATTTTTTAACTGGGGTTTTTATTTAAACTTGATTCCTAGTTAATGTTTGGAAAATATCATGTGCTGGATCTCGCGTTCGCGAGGATGGTGAGCCCGAGTTCATAAGACTAGTGCTTAAATTTACTATTTTTGATCCATGCGGCAATTTCAGTCATTATGTTTTTTTTGACACCAGCTTCTTCTGCAAATTTTGGCCACTGCTCAACGGCGTTTAATACCTCGTTAATAATTGTATTGGGTTTGGTAATGCTAATCGTTTTAGCTACGGTGATAAAGTCTTGCAGAGTAAAATGATCACGTTTTCCGTTTAGGCTCATTTGATGTTTATTGGTCCATTTACCTGCTGGGTTATGCGCATAGATCACGTCATATGCGGGTGATAGTCGCCAATTCCCATCTGCTCCCATTAGGAAAGAAATATTTTTTGTGTGGTCATCTAAATTTTTAGCAAGGCAATTAAACAGCATGCGACGATATTGTTCAGCTATCTCCGCTTTACTCAGTTTTAACTTTCGCATAATAGTAAATGCTTGTTCGTAACTATACTCGCCGGCTCGATTAAAATCATAATGTGCTATGCCACAAAGTGATTGCAAATGTAATTTGTGACCATCAACGCGATCAAATCGTCGTGTCATAAAATGAGCGCGACCGTTTTCTTCTAGTAAGCGGCATTCTGTCATATTAATGCCGCCTGCTTTTGCCATTAAATAATATGCGTATTCAATGCGTCCATATCCTTTTGTTTCACCTAATTCCAAATCAGTAACAGCATCAAATTTTAAAATCCAATAGTTATAACCCTTGGGTACTTCTGTTTGACCGGATATTACATGTCCTTTGTTGTTCATGGCAATCACTGCCTTAGAACGTGCCCCACCTGCCGATGTACCAACACGTATAATATCGGCAATAGCCTCTGCATTATCTTTTTCTAAATGATTTAAATTGACATCAAGTAAGCTGCGTTTATTCATAATTTCCTGGGCTAACTCAATCAGTTCAGATATTTCAACGGGTACTGGTAGATCGTAGTTCTTCATCATAAGAGGGTAAAATTCTAATGCACCCATGCCTCGTCTTCCAGTGTAGCAAAGTCTTTCTATCGGATTAAAACTTGCAGCATCGCGACCATTTTGCGCAAGCCATACATTAATAATTTGATTGCCAAATTTATCGGGTATTGCATCAGCTAATAAGCCTGGTAATCCTAAAAAAGTGTCTTTATTTAATGAAGGAAATGAGAATATCCCATCACCTTTTATAGCATCACCCAGACTCATATGGATAGGTGAAATATCCAGGCCCTTTTTTAAGAAGCCAGGATCATATTCAAACAGGGCATAGCCTTGCTCATCGAGCCACGATACAGCGCCGACAACCTCACCCCATAATTTTACTTTGGCAGTATCAATTTTTTTTATCATAATATAACCATCTCATTAATCTTTAACACGTTTACTCGAAGCGCGTTCGCGCGCTTTGCCGTGTAATTTTGATAATTGTAACGGGCTGATGGATACTTCTGGAATAAAGCTATTGATATGCTCCAAGGATTTTAGTTCCCGTAATACAGTTATCACCGTCAATAACTTACCTTTCCCAGATTCAAGTGCTTTGATGGTATTGAGTGAAAGCATTGTGTTGTCTGCCAAGGTTTGTTGAGTGATATTTTTTCTAAGCCGCAGCGCCTTGATGCGCTTTCCTAACTCTTCTGTTATACCCTGGTCTGTCTTTGTATATAAATCCATAATAGCCGCAAAATAATCTTTAAATGTCGAAAAACACCGCTAAAGATCCTAAATAAGGTTATTATAGATAGATTTATTTTAAATGTCAAGTTAATTTAATACAGTAGCCTTAATATAGGCTATAATTGATAAAATATGTATTTAATAGTCATAAATTAAGCTTTTATCTTTAAACGAGTGAGGCAAGTTCGTACAAAGGCGACTCAAGAGGGGATGATGTTCTCCTCTTAGGAATCCCCATCACCCTCCAACTCCTCCATCAACCCCAATATCTGCTGTTCTACATTGCTTATTTTATCAAGCATATTCTGCCTTTGAGTTTGTAACTGTTGTAGCTCACTTGCATGATTTCGCATGTACAGTTCACTATCACCGAGTTGTTGATCTAGCTTTTCCTGTTTAAGCTGTAGGCGTTTCAGTTGTTGTTCTAATTTAGCGAGCTTATTTTCTAAAACCTGCTTGTTTTTTTGCTTTGCTTTTTTTGGTTTCTTTAAGGGTTGGTAATGAGTTGAAAGCCAGGTGCGATAATCATCCATATCACCATCAAACTGTTGCACTTGACCATTAGCCACTAACCATAATTCATTAGTGACACATTTTAATAAATAGCGATCATGTGAAACAATCACCATCGCACCTTCATATTGCTGCAAAGCTAAATTTAGGGCTTCACGCATTTCTAAATCGAGATGATTAGTTGGCTCATCAAGTAACAATAAGTTCGGTGCTTGCCAAATTAATAAAGCTAATACAAGGCGTGCTTTTTCTCCTCCAGAAAACTCGCCCACGTTGCGAAACACATCATCATTATGAAAATTAAACCCACCCAAATATCGACGGGCTTGGCCTTCGCTAATGCGGTTATCCAGTACAGTTAAATGTTTTAAGGGGCCTTCAGTTGGGTCAAGCTGTTCTAGCTGATGTTGAGCGAAATAACCTATTTTAATTTTGTTGCCGGCTGTCAGCTCGCCACTATTTAAATTGATCTTTTGTGCCAATAATTTAATAAGCGTGGATTTTCCCGCACCATTAGGCCCAATTAAACCAATGCGATCACCATCACTGATCGAACAATTAATATGATTTAATATCAATTTGTCATCGTAACCTATATCAGCATGGCGGACTTGTAACATCGGCGTGCCGGCTTTTTCAGTGGGTTTAAACTCAAATTGAAACGGAATTGAGTCATAAATCGATGCCACCCATTGAATTTTTTCCAACATTTTAATACGTGATTGCGCTTGCTTGGCTTTGCTGGCTTTGGCGCGAAAGCGATCGACAAATTTTTGCAAGTGCAGACGTTTCTGTTCTTGTTTTTGATAAGTGGCTTGTTGTAGAGCGAGTTGCTCAGCACGTTGCTTTTCGAAAGCACTGTAATTGCCGATATAAGTTTGAAGTTGTTGATCACTAAAATAAACGGTATGAGTGATGACGCGATCTAGGAATTCTCGGTCATGAGAAATCAATAAAACGGTTTGCGAAGATTGTGAGAGCCAGTCTTCTAACCATAAAATTGCTTCTAAATCTAAATGATTTGTAGGCTCATCTAATAACAATAAATCGGCACGAGTCATTAACACTTGTGCCAAATTCAAGCGCATTCGCCAACCACCAGAAAATGTTTCGATGCTTTGTTCGAGTTCATGTTGAGCGAACCCCAAACCAGTCAGAATTTTAGCAGCTCGACTGGGAATGCCATAACCATCGATTTCAGCCAGACGATGATGGATATTCGCAATTTCCATACCATCTTCATGTTGTTCTGCTACTGCGAGTTGTTTTTGCAATTCAGTATATGTTGTATCACCTTCTAACGTGTAGTCTAATGCAGATTGAAAACCGCTCGGCATTTGCTGTTGGATGTGGGCGATTTGGAGTTGTTTCGGTAGTAATAATTCTCCATGCTCTAGTGCGAGCTCACCTTGCAGCAGCAAAAATAGGGATGATTTGCCGCAACCATTGGCGCCAACAATACCCATTTTCTGTTGAGCGTGAATTGTTAAGTGAGCTTCGTCGAGTAAAACGCGTTGTCCGCGTTGTAATGTTGCTTGTTGTAGTTGAATCATAAATCACCTGTGATTAGATTAAGTGAATGAAATTTAAGTCTTAGTGGCTAGAGATTTTCAGAGATGAGCGCAGCTAACAGCAGAGCAGAAGACGCACTGATGCTACTGTGTTGATTAGTGCAGATTTGAGCAAGTGATTCAAATTGTCGTTAGAATGTAATGTGTACATAGTGGTTATTTTGTACCATGAAATGAGATTTTTTTCAATAGGCGCATAAAATTATTGTTACATAAATTCGTCGTTTTCCACGATCATTCGTCGTCTTCCGCAACGACTCCGTTGTTCTGCGCAACAATTCCGTCATCCTTCGCGACAATTCCGTCGTCCTCCGCGAAAGCGGGGGACCCAGGAACTCAGGGAAAAGCTTTTAATTCTAGCAAAAAATATATTTGAATCAGTAAATTTTCTGGGTCCCCCGCTTTCGCGGAGGACGACGGAATTGTCGCGAAGGATGACGGTACCCATTTCCGGCATTTTGGCAAGCCCAACTTTTCGAGCTAAACCATGAATTGTTTGAACTAAATTATTTCCCACAGCGCTAGCGGCTTTCGGATCAAGCACTCGAACACCAAGGCCACGCTTTGCCATCGTTTAAACATGATGGCCTCCTCAGTGAAGACTACTGACGTTTCCCTAATTCCAACATCATGGCTTTAAGAAAACGCGCACACTCACCGCCGGTTACTATGCGGTGATCGATGGTGATGGATAAGGGCATCATACGATGTATTGCCGGTGCTTTATTTTCAACAACGACAGCATCTCTTGAACGGCCAACGCCAACAATAGCAACGGTGGGTGGTGTGATGATGGGGTCGGCATAGCGCCCAGCAATCGAGCCAAAATTGGAAAATACAATAGTCGCGTCATGCAGATCATCGGCATGAAGGCTTTTAGTTTGTGCTTGCTCTTTATATTGTTCGATGGTTTTGCGTAAGCTCGCATCATCTTGCTTGGCGATGTCTTTCACGACTGGCACAAAAAGACCATGCTTTGTGTCGATAGCAATCCCCAAATTAATCGTATCGTGTTGTTGATAGGCCAATTTAGAAGGGAAAAAATGGGTATTTAACATGGGCTCACTGAGACAAGCCTGTTGGATGGCGCGAATAATTCTTATAGTAATATCTTGGTTTGAGTCCCAAGCTGAAATATCTGCGTCATCCGATAGCGTAACGGGAGCTACGTTGTGATGCGATTCAGTCATTGAGAGCATCATGGCGTGTCGTATGGGTGGTAATTCTTTTAAGTGCTCCTCAGAGATTGCAGGTTCCTTTAATTTTGCTGCAGCTTGTTTGACATCTTCTACGGTAATTCGTTCACCACTTGGTTTTAATGTATTTAAATCGACGTTGAGTTTTTTAGCTAAAGCCCGCACAGCCGGTGTGGCTTTTAAAGTGGGTTGACTGGGTTGTGTTGGAGCAACTCCAGTTACCGATTCAGATAACACTGTGCCGCCGACTTCTATTTTTCCAACGACGGTACCCGCATCTTTTTTAATTTCAGGTTCTTCAATAATTTCTTCTTCGCCTTCACCTTCAAAACCAATTAATGGTTTGCCTGTCTCGATGATGCTGCCCACTTCACCAAATAATTTTTCTATTTTGCCATCAAAAGCGGCTGGTACATCGACTAATGCTTTAGCCGTTTCCATAGCCACCAACGGTTGATCGGTTTTTACAGTGTCGCCGGCTTTAATATACCATTCGCGGATTTCAGCTTCTTGCAGGCCTTCGCCCAAATCGGGTAATTTAAAGATTATCATTGATACTCCAGTGTCGTTTGAACAGCAGATAAAATTTGCTTTGTGCTTGGCATATAATATTTTTCCATTTTTGCATAAGGCATAATCGTGTCGTAGCCGGTGACCCGTTGAATGGGTGCTAATAGTGAATCCAACGCATATTCGGCAAGTTGTGCGGCAATTTCTGCACCGACACCGCAGGTGCGAGCTGCTTCATGAATAATGACACAGCGGCCGGTTTTTTCAACGGAATTAATAATGGTGTTAATGTCTAGCGGTTTGATAGTGGCTAAATCGATGACTTCAGCTGCAATGTTTTGTTGTGCTAATTGTTCTGCCGCTTGCAATGTTTCATGGAGCATAGCCCCCCAACTAATTAAAGTCACATCGCGGCCTTCACGTAACACAAAACATTGGTCGAGTGGTAATGCTTTGCCATCGTCAGGAACTTCTTGTTTAATTAAACGGTAGATGCGTTTGGGTTCCAAAAAAATAATAGGATCAGGGTCACGTATGGCCGCTAATAATAAACCGTAAGCGCGAGCTGGAGAAGACGGAATGACAACTCGTAAGCCTGGCATATGCGCGAATAAGGCTTCTGTGCTTTCAGAGTGATGTTCGGGAGCATGAATGCCGCCGCCGTAAGGAGCACGATAAACAATCGGGCAAGTTAGGCGTCCACGAGTACGATTTCGCATTCTCGATGCATGACTAATAATGTGATCCAACCCGGGATAAATAAATCCCATAAATTGAAATTCGGCGACGGGTTTTAATCCTTGAGTCGCCATACCCACAGCAATTCCTGAAATCATAGTTTCAGCTAAGGGTGTATCGATGACACGTTCGGGTCCAAATTTTTCTAGCAAACCCTCCGTTGCTCGAAAAACACCACCGTTTTTTCCAATATCTTCTCCAAAGATAACTACATTTTCATCGGCGGCTAATTCGTGCGCTAAGGCTTGGGTAACAGCTTCAACTAATGTGATTGGTTTCATTAGGATTCTCCTGCCAGCGCATCGCGTTGATCCAAATAAGCGTCGGGGAGTTTGGCATATAAATAATCGATGATGTCAGTGGGTTTTTGTGGTGTTTCGCTTAAATACTCTTTAACCACCGCATCAATTTCAGCATCAATTTCTTTTTTAAGTTCGATTTCTTTCTCGCGTGACCACAAACCTTTTGATTCCAAATAAAAGCCAAGTCGCGCAATGGGTTCTTTTTTCCAGGCTTCTTTGCGTTCTTCTTCTGGAATATAACGAGTCGCATCGTCTGCAGTGGTATGATCACATAAACGATAAGTGACGGCTTCAATTAAAGTGGGTCCATCCCCATGGCGTGCTTTTTTAAGTGCCTCACTCACAGCATACCGCACAGCAATGACATCATTACCATCCACTTGCAGTCCTTCAAAACCGGCTGCAATGGCTTTTTGAGCAAGGGTTTCTGCGGCTGTCTGTGCTTTTAAAGGTACCGAAATAGCCCATTGATTATTATTAACGACAAACACTAAAGGAAGATGCCAAACGCCTGCAAGATTCATTGCTTCATAAAAATCACCTTTAGAGGTGCCGCCGTCGCCAATCGTAGTGATTGCAGCACGTTTTTGCTTGCGATATTTGATAGCGTAAGCAACACCGGCAGCATGAAGACACTGAGTGGCGATGGGAACTGCAGGTGGAAAGTTTTCACGAGCCGTTTCATAACAGGTGCCGCGCTCATCGCCACCCCAATAACTTAAAACATTTTTTAATTTCACACCTTTTTGTAGAGAACCCTGGCTTCGATAAAAAGGGCACAACACATCGTCCGGGTGCAGTGCATGCCCAATGCCCGCTTGAATGGCTTCTTGACCTAAACAAGATGGGTAGGTGCCCATTTGCCCGGTGCGTTGCAGATTAACGGCTTTATTATCGAGAGCGCGAATCAGTGCCATTTCTCGATAAAGATATAATAGCGTTTTAGGATCCTGAGCAAAATCTGGAAAATTCTGAGTGGGTTCGTGTTGTTCATTTAAAAATTGTAAATACTCTATTTTAAATGAGGCAATTGTTGTTGTATTTGGTTTGTCCATTAGATTTATTCCAATATGGATTTGTGTTCAACTCGCTGAATCACTGTTTCCATAATAGGGTCCTTACGTGTGGTTAATTTTTCAATCGCCATAAGTTCGGCTACGTTTGTTGTGGGTAAACTTTCTTTTTTACCGCGTTTAAATAAACTGAGTAAGGTGTCATATAATTTATCGATTTGTTTGTCAGCAATAACGTCGTCGCAGTAGTCATAAACCATAGCGGCATTAATAAGTCCGCCGGAATTAATGACAAAATCGGGTGCATACAATATGCCTTTTTTAAATAGTAGCTCGCTGTATTTGCTATGTGCGAGTTGATTGTTAGCAGAACCTGCAATAATTTTGGCTTTAAGTCGATTGATAACGTCTAGATTAATCACTCCGCCCATAGCGCAAGGTGCGAAAACGTCGCAGTCCACATCGTATATTTTATCTGGATCGACATGGTGATGCTGTGTGCCAATTTTATTTAAGCAACGTTGAACCGCTTCAGCATTAATATCGGATACTGTTATTTCTGCGCCTTGTTGAGCTAATAGTTCTGCGACTATACCGCCACAATGTCCTGTGCCTTGAATGGCGACTCGAATACCGTTTAAATCACTTTTGTTATATTTAAATTGTATTGCGGCTTGGATACCACGCAATATCCCCTTTGCCGTGTGGGGAGCAGGGTCACCTTCTTTTTCATGAAGGCCGGCCGCGCCGATAACGTATGGCGTGCGTTCGGCGATCGCGTCCATATCTTCAGTTGTTGTGCCCACATCGATTGCGGTAATGTAGCTGCCATTCATCTGATGGACAAAATCACCAAACGAACGGAAGTAAGCTTTACGATCTTTAATGTGCTTGGGTTTAATGAGTACAGCTTTGGCTCCGCCATGAGGTAAATTGCTGATTGCAGACTTAAGTGTCATCATATAGGCAAGCCTCAGCACATCTTTCAGAGCAGGGCCTGTGGTGCCATAAGTATGCAAACGGCAGCCGCCAATAGCCGGGCCAAGGTCGGTGTTGTGAATGGCAACGATGGCATGAAGCCCTGTTTTTCGGTCAATCTTTGTATGTATTTCACCATATCCTAGCATTTTGGCGTATCGCATTAGTGCTTCATGGGTATGATATTCACGATGCCAGCTGTTATTCCCCATTAGGATGGATCCTTATATTGGTAAGTTATGATTTAGGACGGTCAATATTAGCAAGGATTGATGGAATGTGTAAAATTCTTTTTGAAAAGGTTGTTTAGTTAATAGTCATTCTCAAGGGAAAATGTTTGACGCCTTTCCTAAAGGCGCCCGCCGTCCTGTGCGAAAAGCATCCGTCGTCCTCCGCGAAAGCGAGGGACCCAGAGTATAAAACGACTAATTTAAGCAGTCATGTTTTAAAAAGAGTGCTAGTAGTGTGCCTAATATCATTTTCTGGGTCCCCGGCTTTCGCGGAGGATGACGGGTGTTTTTTCGCGGAGGAGGACGGGTGTTTTTTCGCAGAGGATGAGGGGTGTTTTTAACAGAAGACGACGTGTGCTTTCGTGAAAGATAATGATTTGACCTTTTTTAATTTACACTGCGCTCAATAATGGTTAAGGTAATTGAAATTTTTAACACTATGAGGAAACACATGATGAAATTAGATAAATTGATTTTAATGGCCATGTTATTTATCGCTCTCCCTAGCTGGGCATGGGCAACGTCTTCGACTTCGAATGCGCTTAATAATGTGACTTATCAATATAGTGCCACAACATGGGCCACTACCAATACCGCACGGGTGGTTGTCGCAGTTGATGCGACGCTAAAGAGCCAAAACGTTGCAGAAACTCGTCAGCAAATATTACAGAAATTAAATCGCCTAGCGAAGGGTGTGCGTTGGCATATCACCGTATTTAATCGCAGTCAGGATCAATCGGGATTAGTGAAATTGCATGTGCAAGCACAAGCACGAATCCCGGAATCTCGTGTGAACAACTTAACATCTCGGGTGAAATCCATGAGTGTGGCAGGGCAGAAATATAGTGTGCAATCGATTAACTTTGTGCCCACCATGGCGGCTACTCAGAAGGCGCGTACTCAATTACGTGAGCAGATTTATCAGCAAGTGAATTCGGAAATAAAACGACTCAATGCGATTTACCCAAAGCAACAGTATTTTGTGCATAATATTCGTTTTGGAATGCTAGGGCCTGTGATGATGCGAGCAATGGTTAAAAAATCAGCTCAACCTCAGCCCCAAGCGCAACCGATCAGTGTCAGCCAGCGCATCATTTTAAATGCAACCGTTGAGCTTGCCTCAAAAGTTAAATAAGGATTTTGAGTTGAAGCAGAAGGTTATTTCACTTCCTAAGCTGATTGCTCACCGGGGCGCTTCTCATTATGCCCCGGAAAATACGCTAGCCGCATTAAATAAAGCTCATGAGCTGGGTGCAAAATGGATTGAGTTTGATGTGATGCTCACCAGCCGCAACGAAGGCATCATTTTTCATGATGACACCTTAGATCGCACGACTAATGGCCGTGGAAAAGTTTCGCAAACACCGTATCAGGCCATTGCAACATTAGACGCAGGGAGTTGGTTTTCAGGTGAATACGCGGGTGAAAAAGTACCGACGTTAGAGCAATGGCTTAGGGCTGCGGCTTCTTTGGGGCTCGGAATTAATTTAGAAATGAAAGGTAGCAGGCGTGATGCTAAACGTTTAGCAAAAGAGGTGTTCACAGCGCTGGCTCGTCATTGGTCTCCAACTTTACCAGCACCGTTAATATCGAGTAAATCACTCGCTTGTTTAGGTGCTGTGCGTCAATTAGCGCCAAAGATGATGTTGGGTTATATCAGTAACCGATGGCCGCATCATTGGCAAAAAATTGTGAGTCAATTAAACTGCGTGTCCTTGCATATTTTTTATAAGCGATTAACTCAACTGCGTGTGAAACAGCTTAAAAAGGCAGGACTGCTGGTTTTGGCTTATACGATTAATGACGCGGCAGATGCTAATGCATTGTTTGAAATGGGAGTGGATGCTATTTTCACTAATGATCCATTATTACTTCAATAAGCCATTAATAAGCCTTGGTTCAAGGCTATTTAAATAATATTGAGCTTTCAGAGTTTGGCGTTGTTGTTCATTTAAATCGCTGCTGGTTTGAATATTATGTCGTTTGCGCTCTGTGGTGTTGTATAAGCTAATGGCTGCCGAAACCGATAAATTGAGACTTTCAGACATCCCATACATCGGGATTCGATAGTGTAAATCACAGGCTTCTTTTGCGCTTTCCGATAAACCGCGTTGTTCATTGCCGAGCATCAGACATAAGGGTTGATCTAGCGGTAATTCAGTCAACGTTAATTGAGCGTTCATCAGGGCGCCTGCAAGCTGCATGTTCTGTGGTTTCTGGCTTTGGAACTCATCGAGTGAGCTATAAAAGTGGGTGTTTACCCAGTAGACAGCGCCTTGGGTAATGCTGCGTGCTGCTTTGGCATCGCCTTCGGGGGCAATGATATGGACGTCAGCGACCCCCAATGCCTCACAGCTTCGGATGCAAGCCAATGCGTTGTTAATGTCGGATGGTGCCTCGATAGCGAGTTGAATGCTGTTGAGACGGCCACTAATAACGGCCGCTATTCTATTTTTACGCCGTGTGGTCAAATAAGGGGAAAGAGCTCGGATAATTTTATCAGCGCCGTGTAGGGCAATTAGTTTGGCTTGTTGGGTGTATTTCATTTCACAATTTCGATAGGAATATGCTAACATTTTGGGCCAAATAACCGATGAGTTCAATAGATGCAAATTCAACTTGCTGAACAAAAAGTCAAATCTGTGCTTGAAGGGATTGATATCCATGTGAATGGTGCCAATCCTTGGGATATTACTGTTCACAATCCACGCTTCTATAAGCAAGTGTTGGCTGAACCCTCGTTGGGCCTGGGTGAAAGTTATATGGATGGTTTTTGGGATTGTGAGCAATTGGATGATTTCTTTTATCGGTTATTACACAACGTTGATTTAAAGGATATCTATAAACCTTGGACGTTAATTCAGTTTGTCATTAAGAATGCAATCGTTAATCAGCAGTCGCGCCTGCGTTCTAAAAAAGTAGCTGAGGTGCATTATAATTTAAGCCATGAGCTCTATCAGGCGATACTAGGCGAAACCATGGCTTACACCTGCGGTTATTGGAGAAATGCTAAAACCTTAGACGCTGCGCAAAATGCGAAATATGAGCTTGTGTGCCAAAAGTTAGGGCTGGAGCCGGGTGATCGGGTTTTAGAGCTCGGGTGTGGTTTTGGTGGCTTTTCTCATTACGCTGCTAAAAATTACAATTGTGAATTAGTCGCCGTTAATATTTCCGAGGAACAAGTCAATTACGCTAAAAAACTGTGTGCAGGTTTGCCTGTGAAAGTGTATATGACGGACTACCGTGATGTGGGTCATTACAACCCTGAGGGCATTCAATTTGATAAGGTGGTGAGTATTGGCATGTGTGAGCATGTCGGTTATAAAAATTATCGGTCATTTATTTCACTCGCACGCCAACAGATCAAAGAAGATGGTTTGTTTTTATTACATACCATTGGTAAAAATACGAGTTTTCCTTTCGGCGATCCGTGGATGCGTAAGTATATTTTTCCAAGCGGCATGTTACCGTCGATAAAACTATTAGGCGCTGCTTTTGAAAAGCAATTTGTTGTAGAAGATTTGCATAATTTTGGTGCGGATTACGATAAAACACTGGTGGCTTGGTGGGATAATTTCGATCGACACTGGCCAGAATTAAAATCGAACTATGATGAGCGTTTTTATCGGATGTGGCGTTATTATTTATTAGCTTGTGCCGGGTCATTTCGAGCGCGTGAAATTCAGTTGTGGCAATATGTGTTGTCACCGAAAGGAGTGTTATCCGGTTATGTTAGCGTCAGATAAAGGGTCAGATGCTTTGCAAACATATGAGCAAAAGAAAGCCCTTCTGCAGCAGCAATTGCGTTCCAAGACTAAAGCAAATGCTCCAATCAGCTTAAGAAAAAAAACCTCTAATTTATTCCGTCACCGAAAGCATAGAGCGAATTCAATCGATGTTAAAAGTTTTAATCGTATCATTAATATTGATCGTGAGCGTCAATTGGCCACAGTCGAGGGCATGATTACCTATGATGAACTTGTTTCAAAAACATTAGAATATCAGTGTTTGCCTACTGTGGTGCCAGAGTTAAAGTCGATTACGATTGGCGGCGCATTAGCCGGAGTTGGGATTGAGTCATCGTCGTTTCGTTATGGGGCGGTGCATGAGACGATTGAAGAATTTGAGGTCTTGACGGGGGATGGGGAAGTGGTGTTGTGTCGTCCTGACAACGAGCATCGCGATTTATTTTTTGCTTTTCCAAATTCCTATGGCACGCTAGGTTATGCACTAAAAATAACAGTAAAACTCATTAAAGTGTCGCCTTATGTTAAGCTGACTCACCATCATTACAGTCGCTCGGATGATTTTTTTGAGGCGTTAGCCAAGCTTTGTAATCATAACCATCGTGATGGGCCGGTAGCTTATATCGATGGTGCGGTCTTTTCTAAAAATGAATTCGTATTAACTCAAGCTGAATTTGTTGATCAAGCCCCTTATCTCAGCAATTATCAATACATGAACATTTATTATCGGTCCATGCAGAACAAAAAAGGTAACTGCTCACACCGCGTCATCCCGCAGCCAGACCACGTCATCCCGGGGCCTGACCACGTCATCCCGCGGCTTGACCGCGGGATCCATAACGCACTCCGTGCGTTGGCGCGCAAAACGCGCCTGGATTCCGGCTTTCGCCACAATGACGGGCGAGTAGTTAGTGAAAAAGAAGACTATCTCACAACAAGTGATTATATTTGGCGTTGGGATGCGGATTGGTTTTGGTGTTCTAAAGTCTTTTATATGCAAAATCCGATTTTAAGGGCTTTGTTGGGTAAATGGATGTTAAAATCGACCGTGTATTGGAAGCTGATGGGATTGGCGAAGCGTAATCGCTTGCTTAACGCCTTGAGTGAATGGTTTGCTAAACCAAGTGAATCAGTGATTCAAGATGTGGCCATTCCGATTGAAAATGCAGAACAATTTCTAGATTTTTTTCAAAAAAATATTGGTATTTCACCGGTGTGGACTTGCCCGATTAGAGCTTATGATGAGAATAATGTGTTTAGTTTATTTGAAATGAATCCTAAGCAACTTTATGTTAATTTCGGGTTTTGGGGTATGGTGCCGACCACTCAAGAAAATGGCTATTATAACCGAAAAATTGAAGAACAAGTGTTAGCATTGGGTGGGATTAAATCATTATATTCGAGTTGTTATTATTCCAAAGAGCAGTTTTGGGATATTTATAATGAAAATTTATATGGGCAACTTAAAGCAAAATACGATCCGAATGGGAAGCTTAGAGATCTCTATCGAAAATGTACTGAGCGGGTTTGATTGTTATTGGATGGTCATCTTTATATTTAATTTTAGGTTAAGAAAAATTCGCTATCGCTTTATTTGAGTTTGTGTTATTTTTTATCTGTTTTAAATTTACTTATTCTGGTGTGAGCATGCTTCCTAATGCGACAAAAAATCATCATCCACCCCCTGATCTTGAAGAACTTCTGATAGAAAATCAGTTAGCAACGCTAGATATTTCTAAAATATATTCAAAATTTGACGAAGCGTTAAAGAAAGGCCCTTTCGAAGAAATTTTTGAAGAAATCTTTAGTATTCAACAAGAGGCAATGATCACAATAAAAACATTAATAACTATTCCAGAAGCATTGGCGGCAAATTATAACAAGAATGCGATATGGTGTTTAAAACTATCTGATAGAACTCCCAGACTATCTGTTGAGAATAGAGTGCAATATCTGACTTTTTCAAGAAACTTATTTTTAGAAACTAAAAAACTCCTGAGTTCTGTTGAAAAAGAAAGTATTCCTTGGATTGTTGTTGATAGATTGAAAGATCGCACAGGGTTTTTGTCAAGCTTTAGTTTAGAAGTAATTTTGGCGCAACTGGAAAAGGATATAAAAGCACTTGATAGGAGATTGCTTGCCTTATCTCAATTAACAACTCAGGAAGAATCTTCAAAACAACCTTCCGGACAACCTATAACAACTCAGAAAGAATCTTCGAAACAGCCTTCCGAGCAACCTAAGAAGAAACGTTCTAGAAGAAGGCGCAGAAAACGGACGCATAAAAAGAAAGGTGATGTTGCGATTGCCCCTGATGCTAAGCTTTCTGATGGAAGCTCAAATGAAGATAAAAAGAAAGGTGATGTTGCGATTACCCCTGATGCTAAGCTTTCTGATGGAAGCTCAAATGAAGATAAAAAGAAAGGTGATG
>SDBV01001191.1_pt1 | contig 38953 bp, 20 predicted proteins | sample 2277081 | NCBI WGS metagenome assembly SDBV01 (sample SAMN10402039, study PRJNA504765) | marine sediment metagenome | isolation source: marine sediment core GS10_PC15, 223 cmbsf | place: Arctic Ocean: Southern Knipovich Ridge | collected 2010 | reverse complement strand
CCCCAAGAGCAACCGATATGCAAGAACGCTTGGCCAAGTCGGCTTTAGAGGTCTTCTCCGAAAATGGCCTTGACGGCGCTACGCTGGACGACATCGCGGAGCGCGCGGGCGTCACAAAGGGCAGTCTCTACCATCATTACGACTCTAAGAAGGACCTGATCCTCGCGAGTTGCCGCTATTACTATCGCCGCTGGCACCGCATGATCCGGCGGGAAGCTGTAGGGAGAAAATCCCCTTCGGACAAGCTGGGTTCCGTGGTGGCGCTTTCCGTCAAGACCTGCCTGCTCGACCGAGGGAACCGCACGTTTACTACTGAGATATTTGCCCTTTCGCTTGTGGATAAGGAAGTACGGCATAGTTGGGCGCAGTTTTATGATGCCGTTCGTGAAACGTATATCGGTTTGCTCTGTGATGCTGTCGAGGCCGGAGAATTGACCGTCGCGGAACCGCGGCGTTCCGTCGATCTCATGCTTTCCGCAATGGAAGGCATCAAACAACGGGCTTGTTTCGAACCGGAGATCGCAAATTCCGAAGAGCAGACGGTGCTGGTCGCTGATCTGCTCGGTATTCTCGGGACGCCTAACCAAACCAGGGGCAAGACTAAAACCGCGCGGAAACGCGTTCCGGCGTAGGAGAGGGGCCAAAATCATCATCATTGATTTTTGACGCAAATATATATGGCAAAGCATACTCATGAGTATAATTTAATGAACAAGCCGCGGACTATCGAGTCTATTGGCAAAACGGGAAAGGGTGGGAAGACGGCCATGCAAATAGGTTTTCACACGGACGCGTTCAATTCGTCGTATTGGAATTTCGAGAAATGTTGCGAGTGGGCGGAAGCGAATGACGTGCGCCGTATCGAATGTGGCGTGATTGACGGCGTAAGCTGGATACACGGCCTGGGCTACCAGCCCCATGTCGCCTTATACGAGGATCCGGTGCTGTTGCGCAAGCAGATGGCGAACCGGGGCGTGTCTTTTTCGCAAATTGACGCGGCATTCCCCCTCTCCGGCGCCGATGGGCCGAGCCGCGGGCTGCCGTACGTGTTGAAAAGCATTCCGTGGGCCAAGCTGGCGGGCTGCAAGCGCATTGCGACGACCGATGGATTGCATGCTCCCGCAGGCATGACGGACGAGGAGGCCATGGCACAGATGCGCGGCCTGTACCAACAAATAGTGACGGTGGCCGAGGCATACGACATCATCATCACCATCGAGGTGCATGGCTACTTCACGACCAACCCTGACCGGCTCGCGGAGATGCTCGATTTCTGTGATAGTCCGTCCCTGGCCTTGAACCTGGATACTGGCAACAGTTTTATCGCCGGGCAGGATCCGGTGGCGTTCTGCGAACGCTTTAAAGACCGCATCGCGCACGTGCATATCAAGGACGTGAGCGAATCACTGGCCGCGGCGGTCCGGGGCGGCCAAACCGGAATCGCTGTGAGCCAGTGCGCCATTGGCGACGGGGTAAATGCGGACAACATCCGGCGCTGTATCGAGATACTGCGCGATGCCGGGTTCAACGGCGTGTTGAGCATGGAATGCGAGGGCCAGGGCGGTCCCATGATTGAAGGTTCCCTCGCCTGGCTGCGCGCGACGTTGGGCGAGTTGGGAATCGAAGAAGAACGTTGATAGAAATAGACTGTCACTGATGCATTGATAAGAAACGCAAGAACAGGGAGAATTAGCATGAGCAAGAATAAAACTTCACGCAGAACCTTTCTGAAAAGCGCCGCAGGGGCAGTTGCCGCGCCGATGATTGTACCCGCTTCGGTGTTGGGACGCACGGAGACGGCCCCGAGCAACAAGGTCGCCTTGGGCGTTATTGGCGCGGGCGGGCGTGGACGCGGCCACGCTAAGCAAGTGTTTTATCAGGACCAGGCCCAACTCGTGGCCATTGCCGACATGAACAGGGCGCACCGCGATGTAACACGCCGACAGGTCACTGAACTGTACGAGAACGATGACTGCACGTACTACGATGACTACCGGGAACTCATTGCGCGGGACGACATCGACGCGGTGTGCATAGCGGTGCCGGATCATTGGCACGCGTTGGTGGCGGTCGCCGCAGCGCGGGCGGGCAAGCACCTGTACTCGGAAAAACCTTTTGCTTACAGCATCGTCGAGGGACGTGCGATTATTGACGCTGTCAAGAAGAGCGGCGTCGTATTTCAACATGGGACACAGCAGCGGTCGGCTGGGAGGTATCGCACGGCGTGCCAACTCGCACTGAACGGTTATCTGGGCGAACTCAAAACCATTCGTGTTGGCTCGCCCCTCGGGATAAAAGGAGGAAGCACGGAACCCGCGCCTGCGCCAGAAGGACTGGACTACGATTTCTGGCTGGGGCCCGCGCCGAAAATCCCCTATACCGAAGGCCGTTGCAGCGGCCATGGCGGCGTGGGCTGGTACCATATCCGGGACTATTCCGGCGGCTGGATCACGGCCTGGGGTTCTCACGATGTAGACATCGCCCAGTGGGGTCACGACATCGACCGGAGCATGCCAGTCACAGTCGAGGGCGAGGGCGAAGCCGCTCCCGGCGTATACGACACGGCATGGCGCTGGCGTTTCGAGTGCATGTACGAGGATGGTGTGAAGCTCATCTACGCCAGCATCGACGAGAACCCGCACGGCATCCGTTTTGAAGGCAGCGAAGGCTGGGTGTTTGTCAACCGGGGCAGCCAAAGCGCCAGCAATCCGGCGCTGTGGAAGACAACATTCCGCGACGAAGACAGGAAAGTCGAGGTGAGCAACGATCATTGGGGCAATTTCCTGGACTGCATCATCAAAGGCGGTACTCCCGTCGCGCCGATCGAGGCCGCGCACTTAACCACAGCAACGTGCCACCTCTGCAACATCGCCATGGACACCGGCCGCAAGATCCGCTGGGACCAGAAAAACGAGCGCATCGTGGGCGATGACGAGGCCAATGCGATGCTTAATCGCCCGATGCGCGCGCCATGGAGTTTGGGCCATGCATAGGCTTCTTGCCATTCCAATACTCGCAGTTTGTCTGAGTGGAGCCGCCGTTGAGACGCCCGAACCCAACTGGCCGGACGCCCACGCTCTGGCGTGTATGTTGACGCAGCCGAACGATTCGGCGTCAAATCCGGACACGGGCATTGCCTTGAAGCGGCGCAAGGGCGAAGAGGTCATATTGACCTCGCCGGGTGGAGTGGCGTATCCCGCAGCATCGAATCCGCGCGCAGTGGTCTTCTCCGCCGGGGGACTGCGCCCAGATTCGGCTTACGTGCTTGGCTTCGAATGGTGGGACGCGGACGGTCAAGGACGCCGCCAAAGCGTAGCGTTCAAGGCCAAGGGCGCCGGCGCGTGGATGGAAGTGCTGCCGTCCACCGTGCCCGCGGCGTTCCATGCGGATAAAAGCACCGCCGCGCGCGTTTTGCTTCCCGTACCGGCGGACATGTCGAAGGCGGGAAGTCTTTCGGTGCGCTTCAAGAATGAAGGGGGCCCCGATGCCGTCGTCGGCCAGATCTGGTTGCTCGAACGGACGGAGCCCGCGAAGGAAAAGCGCGTGCTCATAGTTACGGGCGACGACTTTAAGGGACATCGCTGGCGCGAGACGGGGCCGGAGCTAGCGGAGATTTTACGCGAGGATCCGCGCTTGGAGGTGTCCATCACGGAAACGCCCGCAATATTCGGATCGCCGCTGCTCAAACATTATGACGCCGTCGTCCTCCACTTTAAAAACTATGCCGATCGGCTTCCGCTGGGCGAAGCCGTGCGGAACGGCCTTCAGCGTTATCTCAAAGACGGCAACGGATTGGTGGTCGCCCACTTTGGTTGCGGGGCATTCCAAGAGTGGAACGAATTCGAACAATGCATCGGACGCGTCTGGAATCCCAAGTTCCGCGCCCATGATCGCTATGGCCCTTTTGAGGTCCGGATTGTGGACGGCAACCACCCCATCACGCGCGGATTGAAAAACTTCAAAACCGAAGACGAACTCTACACCTGCCTCGACGGCACCACGCCTATTCGCGCCCTGTGCGACGCCGTGTCCAATAAAGACGGCAAGGTATATCCCATGGGACTGGTGCTTGAAGGAGGACCAGGCCGTGTGTTCAATTGCACCCTCGGCCACGACGTAAACGCCTTCCAGTCCGCAGGAACGCGCACACTATACCGGCGTGCAGTAGCCTGGGCCGCTGGAGTTGCAGACTAAGAAGCAAAACGGCATGTGGCAACAGATACGCATAAGGAGGGCTCGTATATGAGAAAGAAAGTGAAGCTCGGGAGATGTCGCATCTTGAGAGGCGACGCAGCAATCTCGCCCAATCATTGCGCTATCCTTTCGCGCAAGGCCGTGTACAAATATGGTGGTGCTTGACGGCCAGGCATCAACCGGAGTTATGAATATGCGGAAGACTATATTGAGAAACGCACGCGTCACACTCGTGATGCTGTTGCTAACCCTCGCCCTTAGCGCTTCAGCCGAGACGAAGAAGATCGTGTTTTTGGCGGGCGGGGCGAGTCATGGCTACGGCGCGCATGAACACTACGCGGGGTGCCGTCTGCTGGCAGACCGGTTGAACGGCAGTGGATTGGATATTCGCGCCGTCGTCCATCGAGGGTGGCCCGATGATCCCACCGTGCTTGAGAAGGCGGACGCCATGGTCATTTTTAGTGACGGTGGAGAGAAGAATCTCGTACGCGGCCATGAAAAGGCCTTGGCTCGTCTTGCGGAGAACGGCATTGGTGTCGCGTTCATGCACTTCGCGACCATACCCCCCTCCAAGGCGGAAAATCCGTATTTTCATGACTGGATCGGCGGTTGCTATGAACTGGATTGGTCTGTTAATCCACACTGGGTGGCCCGCTTCGATAAACTGCCCGATCATCCTATCACCCAGGGCGTAGCGCCTTTTGCCATCGAGGATGAGTGGTACTATCACATGCGCTTCCGTAAAAACATGGAAGACGTGACGCCCATCCTGACCGCTATCCCCCCCGATGCGACGCGTCAGCGCAAGGATGGCCCCCACAGTAATAATCCCCAGGTCCGGGCACGGGTGGGAATGGAAGAGCACGTGGCCTGGGCCTACGAGCGGCCCGGCGGAGGCCGCGGTTTCGGATTCACCGGCGCCCATTTCCACTGGAATTGGGCCAACGATAATTTCCGTAAGATCGTGCTTAACGCGGTGGTTTGGCTTGCCGGACTGGAGCCGCCCGCCGGGGGTGTAGCATCGCAAACGCCGTCACTGCAGGAATTGACCGCCAACCTGGATTCACCGAAGCCGACAAAATGGGACGAGGCTCAACTTCGCGAAAAGATTGAAAGCTGGAATACCGCGCCCTACAAAGTCGTCAGCATCCCCGACTTTCTGAATGTAGACACGGACTACCCGCAGGAAGGATGGGAGGAGGCCTTGGGATACGTGCTCGATCAAATCAAAGCCGAGAATCCCGATTTCGTGCTGGTGGCTGGCGATTTGGTCATGGGGCACTGGCATCTCGGAGATAAGGGCATAGACCACTGGGCGCAGCGCTATTACTCCGCCTGGAAACAGCGCATGGAGGAACATGAGCTTCCCTGGTATGCCGCCATCGGCGACCACGAAGTCGGCGACAATCCATGGCCGCCGGACAAGGCGAAGCTGGTCCCCCACTTCAAAAACGCCTTCCGCAAGCATCTGGCCATGCCGCTCAACGGCCCCGAGCACATGAAGGGAACCGCCTACTATTTTGTTCACAAAAACACGCTGTTCGTGTCGCTGGACGTATTCGAAACCAATCGCCCCGGCGATGAGGGCTACGTGGAAAAGAAGAAGAACCAGGGCGGCTATGAAGCCAAAGTGACCGGTGAACAACTCGAATGGCTCGAAACGACCCTCCAGGCGCATCCCGACGTTGATCACACGATTATCATGGGACACACCCCCATTCTCACCCCCGTGCGACGCTGGAGTTCCAGCGGTCTTACACTATTCGGCGGCGAAGATTCCGAAGTCTGGAAACTGATGAAGAAACACGAAGTCGACTTGTATCTCTGCGGCGAAGTCCACGACATCACCTGCAAAGAAGACGGCGGCATCCAGCATATTGCCCACGGCGCGTTGTTCGGCTACAACAACCAGGTGAACTATCTGGTGATGACCATCGCGCCGGAACGCATCGACCTCGAGCTGAAGCGCCTCGACATCGTACTGGACGGCCAAAAACTATGGCAGACCGGCGCCAACCGCCCCCAAGAGATTGTGCGCATTGCGCCAGAAGCAAGAAAGCAATGTTTTCAAACCGTCGGAACCATGATAATAGACAAGACCACGGAAACCAAAGGCCTAACTGATAAGACAGGGCTGTTCACATCAGAAGCCAACACCTCCGAAAGAATCGAACAGGACAACCAACGCAACCGCGTCTACAGCCAGCGTCGCCGCGAATTGGGGTTGCGATAGGGGTGCCGTGACGCCGCCGTGCTGGATGGTATTCCTCGCTCAAACGCTGTTCCCAGTGCATAGCTGGACATGCCAGCAGTTGCACATGATTGCTTTTCCTGTTATTGCGTCCTTGCCTGTGCGTCCACAAAACTGATCCACCTTTGTTATCAGGCCTCAAGCTGCTTTCCTATCGTAGCGATAGTGTAGTCCGCCTCCTCGACGTTCATGAAACCGTCGCCATCCAGGTCAGCACCGGGTCGCTCATTCCGTAGCGGGTGGTTTTCGTCGACTCTAGCTATTCTACAGGTGAAAATATCGTGTTTGGCCCTTATTTATAGATACATTCTAAAACTGGGTTCTTTCGATAGTGACAATCAGACTTGCATGAACTACAATAAAGAGGAAAGGCTGGTACCCGTTACCGATGGTGCGCGAAGCCTGACCACATCGAAGGGAGAGGAAAACCATGTCGAATCATCTGGGCAGACGCGAATTATTGAAGTGCGGTCTGGGTGCCGCGGCGTTACTGGCGGGAGGCGGATTGCCGGGCGCCTTTGGCGTTCCCGCGAAAAAAAACATGCGGCCAACGGCAGATCTTTCGGACAAGGCGCCGAGCGCGCCGGTGGCCATCCAGCGATGTGAGTCGTTCGAGCCGAAACTGGTGAGGCAAAAAATGGAGGCCGCCTTGGACTTGATCGGGGGCGTCAAGCGGCTTGTGCGCAACAAAACTGTCGTCATAAAGGTCAACCTCACCGGCATGCAGTGGAAACGCTTCGCGGGCATGCCCGCCTACGAGTCCTACCAAACCCATCCACACACAGTGGGCGCGTTGTGCGCTATCCTGAACGACGCGGGCGCCCGGCGCATCGTGATTATCGAGAATCTCTACTGGAGCGATCCCTTCGAAGAAATCATGATCGACCTCGGCTGGGACGTGGCGGCCATCGAGTCGGCGGGCGGCCACAAGGTGACTTTCGAAGACACGCGCAACAAAGGAAAGTTTCGCAGCTATAGCAGGTTCAAAGTGCCCTGGGGCGGCTTCATGTACCCCGCTTTCGACCTGAACCAACGCTTCGAAAAAAACGACGTACTCATTTCGCTTTCGAAGTTGAAGCAACACGCCTGCGCAGGCGTAACCATGACGATCAAGAACATGTTCGGCATCACGCCCTGTTCGCTCTACGGCAACGACGCTCCCGACGAAAACGCACTGACGCACCGAACCAAGATGTTCCACTCGGGCAAGACCAAGCCTCCCGCCGGCGTGCCCCAAGAACTCGACCACGGCCTGGAACCCCATTGGAAATACCGAATCCCCCGCATCACGGCAGACATCTACGGCGCACGGCCCGTCGACTTGACGATCATTGACGGCATCCGCACCATCAGCGGCGGCGAAGGCTACTGGAATAAAGGGGTCGCGCTCCAGGAGCCGAAGGTACTGCTGGCCGGGCGAAACGGCGTTTGTACCGACGCCGTGGGAACCGCCGTCATGGGATTCGACCCCATGGCCAACCACATGGAGCACCCATTTCCAGGCGAAAACCACCTGCGCTTCCTGGCTTCCAAAGGTTTGGGCACGAACGACCCCAGCCGCATCGAGGTAGTGGGGCTGCCCATAGAAGAAGCACTCTATCCCTTTGACAAGAAACAGCCGACTGATCATCATTTTATTATTTGACCGACAAATAGACCGCTTCATATTTGTTTTTGGTTGTGTATCGAAATTCGCCTGGTTGAACATCTTCTTTTGATGTTGTTTTCATATTCCAGGTGTCAATTACCTTGAATTGGTATGGCTGATTGCCGGTCAGGTTTGACTTAATTTCCGCATTGGCGTCCGCAACATAAGATACGTAGACTTCATTTTCTTTTGAAAAAGTATAGACGTTATTGTCTAGATTTGCCGGGTCCCCGTTGTCCTCGAGACTTGGCGCCATTTCTTTTATCGGGAGTGTTTCCATGAAGGATTTGAAGAAGGCTATTCGCGGCGGGCTGCTTCCGACGAGCAAGCCTCCTTTTGCCCACCAGCGCACTTCGGTTTCGTCGTCCGACTTGTTTCTAAACGTATCGCCGTGGGTTCCATAACCGCCGCTGAGTCCAGCCATCCAGAAGTAGCTGGCCATTTCTTCACCCGTCATGTTGCCCCAACTGCTTTTGACATCGCCTTCGTATCTCATTTCATCGAACAGCAACGGCTGCTTCCACTGACTGCGCCATTTAATTGCATTATAAAACTGACGGGTCTGTGTGCTTGTGTGCGTGATCCACGGGCGGGAATGATCATAGAAATGGTCTTCGGAGCCGTACCAGTTGTGAATGCCGCGAAAACGTTGATGCGGATCTTCGTTCTGAAGTATGGTCCCAATTTCTTCCCAATCGATTGCGTCTTTAATTCGTGTTACATCCCACTCATTGGCCAACGACCACCAGACGTTGCGATATGCTGATAAGCGGGCGATCATGTATCGTACGTACTTAGCGTTGTTCTCCTTTCCCATCGCTGAATACCCCCATTTATCGTAGGGATGAAATAGGATGACGTCGGTCTGAATGCCAAGATTGAGGAGTTGACGTACTCGTTTGTCGAAGTTCTGGAAAAACGAATAGTTGGGCTTGGTGAAATCGTTTTGTGATTCAAAAGGATATAGCCAAGGCTCGGTATCGTTTCCATATTTGTATTTTTTCGGAAAAACACACATACGAATTTTATTGAACGGCGAGTCCGCCAAGGTTGCCACGGTTTGGTCCTGGATGCTTTGCTTAACGCTGGTCCATTGATAGGCGGTCGTTCCCACTGAATAGAAAGGCGTTCCATCAGCGTATTCGAGATAATAAGTGTTGACTGTTTTCAGTGGGCCATGATTGTCTCCTGTCGGTTTAACGCACTCAAACAAAGCGCTGCGACCGCTTAAGCCCGCAAGATTGCTTTTCGTGGTATACGACCATTTTCCCAATCGATCGGGAGAAAATCGGATTTTATAAACGCCGTTTCCATCGTAAAAACCGGGGACTGTGAGCGTGTGTGAATCGTGTTTAAATTCTACTTTGAGCGTAACGTCCTGATAGGGATTACCCGTGGAGGTTCCTTGCAGGGTGAGTTCGTAAACACGCCATTGTTCGATCTTCACAACTTCGCTGGAGTAGCTCAATGCGCTGAAGCAGTATGTTATCACCAGAACAGAGAGTATTCGTGTCAGTTTGATTGAGGGTCCGTCTGCCATTTGTTGTCTCCCTACTTTCCCTTCTTGGTCTTTTTATTATTTGCTTCCTTGGATTGCTTGTCTTTTTCGATGCTCTTACCCTGGTGCTCATAACCTGCTCCCCTGTTAAACTTGGACGTCCGAAGTTCGCCTGAAAACGATGCTTACTATCCCCAAGAGATTATGAACGTACCGCGCGCCCGTCCTTTTCGTTAGCGTCTTTCCACATCGAGGATGCGGCCCCCCTGCCATCGGCTGACCCTCATGTCCGAGCGTGCGCAGAACAAAACAAGCGCCAATATCATTAATATGAATTCATAATAGAAAATACGGAGCGATTTGTAAAGAGATCTTTTGCAGAGCAAAACCGTGAAATTGTCGGTTGAGAATTCGATACAACCTGCGGATTAACATCCCGTCGCCACGCATGCGGTCGACCACGGCCGCCGCGCTATCCTCAATAATCATGCATGCGGCAAGATGACCGCCCGCTGAACTGCCTGAGGCAATAAGCCGGTTCGGATCAATGCCCAGCAATCCGGCGTTCTTACGCATCCACCGCACGGTTCGAGATCTGGAAGACAAACGTAGCAATGTTTGACCTGTCCCCAGATTCTTACGATTATTCTTTGCGGTTTTGGCCATCGGCGTCGCCATAAGGGTAGAATAAGTGATAGTTAAAACCGCACAAACGACGGTATTTCAACGGCGCTTAATCTTATGAGAGCAAATGACATAACGCTTTTGCAGCGGTGGCAAACGCAGCGCGACGCAGAGGCTTTTGCCGAAATTGTGTCGCGTTATTCAGGCATAGTTTACAACACCTGTAAGCGAATCTTGAGAAATGCTACTGACGCCGAAGATACGGCTCAGGAATGTTTTTTGGAACTTATGAACTCAAGTGTGATGATTCGCGCTTCACTTGCCTCATGGTTGCATACAATCGCTTATCAGAGGTCGCTCGATAGAGTAAAAAGCGACAAGCGGCGCCATGGCCGCGAAAAGGCGTATGTAGCGGAACATGATAAACAAAATCATATTCTCGTTGATGACATGATCGAATATGTCGATGCCGCGATCGAGGAACTTCCGGAAAAGAGGCGCGCGGCGCTTATCCGCCATTTTCTCGAAGGAGAAAGTTACGAAAGCATTGCTCAGGATTTCGGCGTAGCCGAATCCACCATTCGATATCGTACCAACAAGGCTATCGAACGAATCCGCGCCTTGCTGAAACGCCGTGGCATTCCAGTAAGCGCGTCGGCGCTCGCAGCAATGCTCGAACAGACCACGGCTGAAGCGGCGCCGGCTACTCTTACAGTTTCATTGGCGAAGCTCGCTGTCGCTGGAACTACCGCTTCCGTTGTTAGCAAATCTGCAGCCACTACCGCCGCGTCAACTTCACTTCAAACAATTGGAGGAATCGCCATCATGTCAAAGAAAGCATTCGTAGGGATAGCAATTATTCTGTTTGCACTAGGGTTGACTTATTCGTCGCTAAGCGGCCGGACACCAACAAGCGTTGTTAATGCCCCATCAGTTGCTAATGCCCCATCAAGTGTATTAAGCGAAGCTTCGGAATCACGAGTGCAAGCACCCAACGAAACACTGATAGATGAAGGAGAATCTGTACAGCCCTTAGATACTTCTACGCCACTGATTGCGTCCGAGGCGCCAGAAGAGGAGGAGGAAGAAGATGAATCGCCGCCAACTGAAAAAACCGTAACGCCAACCGCATCAATTTCGGGCTACGTTTTCGACAATGCCGGATACACGCTTGAAGGGGCATCCGTATTCGCAGAAATCCTCGTAAAAAACGTGCTTAAGCGGGGTTATAGTGTTCGGACAAATGCTGATGGTCGATATGAAATCCTCGATATAGATATGTTCGACGGAACCGCCGTATATGCCGCAGCCAATGAATATATAATGCAAAGGAGGCATGTAGGCCTGACGCCAGGCAAACAATATGAGAACATAAACTTTACTCTACAACGGGCTATAAGTTTTGTCGCGGGGCACGTGGTTTCAGAAGACAAAAAGCCTATTGCTGAGGCATCAGTAGATGTGATGTATTACGGGTATGAAGAAGAAGGCCTTGCAATAACCGCGAAAACGGGTGGTACAACAGGTACTATCGGCGGAAAGCTTCTGTTTGCGACTACTGATGAAAATGGATACTTCGAAATTGGCATACCTGACGAAGGGTTATGTGATTTTCGAGTGGAAAAGAACGGTTTCGGCTCTGGTTTCTTCCCTCAAGTTGCAACAGGCACTATGGACGCTCTATTCGTGCTGCTTTCCGGTGGCTCAATAGCTGGTAGAGTTACTAAAGCTAAGGGTAAACCTGTGCAAGAAACAACAGTTACGATAACAGGCGAGGCCTTGCCAGGCGGTCTCGCGCCGTCGAAAGTGAAAATCCAACCTCTTCCACTCTCTCCTAAAGTTGTACATACAGACGCCAACGGCGACTATGTGGCCGATGGTTTGGGTGAGAACTACATCTATACAGTCCGCGCATATAATCCAGAGTACAAAGAGACGGAAGAAGCACCAGAAGAAAATGGCGTTCGCGAAATTACAAATATGATTCGTACGGTTACAGGCAATACAGACTTATCCGTTGCGAAAAGAACGGGTATTCGCGTCAAAGCTGGGAGTACCACCGGCGGTATTGATTTTGAATTCGGTTCTGCACGATCTGCGATGGTTTATGGCAAGGTGACAGATCGCACAACTGGCCTGCCTGCTGGCACCGTGACTGTCAGCGCCATGATTGCCGAACCTGATAACGAACTCGAACCACATTTAGGTAGCGGAACCGTAACATATCCAGATGGTTCGTATTCGCTGAGTATTAAAGATCTCAGTGATAAACAAACATTTGAAATCCGCATTCTGTATATGACAGAAGGCGGCAGTGCATGGTCGCAGCCACCGGAGCCAGTGGCTGTAATTGAGCTTGAACCTGGCGACGAAGAGGAGGTGAATTTTACTGTCGATGCGCCAATCATAGTCCCTGTCAGATACGTGGGTGAAAACGGCGAACCGATCCAAGATGTTAGCGCTGGAATTCGACAAGCTGGCCGCGGCGGAGCATGTGGCGGTATGTTGTCTTCAGATGCCGACGGTCGCGTCACGTTTCACGGAATACCTCCATTCGTGGAACTCAAGGTTATTGCTTGGTCAAGTGACTATAATACGATTGGAATTAGCAATCCATTCTCCGGCCAACCAGGCGAAACTGTCCCGGAGGTGGTCGTTGTTTGCAATTCAACCGGCGGGATTGAGGGTATCGTTGTAGATCAAGACACCAATCCTGTCAGCGACACCGAAATCAAAATCCAATTCAGCGTAAGACGTTTTGACAATGCAATTGTCAACGGAGCCAGAGCTGCCAATAGTGATGCCGACGGATTTTTTGCCGCACTTGACGCCATACCGACAGGCATTTGCGAGCGGCTTCTTATTTCCTGCAAAGCCTCAGATCCCGATAACATTCTTATAGGCAGTATCGAAAACGTTGAAATCATGGCTGACAGCGTCTCAGACGTGGGCGTAATCGTTCTGGAACAGGTTTCTCTGGAACCGGCGATGGAAATGCTCCGTAATTAATGAGAAATATAACTCTCTGTTTGCTTGGTGGGGATAGGGTTCTTTCGGGAGTCTTCTGAGCATTCGCGAAAGAATCCCCATCAAGTAAACCCTTTCACGATATGCTGCGGGCCGGGCTATGTAGGACCGAGCAAGGCGGCAAACTCCGAAGTCGCACGACTCTTGCTGTCGAGGCCCGCGCGCTCATCTCACTCCCCCGGTACACCGAGTTGCACGATTCCCGCGTGGCGGACGAGGAAGCCCAGGTAGGTCGTGCCGTTGGTGCGCAGGTGAAGGTAGCTGTCTGGTACGAGCCAGCCTTCGACGTTCTCCGCGGGGTACCAGCCCCTGTCGTCGCCGTTGGGGTGGTAGTAGTAGAGCTGAACAGCGCTGGCGACAACGCCCCGAGGTATTGGCAACCACACCCGTTGCGGTACGTCGTACACGCTCTCCGGGCCGATGGTAAAGGGCGCTTCGATTCCCTCGCTCAGTGAAGCCGTCTCATCGCCGGCGACAGCCACTACAGCCGTGTCGTTAGACTCGGCGCTGAGGTCGATACCGTCGGCGTCGAAGTCGTCGCCATATTCGGGCTGCCAGATGCCTTTGGTCGGCGTTTCGGTCCGTGCGGCGAGTTCCTCTTCTGACTCGATCTGGAACTGATAAGTAACCGGTTCAACCGGCTCTCCGGACACCGAGTCAGCACCGACGGTGAGCGTAATGATGTCTTCAAGATACCACGTCTCTTGCGGACGGAAGATAACCCTGAATCGTAAGTGTAACCGTAAAAGTCAACGGGTTGTATACGAGCGTCATGAAGTTGTTGGCCGCGTCTGGCGCATAGAACTCTACTGAGTCCCAAGAAGAACCGTCGTAAAGCAGCACGTCGGGAAAGTTATCTTCGCCCAGGTCTACTACCGCCGCTGTCACGGTCGTGCTTCCTGGGGCACACCATCACGTGACGCAGCCGGGGGGGACAATTGCCAGGACTTGTTCTTTGCGGATGGTGACCGCCGGATGTACCTGTCGCACCTCAAGAAAAGCGCGGCGCGCAATGGGCAAAGCCCCCAATACAAAACCTGAACCAAGACAAAAGGGTGGTAGATTTGGCTTATCTATGCCATAATTCATGGTAAGCGAAAACCACGACGGCGAAATTAGCGTGGAGTCCACCCAAGGCGAGGGAGGGAAGGAAGTTTGTTGTCAGCCTGCCGGTGAAAAGGGAAAAGCCATGAATAAAGCAAGCACAACGATTCTGAAAAAGGCGCGAGCGGCGTTTATGGCATTTGTGCTTCTTCTTCTGACGCCCCAAGTCCTTGGACAGACCCTTAACTTTCGCAATTACGGCATTGATGAAGGCTTGCCACAACGAAGAGTCTTCGCCATCGAGCAGGACCAGCAAGGATATCTGTGGTTCGGAACGCAAAGCGGATTGTGTCGCTTCGATGGGGTCTCGTTCAAGGTCTATTCGAGTGAAAACGGACTGCGCGACAACCGTATCCGAGCCCTACGTGAAGATAGCGAAGGAAATCTCTGGATTGGAACCGGGGACAGTGGGCTCTACGTCTACGATGGAAAGGGGTTTCGCGCATTTTCAATCAAGGATGCCCCTGGTCCCGAGCCCATCAACGTAATCGCTGCTAGCGCTCGTGGCCATATCTGGGTCGGAGCCGATGACGGGCTTTATCGGTATTCCGACGACGCTTTTGTTCGGTTCTCTACCGATGACGGCCTGCCCTCGGACACCGTTCTTTCTATCTTCGAGGACCGCGAACAGAATCTGTGGATTGGTACGGCCGAGGGACTTTGCAGGCTCTCAGAAGGAATATTTACAAGCTATGCAACCGGGCGGGGTTTGGGGCAAGTTGAGGTTGGGGGAATTGCCCAAGACGTTGACGGAACAATCTGGGTCGTAATGGGGACAGATGGACTGTTCAGATCTAGAGACGGTGCTTTTGAAAACGTTACGCTGTCTGAGAAAGAGGCCAATGACCCTATCTTAAGTGTTTCTATCGGGCACTCGGGGGATCTCTGGATTGGAACCGAGACCAGGGCGTTCAAACGCCAAGGCGACACATTTGTCAGCTATGGGCCGGACAAAGGAGGCCCGGGGAATTTCATCACACAGATATTCGAAGACCGAGAGGGAAATCAATGGTTTTGCACAAGGCGCGGCGCCGCAATGCTCGAAAACGAAGCGTTTGTTTCCTATACGGCCACCAATGCACAGACAGGCGTCATGTCAACAGATGTCGTCTTTGCGCGGGACAACGGAGAGGTCTGGGCGGGACAACAAGGCACCGTTTTCCGTGTCGACCATGATTCCACAACCGTGTTTGGCTCCCACGAAGGGGTGCCGAGCGACCAGATCTCTAGTATCATTGAGACTCAGTACGGCACCCTTCTGTTTGGGACGCGTGGAGCAGGACTCTTCGAATACTCCAACGGCCGGCTGACGCCCTTCGACTGGAAAGGCCTCCCACCAATCAGCTCTTCTATCCGTAATCTGTGCAAAGACGGTGAGGGGGCGATCTGGATTGGAACGAGCCTTGGTGTCTTCAAGTTCCACGAAGGGCAGCTCACGAAGTTCAGCGAGGAAGACGGCTTGGTTAGTAACCGGATAACGGATACTTTGGTGGGCCGCCAGGGCGCAATCTGGATCGGGACACGCGACGGCCTGTCCAAGTTTGCCGACGATGAGTTCACGAACTTTACGGTGGCCGACGGCCTGGTGAGCAACGAGATCCGATGTCTGCTGGAAGATGACGATGGCATACTCTGGGTGGCGACAACCACCGGGATGAGCCGCTTCGATGGCATTAGATTCACCAATGTCGTCCCGAAAGGAGGCTTTTCCAACAACGTTTGCCGTGCGCTTGTGCGTGACGGACCCTATCTGTACATCGGAACGCTCAATGGATTGAACCGATTGAACGTCGAAACGATGAAAGTGAAAGTCTATACGGTGAGAGACGGCTTGGCCAGTTCCGATATCAATCCAAGGGCAATGACCAAGGACGCTCAGGGACGGTTATGGATAGGAACGAACAAAGGCCTAACGTGTCTAAGGCCCTGGATGGATTTACCGAACGAGACTCCGCCTCCTATACATATCGCGCGAATCACGATGCGTAGCGGAGATATCAATCCCTCCGGCGAAATTGAACTTTCACACGATGAAAACACTGTCAGATTCGAGTTCGCTGGCCTCAGCTTCACTTCTCCCGAAGACGTCCGCTATCAATACAGGATGAAGGGTGTCGGTGGGGACTGGACCGAGACTGCCGAACGTTCCGCCGCCTATGCCTTCCTCCCGCCCGGTTCATACACATTCGAAGTCATGGCCCGCAATAACGATATGGTTTGGAGCGAGAAGCCCGCCACATATTCCTTCGTCATACGTCCGCCGTTTTGGGCAACTTGGTGGTTTCGGGCTACGTTAGTCGTCACTTTCGCCGCCGCGATTGCCATGGGGCATCAGATGAGAACCCGTGTAGTGCGAAGGCATAACGCCCAATTGCAGCATTTGCGCAACTACTTGGCTAACATCATCAACTCTATGCCTTCGATCCTCATTGGCGTGGACGCCGAGGGTACGGTGACGCAGTGGAACAGCCAAGCGCACAAGGCCACGGGAGTATCGGTCGAGGAAGCCGTAGGGAAGCCGTTGGCGCAAGCCTTCCCGCGCCTGGGAGTAGAAATGGAACGCGTGAGCGAGGCCATGAGAACGAGAGAAGTACGCTCCGACCGCAGACAGGCTCGCACGGAAGACGGCGGTTATGAGGACGTGACGATCTATCCACTCAGTGCAAACGGCGTGGAGGGTGCCGTCATCCGAGTGGACGACGTCACCGAGCGCAAGCAACTAGAGGAACAGTTCTTCCAGGCCCAGAAGATGGAGGCGGTTGGACAGTTGGCCGGCGGCGTGGCACACGATTTCAACAACCTGCTGCAAGCTATTGTAGGGTATGGCCAGATGGCACTGGAGGAAAGCGAAGTGAATAGCTCCATTCGCGGGGAACTCGAAGAAGTGATGAAGGCGGCCGGCAAAGCCACAACGCTTGTGCGGCAACTTCTGGCCTTCAGCCGAAAACAGGTTCTCCAATTAGAGAATATGATCCTGAGCGACGTGGTCAGCGATCTGGCTAAAATGATCCAACGCGTAATCGGTGAGCACATCGCATTCAATATCCTTTCAGAACCGGGCCTCAAGTCGATTCATGCCGACAAGGGCCAGATCGAACAGATCCTGATGAACCTTTGCGTCAATGCACGCGACGCTATGCCGGACGGCGGCACGCTCACCATCGAAACTGCTAACACCGAATTGGACGAGCAGTTCTGCGAGTCCAACACCTGGGCCAAGCCTGGGCGCTATGTGGTGCTGAGCGTGACCGATACAGGGTGCGGGATGGATGAAGAAACCCAACGACGGATTTTCGAGCCTTTTTTTACGACCAAGGAACTGGGAAAAGGGACAGGCCTGGGCTTGTCCACTATCTTCGGTATCGCCCGACAACACAACGGGGTGATCCATGTTTACAGTGAGGTAGGCGTAGGAACGACCTTCAGAATCTATCTTCCCATGAGCGAGGGTACAGGGGACAGGCGCAAAAAAACCGTAATCCTCCCCTCACCCGGAGGAACCGAAACAATCCTATTGGTAGACGATGATGAGGGCGTACGCGATGTTGCCCGCAGAATCCTTGAGAAAGTAGGATACTCCGTGCTGATGGCCAGCGATGGCCAAGAGGCGATACGCGTATTCGACGAGCACACAGACGAAATAGACATGGCGCTGCTCGACGTGGTAATGCCCAAACTCGGCGGGAAGGCCGTTTTCGATCACATCCAGGAGACACGGCCCGAGATGCCCGTTTTATTCGCCAGTGGTTACAGCCTCGACGCCATACACAGCGGGTTCGTCCTGGATGAAGGCATGCAGCTCATTCAAAAGCCCTACCAAATCAACGCACTTATGCGAAGAGTTCGGGACATGCTGGATAATTCCCCCATAAAACAACACCCTGAATAGCGGAGAGGCAGGACAGAACAAGACGAGAGAGGAGGTTTCTCAACTAGCGGCTCCGTTAGGAGACCGAAAATCCTCCTTCAATATGGCCGCACACACCCTTATTGTCATCACCACCCACACCCGAACCAGGACATTCACCTTGACGGAGATCGGTTCTTGCTGGCACAATAGCGGGAAAGCTGGCTCGGGAGCGCGATTCCGCGCATAAGTCTGGGTTGCACTACCATGAGGAAAAGACAGATGAGTAACAATGTTTCTCGTAGGAATTTCTTATCCGGAGCCGCTACGGCGGTGGCGGCGCCGTACATTATTCCCGCCTCGGTTCTGGGCAAAGGCGGCGCGACGCCGCCATCGGAACGCATCACCTTGGGATGTATCGGTATTCGCGGCCGGGGCTTTCATGACCTGCGCTGGATAATCGGCAATGACGATGTGCAGGTCGTCGCTATTTGCGATGTTGTTAAGAAGCATCGCGAAGCTGTTAAGGAATATGTGGACGGCCACTACGGCAACAAAGACTGCACGATGTACCGGGACCTTCGCGAGTTCCTTCCCGCGCGTCCCGATATTGACGCGGTGCTTATTGCCACAGGCGACCGGTGGCACGCCCAGGCGTCTATACGTGCGATGCGGGCGGGCAAGGACGTCTACACTGAGAAACCTTCTTGCCTGACTATCGCTGAGGGCCGTGCCGTGGTGGAGACTGCGCGTCGATATGGACGGGTCTACCAGACGGGCACGCAGCGCCTTAGCGAGGCCAACCACATCTTCGCCATCGAAATGTCGCGCACGGGAAGGCTGGGCAAAGTTCATACGGCATACGCGCATATCGCCCCTTGGGATACTGCCAAGATGCCACACACTTGGAAGCCGGCCGAACCGTTGCCGCCGAAGGATGAGGTGGACTGGGACATCTGGCTGGGATCGTGTCCTTGGCGGCCGTACAACTCGGAGTATGTGCGCGGCAAGTGGCGTGGCGATTATGACTTTCATACAAGCTGCATCGGCGAATGGGGCGCTCACACATTCGCGCAGGCCCAGGCCGGCCTCGATGCGGGCGATACGTCGCCGGTCAAGTATGAGTATGTCGATAACGATTCGGGCGACGGCATGGTGTGCCACTTCGCAAACGGGCAGAAGCTGATCCTTTCCCGTGGCGACAAATACTGGAATGGTTCTTGCGGAGAACGCTTTGATGGTGAGCTCGGCTGGGCCGCCGCCGCCGACGGCTATTCCAAACCCGATACGTCGTCTCCTGAAATGCTGGCCGGGTTCAAGACGGTGGTAGGCGAGTATGTGGCGCGTACTGGCCGGTCGCTGGATCATATGCGGAATTTCCTGGATTGCGTCAAGTCCCGGGAGCAGACGGTGGCCAACCCGAGCGTTATGCACCGCTCCATGAGCACCGTACACGCTGCAAACATCTGCATGTGGCTGGAGCGGGATCTGCGATACGATCCCGTGGCCGAGAAATTCATCAACGACGATGAAGCCAACCGCTTGCGTTCGCGGGCACAACGGGAGCCTTGGGTAATATGATACACCACTCGAAAGGAACACAAACATCCATGTGGAATTCAATTATGACGGCCATCTTGGCTATCGCACTCACCCTTGCCGCAGCGCCGGCCTTGGCGCAGCAAAACAATCCCGTTGCAGTCCTGCAATCTGACGCGCCCTTCCTGGAAAAGGCCGAGGCATGCCGGACCCTTGCCCGGGATGGCGGTCGGGAAGCCGTACCCGCGCTGGCTGCCTTGCTAACCGACGAGAAGCTGTCGCATATGGCGCGCCTCGCTTTGGAGCCAATGCCGGATCGACAGGCAGGTAAGGCGTTGCGCGACGCCCTTGAGACGACTAGTGGGCGCATAAAGGTGGGGATAATCCATTCTTTGGGGAATCGAGAGGACACAAAAGCAGTCCCCGCATTCGTTGCTCTACTGTCTGGCGACGACCCGGAGCTTGCTCAGGCGGCCGCCGGAGCCCTTGGCATGATCGCCACGCCAAAAGCCACAAAGGCGCTCGTCGAAGCTCTTGATCAACCCAAGGTTTCCGCCCGTAATTTGAGGGCGTATTGCGACGCTCTGTTCGACGTAACCGAGGCCTTGACCGAAAAAGGAAAAGACCGCCAAGCCGCTGATATTTATGATCGCTTAATCGATAGCACGAAAGCCCCGCCACAGATCCGTGCGGCGGCGTTACGCGGGGCCGTACTGACACGCGGCAGCGAGAAAGGAATGCCGCTTCTGCTGGCCGCGCTACGTGGAGAGGACGCGGACCAGTTTGCCGTAGCCCTACGCATCGCGACAGAATTGGACGAAGGAGACGCGACTACAGCCTCGCTGGCCGAGGCCTTGCCCACACTCTCCGCTGACCGGAAGATTCAGTTTATCCAGGCGCTGGGCCATCGGGCTAACGCGGAGGCTGGCCCTGCGCTTCTCCTGGAAGCTAACGAAGGAGGCACCGAAGTACGGGTGGCTGCCTTGCGCGCACTCGCCCGCATAAGTTATAGCCCGGCCCTGAAGCTTATGGGACGTCTTGCCTGTTCTGATGACAAAGTGTTGGCCGACGTTGCCGGAGATTTGTTGAGCTATTTCCCCGGCCAAGACGGAGACGACGCTATTCGGGCCATGCTGAAAGACAAGAATGCCGAGACCCGCCGCGTCGCCGCAGGGTTGATAGGCCAAGGCGCTCTCGACGATCCCTCTGGCCTCTTGATGAATGTTGCGAAAACCGACGCGGATGAGGGCGTTCGCGTTGCGGCGCTCAAGTCTCTGGCCGACTGCGCCGGCATGACGGAAATGTCAGGCCTGCTGGATTGTCTGTCAGGTGCCGATACAGAATCGGAAATGCGCGCAGCCGAAAAAGCCTTGGGCGGGCTTTGTGCGCGGCAGAAGATTATTTCCACCGGCAAAATAGTGATTAAGAAGGCTGTCTACGGAGACTTGCCGGATGGTGCATCGGCCGACGTGACTAAGAAGTTGACGCGTATGGTGAATTCGGGTTTGACCTCGATTGAGGCTTCAAACGGCAACTTCGGTGACGCGGCCCCTGGTGAGGTCAAGAAGCTTCAAGTAACATACACGTACAACGGCGCGCCAGCAACGCAGACTGTTAGGGAAAAGGAGACGTTGATATTGGCTAGCGTTTCGACTCCCCCGGAAATCGTGGACGTCTTCTGCTCGGCAGTGGAAGAAGCGCAAGGCGATGCTAAGCTTGCCGTGCTGCGTCTGTTGGGTGCCACGGGTAGCCAAAAGGCATTGGATGTCATCCAAGGCGTTGCCTCGAAGGACAAGGGAAAAGCCAAGGATACCGCCCTGCGTGCTCTTTGCAACTGGCCATCCCCGAACGCACTACCAGCGATCCTGGAATTAGTCAAGACTTCCCCCGACAACACGATCAAGGTGCTGGCGATGCGGGGAACCGTGCGCTTGCTGAGGAAAAGCGGCATAGACACGCCCGAACTCCTCGACGCTTACGCTATTCTGATGGGGCAAGCGGACACAGCGGGCAAGAAGCGGCTCGTGCTCGGCGGTCTTGCGCAGGTGCCGCATCCCGAGGCTCTGGCGATGGCCCTTAGTAAAATCGGCGACAAATCGGTGAAGGCAGAAGCGGTCCAGGCCGCAGTTTCAATCGCCAATGACTTAGGCAAGTCAGCACAAAGAGACAAGCATTTCTTCAACGGAAAAAGCCTAGCCGGATGGCGGGGTAACATGGAATACTGGAAAGTCGAGGATACAGCTATAGCCAGTCGTGGCGACAAGGAAATTCCACGAAACGAATTCCTCTGGTCCGACGTCGAAGTCCGCGATTTCTATCTTGTCGTCGACGTCAAACTCGAGCCGAACTCCTCCAACGCCGGTATTCAGTTCCGCTCGAAGTCAATTGACGATCACGGCCAAGCTTTGGGATATCAGGCGGACGTAGGTGAGGGTTTCTGGGGACGGCTGTATCACGAACACGGCCGGGGAAAGCTTGACTGGACGGACGCAGCCGAAAAGGCGGTCAAGCCTGGCGAGTGGAACCGTTACGAGATTCTGGCGGTGGGACCGGCAATATGGACCGCCATTAACGGCAAGCTTGGGGCCGCTTACCTGGACCTAAGCGAGGACGCCGAGAGCTCCGGACAAATTGCCGTTCAAATCCATAGCGGTCCGCCTCAAAACGTTCGCTACAGGATTGACAAGTTGGTTCACAACCCCAAGGTCGAGTTGGCGGGGATGGCCGCCGAGGAGTTGATCGCCGAACTCAAGCAATGACCTATTCGAAGTAGAGACAAAGCGAACATAAACATCTTTGAGCTGGACGAACGCCATTGGCGATCCCTATGGTGGCAATCAACGCTATGTCTCAAAAGTTCCTGGAACTGCGGAGTCGGAGACGGAACCATTAATGGGAAGGAAGAAATTAATGGCGCGATTGAAAAACGCTGTGGAGGGTGTCGTTGTTCCGTTGCTGACTCCGGTGGACGAAGCGGAGCGGGTAGATGAAGATGCCTTTCGCGCCCTTATCCGGCATTGCCTCGACGGTGGAGCGGACGCCTTGTTCGCGGGCGGCACTTCGGGCATGGGGCCATTGTGGCCGATGGCTGAGTGGGTGCGGATGATGGAGATTGCGCGGGACGAAGTGGACGATGACGCGCCGCTGCTGGGCGGTGTTATCGAGACATCTACTGTGCGTGCGATTGAACGTATCCGTGTGCTGGAACGAATCGGTTACGAGCACATGGTAGTCACGCCAACCTATTACGTAGCGCCTGAGAGGAACGAGGAGTTTTTGGCGCACTTTGGCGCCTGCCGGGACACTGCGGACCTGAATATGATTGTCTACAACATTCCGTCGTGTACGCATGCGTCGATTCCGGTGGGCGTTATTTCCGAGGTGGTGGAGCGAGGTTGGACGCAGTGTATCAAAGAGAGTTCCGGTGACCAAGAATACTTTTCGCAGGTGATGGACGCGGTTTCGGGAAGCGGCATAACTGTGCTGCAGGGCTTTGAACCGGATATCGCTTGGGGACTTAGAAAGGGTGCGGGAGGTATCGTGCCGGTTTGCGCCAACTATGCGCCGGATCTATACGCGGCGGTGTGCAAGGCAGCCGCGGCAAACGACGACGAGCAAATGGACGCGCTTCAGCAAGAGATCATGGCCGTTCGCGAGACCCTCCTTCTTGGCGACAAGAACTGGTTGGCTGGCGCAATGTATGGCGTTAGTACGCTTGGAATTGGTTCCGGCGCCGTTCTGCGGCCTACCCAAGGGGTGGGCGAAGCTGAACAACGGAAGATTGAAGCCATGACACGATCGCGGGCGGCATCGGATTAGTAACAACGTGAGGGGACGGTTATGAGATTGACGTTGTGTTTGATGGCGCTTGCTGCGCTTTGCTGCGCGGCTGCGGAAATTGTGTGTGCAGAGGAGATGCTCGATTGGGGTGAGTTGCCGGAATTACCCGCGCCGCAGGGCATGGAGCGCCATCTGGGCGTGGCTGGTCCTTTTGCTGGCGTCAGTGGCGAGGCGCTTATCGTGGCTGGGGGCGCTAATTTTCCCAACGGCGCGCCATGGGACGGGGGCGAGAAGGTCTGGTGGGACGATGTCTATGTTCTGGAGGAAGCGGAGGCTGAGTGGCGCACGGGATTCAAGCTGCCGCGACCTCTGGGGTATGGTGCGTCCGTCACAACTGATCGCGGGATTATCTGTATAGGCGGTTGCGATGGCGACCGATGCTACAGCGATGTGTTCGCGCTGAAATGGAATCCCGATTCCGGAGAAATCGAAACGGAAACATTGCCTTCTTTGCCTGAACCGCTTGCGTTTATGTCAGCCGCCCGGATTGGGGATATTGTCTATGTTGCGGGTGGACAAACGACGATGACGGATGCCGCTGCCACGAACACTTTCTGGTCGCTGAATCTTGCCGATGGCGGACAATGGGAAAAGCTGGCTTCCTGGAACGGGCCGTCCCGCATTCTTCCCGTACTCGCCGCGCAACACGACGGTATGTCTGACAAGGTATACCTGTTCAGTGGCCGCGACGCGGGTCCCGGCCGTGAAACCGTTCTGCTCAAAGACGTCCATCGTTTCGATCCAGCTGCGGGGACATGGACAAAAATGTCCGATTCCCCGAGGTGTCTTATGGCGGGTATGGGGGCGGCTATTGGCGCGCAGCACATCTTGCTGATGGGCGGTGACGATGGGCGGTATTGGGGCCAGGACCTGCGTGACGATCATCCTGGTTTTCCTGATGACATGCTTTTCGCTTACCACACGGTAACTGATACGTGGGTGCAGAGGGGGGAGTTGCCGAAAAACCATGTTACGTCGGTGCTGGTGGAATGGGACGGCGGATGGGTGATCCCTAGCGGCGAGATTCGACCGGCAGTGCGGTCGCCCAAAGTTTGGCGGGCGATGCGGGTGGACGCCCAGCAGCGGTTTTCACGCCTCGACTACGCTGTGCTTGGCGTATACCTTGCTTCTTTGATCGTTATGGGGGCGTACTTTTCGAGACGGGAAAAGACGACTCACGACTTCTTTCTGGCTGGGGGGAGGATTCCATGGTGGGCTGCCGGGCTTAGCATTTTCGGCACTCAGTTGAGCGCAATCACTTTCATGGCGATTCCTGCCAAGTCATACGCTACTGATTGGATGGGCTTTCTATACAACATGGGTATAGTTGCCATCGCGCCGTTGATTGTATTCTGTTTTCTGCCGTTCTATCGGCGTCTGAACGTTACAAGCGCATACGAGTATCTCGAAAAACGTTTCAATGTGGCGGTGCGTCTGTTGGGCAGCGGGCTGTTCATCATCTTCCAGTTCGGTCGGATCGGTATCGTGCTTCTGCTGCCCTCGCTTGCCTTGTCGGTTGTGACGGGGATGAGCGTGCATGCGTGCATCCTTGTGATGGGTATTCTCGCAACGGTGTACACGGTGATGGGCGGTATCGAAGCCGTTATATGGACGGATGTTCTGCAGGTGGTTGTGCTCATGGGCGGAGCCTTGGTTGCCATGATACTGGTCGCGCTTGAAGTTGATGGCGGTTTCCCGGGCATGTTTGCGACAGCTCTCGAAGACGGCAAACTGCACATGGTGGACTGGAACCTGGATTTCACGACGCTTACGATTTGGGTCGTTTTGTTGGCATGGGCTAACCATCTGATTCCATACGCCTCGGACCAGTCGGTTATACAGCGATATATGACGACAAAAGACGAGGCGAGTTCCCGGCGTGCCATCTGGACGAACGCTATCCTTGTGGTGCCGGCATCGCTCATTTTTTTCGGTATGGGGACGGCGCTTTATGTTTTCTATAAGCAACATCCGGTTGATTTGAATCCTGCCATGGAATCGGCTGACGCGATATTCCCTTGGTACATAATGCATGAGCTGCCGGCGGGTCTGAGCGGACTTCTGATAGCGGGCATATTCGCGGCGGCGATGTCGAGTCTGGACAGTAGCATGAACAGTATGTCTACGGCTGTTGTAACGGACTTTTACCGCCGGTTCAGGAAAGGGTTGACTGAGACGCATTGCTTGCGCGTGGCGAGGCTGTTGACTGCGCTGTTTGGAGTTGTTGGGACCGTGTTTGCGCTCGTTATGGCTTCGACGGATATAAAGTCGTTGTGGGACGTGTTCATAATGTACCTGGGTCTGTTGGGCGGTGGTTTGGGGGGCCTGTTCGTGCTGGGGATATTCACGCGCCGGGCTAATGGACCGGGCGCAATCGTGGGACTTCTGGCTAGCGGTATCGTGCAATACGCGATGAAGAGCTACACGGAATTGCATAGTTACATGTTTGCGTTTTCGGGGATGGTTTCCTGTGTGGTCATAGGGTATCTGGCCAGTTTCCTTTTTTCGGGAACTGAACGGGACCTGGAGGGCCTGACAATATTCACGCTAAGAACAAAAGGGAGCGAAGACGATGGCAAGGAACTTTGATTATTTGAGAGGTCTTTGGGCTGCAATCTTATTGGCCTTGTTGAGCGCTGGGGCCTTTGCGGCGGAACCTATTCAGAAAGCGATCTTCGTGCAGGGCGTGGGCGGCTATAACAACTATCGGATACCGGCGCTGCTTACTACGCAGGCGGGGACGCTGTTGGCCTTCTGCGAAGGCCGGGAAGGCGGCGACAGTAGCGACATAGATTTGCTTGTCCGGCGATCCGAAGATGGAGGGAAGACTTGGTTGCGCAAACAGGTCGTGTGGGACGATGCGGGGAATGTCTGCGGCAATCCGTGTCCAGTGCAGGATAAAGACACAGGTGTTATTTGGCTGTTACTAACCTGGAATGACAGCTCCGACAGCGGGAAGAAACTTCATAACGGCACGGCCAAGGGCACACGCCGCGTCTATGTTTGTTCGTCGGAGGATGACGGCCGTACTTGGTCGAAACCCAAGCAAATCACGGACACGACGAAGAAAAAGGACTGGTGGTGGTACGCTACCGGCCCTGGCGTTGGCATTCAGCTTCAACAAGGGCCGCATAAGGGACGTCTTGTCATCCCTTGCGACCATACGTCGGAAGATGGATTCGGATCGCACATAATATTCAGCGACGACCATGGCGCGAACTGGGAACTTGGCGGGGTGGTCCAGGGCGGCTGTAACGAGTGCCAGGTTGTCGAGTTGGCGGATGGCACACTTATGCTCAATGCGCGGGTGCATGTAGGCAAAAGGGGAAATCGGGGTATCGCCACGAGCAAAGACGGCGGGACGACCTGGACCGAATTCTATCGCGACCCGGCCCTCATCGAACCGGTGTGCCAGGCCAGTTTGATCCGGCACTCCTCGGGTGCGCTGGTGTTCTCGAACCCGGCCAGCAGCGAACGCGTGAACATGACGGTGCGAGTGAGTTATGATGAAGGCAAGACTTGGCCAGCGGCCAAACAGCTTCACGCGGGTCCATCAGCTTACTCCTGCCTTACGGAACTTCCGAACGGCGACATAGGCTGCTTCTACGAGGGCGGCGAAACAAAATACGGTGAAATAGTTTTCGCGCGGTTCACGCTGGAGTGGTTGGAGAGCGAAGATCAACGCGCGGAAACACCTGCGCGAAAACGCTTCCTCTTGCTGGATTCGCGAATCGTGGCGGAAACCACCAACGCGAAGTTGACCCTAGGCACGGTGAAGAAAGACCCGCGGAATCCGCTGTTCATAGAAGACAAGCCCTGGGAACCGCGCTTTGATAACTTATACGCAAACATCCTCTTCGACGAGGAAGACAAACTGTACAAATGCTGGTACAGCCCCTTCATCATCTGCAAAAGTACGACCAACACGCCGAAAGACCAGCAGGTCAACGGCGGGGAGTTCAAGTACATGGGGAAACACACCGGCCGACGTCGCGAAATGGGAGTCTGCTACGCCTACTCAAAAGACGGTATCGCCTGGACCAAGCCCGAACTCGGTCTTGTTGAGTTCGATGGCTCGAAAGCGAACAACCTGGTCTGGTGCGGTCCTCACGGTACCGGAATCTTCAAAGACGCAAAGGCGAAAATTCCCAGCCGTAGATACAAAGCGTTCTTTAAGGGCGAGACTATTTCGGTGGGATTTTCTCCCGACGGGCTCCACTGGTCTGAAGCTGTCCCATGTCCCGAGGCCAACGTGCCCGGCGACACGCACAACAACGCTTTGTGGGCACCGACGCTAAACAAATATGTTGGCATCACGCGCATGAAAGGCGGGGAACCCCGTGTCCGCCAGGTCGCTCGGACCACGACCGATGATTTTATCAAATGGACCACTTCCGAGGTCGTCCTGCAAGGGGACGATCCCAACCTGCAAACCTACTCCATGCCTACCTTCTTCCATGGCGGCGTCTACCTCGGCCTCGTCACGATCTTCAACAAAGAAGCCGACCGTGTGCACACAGAACTCGCCTGGAGTCCCGACACAATTGACTGGCGACGCATCAATCCCGGCCGGCCCCTCATCCCCAACGCACCCAAAAAGAACGACTATGACTGGGGCTGCGTTTACTCCGCCGCCAACCCCGTCTTCCTCGAAGACGAAATCCGCATTTACTACGGGGGCAGCGACGATCTACATACCGGTTGGCGCGATAGCGGCCTGTGCCTCGCTACTTTGCGGCCGGACGGCTTTGCCGGCTTCGAGCCCGCCGATGCCAACGCACCAGGGGTCATCCATACCAGATTAATCCAAGCTACCAGACAGAACATCGGCATCAGCGCGGATATAGATCGCGGCGGATCGGTTCAGGTTGTTTTGCTGGATAAAAACAGCAAGGAGTTGTCGAAAAGCAAACTCATCACTAAAACGGTTACGGACGGACTCGTGGAGTGGGAAGATGGCCCCGGCTTCACCGGCCTGATTGGTAAAGGCGTCCACATCAAGTTCTTGTTGGACAAAGCAAAACTATATTCTTTTACGTTCATGGAATAGTGGAGAGGAAATGCGAAAGATAAACAGACGCGCATTCATTCAATCCGCGGCAACAGCGCTCGCCGTGGTTTCCCGCACGGGCCACGCCGTCCGCGTACGCCCCAACGTCCTCTTTGTCGCCATCGACGACCTCCGCCCCGCCCTAGGGTGCTACGGCGACCCCACCGCAATCACCCCTAACATCGACCGCCTCGCAAAACGCGGCATCGTATTCAACCGCGCGTATTGCCAGGAGGCGGTTTGCAGTCCATCTCGTGCTTCGTTAATGACGGGCCGGCGTCCCGACACTACCAAGGTATGGGATCTGAAGGCTCACTTTCGGGATGCGTTGCCTGATGTTGTCACGCTGCCGCAACATTTCAAGAATCATGGCTATCACACTCGATCAATCGGCAAGATATATCACGGCAACGGCAAGCCCGCCATAGACGGGCCGTCTTGGTCGGAAGAGCCGCTTTTCGACACCACGCGCGATCCGGCGGGCCGTTATGCGCTGCCGAAAAACCTTGCGGGAGAAGGTTTGAAACGCGACTCGAATGAGGCTGCGGATGTGCCTGACGGCACCTATGTCGATGGCCAGGTTTGTGATGCCGCGCTGGGGGCGTTGCCGGTTTTGAAAGCCAAGGGAAAGCCTTTCTTTCTGGCTGTGGGTTTCCGAAAGCCACACTTGCCTTTCTGTGCGCCTAAAAGATATTGGGACATGTACGAGCGCGAAAAGATTCCGCGGCGAACGAGCGACTCGCATCCGGAAGGCGCGCCGGAACTGGCTGTGCGAAGTTGGCGGGAACTGGAGGGGTACAAGGACATTCCAGGTGAGGGGCCTATCCCGGCGGCGAAGGTTGCTGAGTTGCGCCACGGCTATTATGCCTGCGTTAGTTACATTGACGCGCTTATTGGGCGGCTGTTTGATGAACTTGAACGGCTTGACCTGGATGACAATACCGTCATTGCGCTTTGGGGCGATCATGGATTCCATTTGGGTGAGCAAGGTCTATGGACCAAGGCCAACAATTATGAAGTTTCCACGCGCGCGCCCTTGATTCTTTCGGTTCCCGGCCAGCCAAACGCTGGTGCGGCGTCCGATGCGTTGGTCGAGTTCGTCGATGTGTACCCGACGCTTGTTGAGGCCTGCGGATTGGAAATGCCCGAAGGTCTCGAAGGGATCAGCATGATGCCTCTGATAGAGAATCCAGCGCGCACGTGGAAGCGCGCGGCGTTTAGCCAATACCCTCGCGACTCGGAGTCGAACCGCCATAAAGGTCATGGCGATATCATGGGCTATGCGCTTCGTACCGAGCGTTATCGCTACGTGGAATGGCGGGAATGGGAAACGGGCAAGGTGGTCGCGCGCGAGTTGTACGATCATTCCCAGGACGCAGATGAAATGATGAACATCGCCGCCAACCCTGAACACAAGAGCATCGTGCAAGATCTCAGCCGGACACTGACCGCAGGCTGGAAGGCGGCATTGCCGCCAAGAGAAGGGAACTGAGTATGAGACGCCGTGATTTCTTGAAAACGATGGCCTTGGGCGGTAGCGCGCTTTTGCTGCCTGAGCGAAAAACCAACGCGGAGTTGCAGAACCCCAACGTGCTGATGATTAGCGTGGACGACATGAACGATTGGGTGGGGTGTCTTGGGGGACGCGCGGATATCAAGACGCCCAATATTGATCGATTGGCGGAACGGGGTGTCTTGTTTACGAATGCGCATTGTCCCGCGCCGCTTTGCAACCCTTGCCGCACGGCTATCATGACGGGGCTGCGTCCCGGCACGACTGGTATCTACAACAACAACGGTGTTTGGGCGAAAGATATGCCGGACTGGATTACTTTGCCGCGTCATTTCAAGAACAACGGGTACCACGTGGCGGGTGGCGGCAAGATATATCATCACACACCCAAAGGGTTCAACCCGAAAGACCAGTGGCACGAGTATTTCGACTTGATTCAGGATTTGGGGAAGCAAGGTGAGCACGTTAAGCATCTTGGACTCGACCGGGAGTACTTTTCCGATATGCCCAAGCATCCGAACGGAAGCTGGGATTGGGGCCCATTCCAAAAAGATGACTACGAAATGGGCGATGGCCAGGCCGTGAAATGGGGCATAGAATTTCTCAAACGCGACCACCAGAAACCTTTCTTCCTGGCGGTCGGTTTATTTCAGCCGCACCTGCCCTTTTACGCCCCGGCAAAATATTTCGACCAGTATCCAAACGATAGTATCGAGATGCCCCCAGCACCCGAGGACGACTTGAACGATCTTCCACCGGCAGCGGCTGAGATAGCCAAGGCGGGGGTAGACGAGCGTTTCAAAATGGTCGTCGAATGCGGAGAACTGCGCAACGCCGTTCAAGCCTATCTGGCAAGCATAGCGCACGCCGACGCGCTTGTTGGTGGATTAATCGATGCACTCGACAACAGCCCCTGGGCAAAAAACACCGTCATAATCTTCTGGTCGGATCATGGCTATCATTTCGGCGAAAAACAACGCATGGCCAAGCGTTCGCTCTGGGAACGAGCGACACATGTGCCTTTCATTGTCGCCGCGCCAAACCTCACCAAAGCGGGCGGACGATGCACGCGCCCCGTCGATTTGATGTCGATATACCCAACACTTGCAGAACTTTGCGGTCTCCCAGAACGAAAAGAAAACGACGGGGTCAGTGTTGTCCCGTTGCTTCGGGATCCCCAGGCAAAGTGGGACCACGCGGCCCTTACAACCCACACGGCGGGCAATCACGCGGTGCGCAGTGAGCGCTGGCGCTATATCCGTTACGCCAACGGCGACGAAGAATTGTATGATCATAACTCGGATCCTAATGAATGGAAGAATCTCGCGGCTAAGGCCGAGTGGGCGTCCGTGAAGAAGAAGTTGGCGCGATGGCTGCCAAAGGAGGAGCTTAGTAATGGCAATTCACAGCAGACGTGAGTTTATTTCAACCACTTGCGGCGTGGCATTGGCCTCTGCCGCCATGACGTCAGCGAAGGCGGGCGAAACTCAAGAGCGGCCGAATATCCTTTGGATTTGCACCGACCAGCAGCGCTACGACACTATTCGTAGTCTTGGCAACAAACACATTCGCACACCCAACATCGACCGGCTGGTCGAGACGGGCGCGGCCTTCACTCACGCATTCGTACAGTCGCCGATTTGCACCCCCAGCCGGGCAAGTTTCCTGACCGGTATGTATCCAAGCACAATCCACGCCTGTATCAACGGCAACGATCACTGGGATGAAGCCGCGCCGCTCATCACGAAAACCCTCGCCGACGCAGGATACGACTGCGGCCTGGCTGGCAAGTTTCATCTGGCCTCGGCAATGGCCCACGAACCCGAGTTGCGGCCTAAGGACGACGGATATCGCCGCTTCTGGTACAGCCACGCACCGCACCAAGGCATCGGCAAGGGTAATCAATACACCGATTGGCTGGAAAGGGAGGGGCATGATTTTACAGCGTTAAAGAAGAAGCACGGATACATCCCAGCGCCTTTGCATCAGACTACCTGGTGTACGGACAAAGCCATCGAATTCATCAAGGAACCGCGCACCGGTCCATGGCTTTTCAGCGTCAACATTTACGATCCGCACGGCCCCTTCGATCCGCCCCAAGAATATATTGACCGCTTCGACATTGATTCTTTGCCCGAACCGCTGTTTCGCGAAACAGATCTGAAAGCCCAAGAACGGCTTCAGGAGATCAGTTTTCAAAGCAAGGCAAAACGCCCCAGCTACCCTGACGCCAAAATCACTCTCGCAAAGTACTGGGCCCAGATCGAACTCATCGACGAGAACGTCGGACGTCTCCTGGATTTCCTGGAAAACTCGGGGGCGAGAGAGAACACGATCATCATCTTCCACAGCGATCACGGCGAGATGGCGGGCGATCACGGCTTGCACAAGAAAGGCTGCCGATTCTACGAAGGCCTCGTGCGCGTACCGCTAATTATCTCATGGCCAAAACGCTTCAAACAAGGATTGCGCAGCAGCGCGCTCGTCGAACTGACCGACATCGTTCCCACCCTCCTGGAATTGAACGAAATGCCGATTCCAGGGACGATGCAGGGTAAGTCCTTGCTTCCTATTCTCGAAGGCAAAGCCGATCCCAGTGAACACCGCGGCTTTGTACGTTGCGAATACTATGAGGTGTTGCAGGGACCGCGCAGCTATGCGACCATGATACGCACGAAGCGACATAAGCTCGTCAATTATCACGGTCACGATGCAGGGGAATTGTTTGATTTGGAGAAAGACCCCCATGAGTTCGAGAACCTGTGGGATGATCCCACCTATGCCGAGGCGCGATTCGATCTGATGAAAAAAAGTTTCGACTCCCTGGCCTTTTCCGTTGACATCGGCTCAGAACGCGTGGGAAGGTACTAGATGTTTAGACTTCAACGACAAAAGTCCCCAACCCGTCTTTGCGAGGCGCGACCGAAGGGAGTAACGAAGCAATCTGCTGCCCTTGTCCAGTGCGGCGTAACGGATCGCACCAAAAGTATCATCAAAACCCTGTGCCCACTCTTGTGCCTAATGCTGACCGCCGCTTGGGCTGTAGCTGATAACCACCACCCCAACATCCTGCTGATCGTGTCGGAAGACAACGGCCCTGAACTCGGGTGTTATGGCGAACCGCATGTACGAACACCCGTCCTAGACAAATTGGCGGCCCAGGGAGTGCGCTTTAACCGTGCATTTGTCGCCCAGGCCGGCTGCAGCCAATCGCGGGCTGCTTACCTCACCGGGCTATACCCGCATCAGAACGGCCAGATTGGCCTGGCGACATGGGGTTTTCAAATGTATCGCGAAGACACGCCCAATATTGTGCGCAGCCTTAAGCAAGCTGGTTATCGGACGGGTATCATCGGCAAGCTGCACATAAATCCCGCCGAGGCATTTCCCTTTGATTTCAAAGAGATTCCCTCATCCAATTTCAGCCGAAAGAACTTAAATCGCTATGCCGAAGCCGCCGCCGAATTCTTCGGCCAGTCCGACACGCCCTTCTTCCTCTCCATCAATTATCCGGATGCACACCGCCCATTCCTGAGACAAGTGGGGAAACTGCCGAAGAATCCACTCGACACACAGGCCATCCCGCCGTTGCTCTACATGGGCCTGGACTCGCCGAAACTGCGAGAGGACACCGTTGACTACTACAACTGCATGGAGCGGCTCGATACGCTTATCGGCGACTTGTTGGATACCCTTGACGCGTCGGGAAAAGCCGACAACACGCTCGTCGTTTATTTCGGTGATCACGGCGCGGACCTGCTCCGAGGGAAACGCACATCCTACGAGGGCGGAGTGCGCGTACCAATGATCGCGCGATGGCCCGGCCACATGAAAGCGGGCCAGGTACGCGAAGAATTGACGAGCACGCTTGATCTGGCGCCCACGTTTTTGGCGGCGGCAAATGCGACTCCTGTCCCCCACTTGCCAGGGCGTTCACTGCTGCCCCTCATCAAGGGGGAGAATGTTCCTTGGCGTCAATACTTATACACGGAGTATCATTTGCACTCCGCGCACAACTACTATCCACAACGCACGGTGCGCGATGACCGCTTCAAACTGATTTGGAATCTATTGCCCGGAGAAGTGAATCCAGGTTTCGATTTTACCATCGATAAGTTTCTCAGCCATGCCGAACTCAACGCCGCGCTGGCTGAGACCACAGAAGACGTACGGCGGGCATACGAACAAATGCGTCGTCCCCCTCAGTTCGAGTTATACGACCTGCAAAACGACCCCTACGAGTTTCGTAATCTGGCAGAGGACCCCGCGCATGCGAAGACGCTCGAAAGATTAACGATGCAGTTGCAATCCTGGCGCGAACAAACAAACGATCCCTTTCTGAATCACGACAATGTCTTGCGCTTGCAGGCAGAAATCGCGGCCACAGAAAAAGATGGCAAGTACACAAAGAAAAAGGAACCCTGGGGATATGTCACTTATACCGACCCGAAGATACATGCGGTCCCTTCGGCGGAAACCCATACTGAGTTCAGGGCAGAGGCGTCAACTTGACGTTCCTAAACATGATGGGAGAGCCTTCGCTCTGGAGACCAATGTATCCCTTGCGTACGGCCACACCAGTCGCCTTGTTCTGAAATTTACCGTTGACACTCAACTCGACGACATCCCCTTTGCAGGTGATCTCATACGTGTTCCACCCACCCGGTTCTTTTTCGTTGCTGTCGTGTAAGCGCGGCGCGTGGCGAAAAAACTGATCCGCTGGACGCGTATTCTCATTAAAATCGCAGCCCATTCCGACCACATCGCCAGCGCGTTCATTCTTCAGTTGAGCTTCCAGACAGAGCGGCCAGATTTTATCCTCGCCACTCATCCGCAGCAACACGCCGCTGTTACTGGGCTTTTCGGGCCACCGCCACTCCACGACGAGTTTGAAATTGCTATACTCCTTCTTCGTGCGCATATAGCCGAAGGGCTCCCCCTTGCACCATATCGCGCCGTCCCGGACCTCCCAAACGTCCTTCGGATCGACATTCTCATCCTTAAGATGCATTTTCCAGCCTCTGAAATTCTTGCCGTTGAACAGGTCAATGGTCTTGCTATCCCGCGCAGCCGCAGACTTGGACTCACTACCCGCGGCAGATTTCGTCTCCGAACCCTCCGCCATAATTCCCAATGACACGAAGGTGAGAGCGATCAAAAGGAAGAGCATACGTTTCATGTTTCATTTCTCCTGCGATGTTATCCGAGATTTAGTATTTGAACCCACCGTCCAACGATGGTCTTGAGCGAGTATAATCATAACGACGAACGCTTTCAACGTCGTAATTCATTCTAACCCAATCCAAGGGCGGCGTTGATGACCAATTGTACGTCCACGGCATTAACTGCCCCGTCATTGTTGACGTCGCAGTTGTAATCGACGGTAATGCCAAGCGCAGCGTTAATGACGAGTTGTACGTCCACCGCATTGATCATGTCATCTTGGTTGATGTCGGTGCTTCCTGCGCTCTGGACATGACCTTCGCCTCGGACGATGCGCTTGATCGTTGCCCCGGCTTCATTCGTAAAGGAAGCTGTCTTGGAGAACACGCCCTCTCCTGTTGGTGAGAAGCGAATGACTACTTCATGGGAATCGCCTGGCGTGATGGAATAGTCCCCGCCCGAAACAAGGATAAATGGCCCCTGTACGCTGGCCTGTCCAATCAGATCAGAAGTCCCTTTGTTTGATACGGTGAATGTAAGGTCCACATGTTCACCTACGGTGACCACGCCGAAGTCGGTGCTGTATGGCACGACATGAAGCGGATTGTACGTTGGCGTGCTGGGATCCGTCCCATACGCCACCTCGACATCGTCATTGATTCCATCGCCGTCCGTGTCAACATTAAAGGGATCGGTGCCATAGATGTTGATTTCATCGCTGTCGCTCAAGCCATCGCCGTCCGTGTCAACAAAGGGAACGGAAACACGCAACGGGAACAGAAGCTCTTTCACTTGCAGGCTTTCCACCGTCACGGTACGCGAATCCCCAACATGCTCCGGCGCTTCCACGGTCACGGTGTACGTTCCTTCGGGCACGCTACTGAAAAGGTAGATTCCTTTCTCGTTTTCCGTGACCTCCAAGCCGTTGTCCAGGCTGACAGTCGCGTTCGTTATGGGAACCAGCGAATCGCTGTCCCAAACAACGCATACAAGGGTGGCCGGAAGGAGTCCCGCACCCTCGTCAAGAGCCTGGGAGTCGTCTACGATGCCGGAGACGGCTTCATCTCCCCAATCATTTTGCTGGGCCTGGACTGCCTCGCCACGCTCGTTTATCAGAGCGAAACCGGCAATACTCTCGAAGGTGTTATAACCGGTGTTCGGATCCTCCGAATCGCCCAGGCTTCCCGTTGACTTATCCGCTTTCCCCGCCAGAATAACGATGCCGTCACCCTGAAGATCGTGGAAATGGCACCGGCGGACATTCGCCAGAACACCGGAAACTTCCATGGCCGTACCCAGGGCCGTGAACTCGCAGTTTGTTACCAGCGAATCCGTCAGTCCTACCCCGTTCATGGAAATGCCCACGGCTTGGCCTGAACTGCTGCCGCGGAACACAACGTTCCTTAGCTCGACACCATCGTCCATGGCCAGCAGCGCTGGCGAGCCTGCCGCGCCCTCCGCCTGGCGGATCTCGAGGTTGCGGACCCCGCTACTCATTGGAGCAGTCACGAATTCCGTTCCTGAACCTTCAAGAATTGCGCCTCCGGCCCTTCTTCCGGCCAAAGTGAGCCATGGCACAAGTTGCACATTCTCGTTGTAGACGCCTGGTTCCAGAATGAAGGTGACACGATCCTCCTGAGAAGGTAATACTTGCTCCAAAGCGTAGGCAATGGTACGCCACGGATTCTCGGGGGTCCCTGCGTCCGGAGGCGGCATATCCGCGCCGTCCGGAGCAATAAAGAAGGTTGCCTCCGGGCTATTGCGATCATTGGGATTGGATCGCAATTCAAACTCCCGCAGATTCGTCAGATCGTCACCATCAAGATCGGCACCGGCATCCCCCGCATCCAAGGGCTGCAAGCCGTACAACACCTCGAAGCCGTCCGGCATTTCGTCATCGTCCGAATCCACATCGTTCGGATCAGTCAAAAACCGGTTTATTTCGTCTTTTGCGGGCAGGCCGTCACCATCCGCGTCGCTTTCCGCATCCTCGGGATTGAGCGGATCCAGGCCATAGTTGATCTCGAGCCCGTCAATAATAGTGTCGTCATCGGTGTCGTCATCATTGGGATCCGTAGCGTAGGAGTTTATTTCATCCCACGCATTGAGCCCGTCATCATCATAGTCTGACGCTGCATCCTCAGAATCCAGCGGATCCAGCAGATGGATCACTTCGTCATTGTCGGTAATACCATCACCATCACTGTCAGGATTTGTGCGGCCTGTACCCCGCGCCAATTCGTCCGCATCCGACAAGCCGTCGCCATCACTGTCAGTATCCAGATAGTCAGGAAATTGGTCGCCGTCAGTGTTTACCTGGCCCTCATCAGCGTCAAGATAACCGTCGCCGTCACTGTCAGTATCCAAATAGTTCGGTATCCCGTCATTGTCCATATCACCGTCGCCTTCAATCATGTCGGGTATGCCGTCCTCATCCGTGTCCTTTGTAGTGTCTATGACAGTAATTGATGCGGTCGCACTTATTCCGCTGTTCGAACCAGTAGCCGTAATGGTCACGTTGCCTTCGGCTCTTGGAGTGACAAGACCGCTTTGGTTAACCCTCGCGATTGTACTGTTGGAACTTTCCCATATGAAGGATGTGTCAAGCGGATCGGATGACGATGGAGTCATTTGTTGCGTATTGAGCAAATCAACTGTGACTTCCTTCGGGTTCAAACTCACATTTGCCACGCGAATAGACGCTGTTCCACTCTTTCCGCTGTGTGCAGCCGTGGCGGTTATTGTGACTGGTTCTCCAATGGCGTTGCCGGTCACCAAACCCGTTTCATCCACCGAAGCAATGGACGGATCGGATGACAACCACGTGAAGGACGTGTCTTCAGTTACGGTAGACGATACGTCCAGTTGTACTGTTCCACCGACGGGTATCGACCTGGCGCCGGGGGAGACCGTGATTTCAACTACGCTCACTACGGCCACGCCGCTTACACCGCTGTCGCTTCCTGTAGCCCTTACAGTTACCGGGCCACCAGGCGCCTCGCCAGTTATCAGTCCAACACTGTTCACCTTCACAATTAAAGTATCGTCCGATTCCCATAAGAAACTTGTGTCTAAAGGATCAGTTGATGTAACTGTGAGCTGTTGGGTTTCGTCCACGCCCACGAAGACCGTGGCTGGGGTCACGGAAACAATGGCCGGCGGCGTGCCCACAGACACGTGATCGACTAAGAGCGTGTCGGTAATATTGCTGCGCGTCGGGATGTACGTGATTAGAGGTTGCCCGATGAGCAACCGCTCCGGGTTTACCCCGTCCGGGCAATACAGGAAAATTGGCTCGAACCAATTTGGGGAGCCTGAGGCGCGGAACTCTGCCCACAAAGCCACTGTGCTGTATCGGAAACGAACATCGTAATCGGTTTCTGCATTAATTGTCGGCCCTTCCAATAATGTTGTTCCGTCGGCACTCGTGTACGCTATCTGAGGACCGTTCGCGCCGTTGTGGACGTAAAAACCCGACAGATTTCCATCCGACATGCGGAACCCGTATCCCACATAGCCGCCGAATTGGTTTGTTTGCGAACTGTTATATGAGAAAGTGCTTTCAATAGTCCACGTTTCCTGCGGCAGACGCTTCTGGTGCTCGACAAAGGCCTGAGCATGCAATTGCGCGGCTCCGTAACCATTATTATGGACT
>SDBV01001190.1_pt1 | contig 38992 bp, 21 predicted proteins | sample 2277081 | NCBI WGS metagenome assembly SDBV01 (sample SAMN10402039, study PRJNA504765) | marine sediment metagenome | isolation source: marine sediment core GS10_PC15, 223 cmbsf | place: Arctic Ocean: Southern Knipovich Ridge | collected 2010 | reverse complement strand
GCCACAACCAAGACCCTGTGAATGCGAGCCCGTGAATGTCGTTGCCATAGCCGGTGCGGCCAACGCAGCCACAACAATTAACAAAATAACTTTCTTCATGATTCTTACCTCCATACTCTAAACAATTAAAAAAACGTTTTTTTTATGGGTTTAAAGTCAACGCAACCTAAACCTCAACAGTTGTTTAACTTAATACGCAAGTTGTGTACCTATTAGGCGTTTAGGGGTATGTGAAAGAAGGATGTCGCTGTAAGTGCTTGTAGATAGGATGTTTATAATATTGAAAAAAACGAAAATAAATTCCAGCGGAGCTTTGGCGGGGCGGATGTTCCCGTATTTGGGAATATACGAAAACCGGTGTTATCATTAATGGGAAAGGCGATTTGTTGCGTCAGTCCCAGTAAAGCGTGTTAAGTGATTAGCTTACAAGGCCTTAGGGTAACACGCCCGAAGGGATTCGAACCCCTGACCTTCGGATTAGAAATCCGGTGCTCTATCCAACTGAGCTACGGGCGTAAGAGGGTATGATAATAGACCCGTGTCCATTGTCAAGATAAAACCGCGGCTCAGGTCGATGCGACAGGTGTTTTTGTGGGTCCGTCTTCGCCAAGGCTTCGACGCGACCTGCGGAAATTGGGTTTGCTTTGGGTTCGAATTGGGTCCGTATTGGGTTCGTATTGGGTTCGTATTGGGTTCGTATTGGGTTCGTATTGGGTTCGTTTTGGGTTCGTTTTTGGGGTGGTGGTTTTGGTGTGATCTGTCGTATTTCCTTGTTATTTCGTAAGTTAGGGTGTAGTCCTCCTTGTTGAAATTGGGTTCGTTTCGCGAAATAAGGTTTTTTTGTAATCCTAAGGATTCCCGAAAAAAGCTCCTCGCTATAAATTGGGTTTAAATTGGCTTCGTTTTTCATTTTTTTGTTCACAGAAATCACCGTTTTTCCCGTTTTTGTGGTTCTTTTGCTCCCCGGCGGCGTTGTCAGCCAGTCACCCATCGCTCGACGTACCACTCGTACTACTTCGCTTGGACGCAGACCGGTGCCTTGCTGGGAACCAAAACTCCTCACAAAAAGAGTTAGGAGGTAAGTCCATAAATATGTAATTATATTAAGTTGCATTATTCTATCCTGATTGTTAGTTGTCTATTATACAAATATGCATACCAAAAGTCAACAGAATTCTTTGAAATACGAAAAAAGATTTTATCCCGCCAAGGCGCAAAGGGGCAAAGGAAAGATCATATCCGCGTTTCTCGCGAATTCAACAGGTATTTTTTACCATGAAGAACGTGAAGAAAATGAAGGAAAGAAACTACGGGAACCACTAATTAACACCAATAAACGCTAATTTACACGGATTTTGAGAAATAGGAAGAAAATAAGGATTTATTGACTATTGGGGATGGATGGGGTAGTATTTTAAGTTGTGGATTACCCCGCATTAGCCGTGTAAGTGCGGGACTTTGGGTTGGTTGTCCGGCGTCGCCAGAGGCGATGCCGCGACAGGAAAGTGGAGAAGTTAGAAAAGTGTTGACACTTTAATTCACCTTGGCAGGAAAGTTAGTGGCTAAGCTTAATTTTGGGAATGTATGTTATGGCTGAAGAAGAATTGATCAAACCAAACGACGGTGACCTGAAAATTTTAAAGAAAATCGAAGATCTATTGGGGATAAAATTAGAACAGGTTTCGGAGATAGATCGGGATATACGCGGATATATTGCCAACAAGAACGGAGCGGTAACGGGATTAGGGTTGGCAGGGTATTTAATTGGTGATCTATTTTTTAAGGCAGTAGCTGAGAAATTTGCTTCTCTGACGAGTCTAACCAAGTTGAATTTAAGTCATACTGGACTGACAAACATCTCGGCCCTTAGTTCTCTGACAAATTTGACCATGTTAGATTTAAGCCATACTGAACTGGCAAATATCTCGGCCCTTAGTTCTCTGACGAGTTTGACCAGATTAGATTTAAGCCATACTGAACTGACAAACATCTCGGCCCTTAGTTCTCTGACGAGTTTGACCAGATTAGATTTAAGCCATACTGAACTGACAAACATCTCGGTCCTTAGTTCTCTGACGAGTTTGACGAACTTGAATTTAGAGAGAAATATACTGACCGACATCTCGGCGCTTAGTTCTATGACGAGTTTGACCATGTTAGATTTAGGCGGTAATAAACTGGCAAACATCTCGACCCTTAGTTCTCTGACGAGTTTGACCGGGTTACATTTGGGCGGTAATCAACTAACCGACATCTCGGCCCTTAGTTCTCTGATGAATTTGAGCAGGTTAAATTTACGCTATAATCAACTGACCGACATCTTGGCCCTTAGTTCTCTGACGAGTTTGACCTGGTTAGATTTAGAGGGTAATCAACTGACCGAGTTGCCTGCCCTTAGTTCTCTGACGAGTTTGACGAACTTGAATTTAGAGAGAAATATACTGACCGACATCTCGGCGCTTAGTTCTCTGACGAGTTTGACCGGGTTACATTTGGGCGGTAATCAACTGACCGACATCTCGGCCCTTAGTTCTCTGATGAATTTGAGCAGGTTAAATTTACACTATAATCAACTGACCGACACCTTGGCCCTTAGTTCTCTGACGAGTTTGACCGGGTTAGATTTGGGCGGTAATCAACTGACCGACATCTCGGCCCTTAGTTCTCTGATGAATTTGAGCAGGTTAAATTTACATCAAAACGCGATATGTGAGCTGCCGGAGTGGATAACGAAATGGGGAATGGAGATATACTGGGATCTCAATTACAGTATGGATGGTATTATCGTTGGAGGCAATCCACTGGAATCACCGCCGGTTGAGATCGTTCAGCAGGGTAAAGAGGCGATACGAAATTACTTTGATTCTTTGAAGACTGCTGAGGCCGTTGAAGATGGTGTTGTGCGGCTATACGAGGGAAAGCTTTTAATTGTTGGCGAGGGTGATGTTGGCAAGACCTTCATTGCTAATCAGTTGATGTTTGACAAGGTGCCTGACGGCAAGACTACCGACGGGATCGATATTCATGAATGGACAATAGATACCGGGACCATCAAAGACTTTCGAGTGAATCTCTGGGACTTTGCCGGGCAGGCGATCTGTCATGCCACGCACCAATTCTTCTTAACCAGCCGGTCATTATACCTGTTTGTCTGGGAAGCAAGGAGCGATCAGGATGTCGTGAGTTTTGACTATTGGCTCAATATTATTAAACTGCTAAGTAATGGCTCGCCGGTACTGATGGTAATGAACAAATGCGATTCACGTGTTAAGGCTATCGATCAGGCGGCTATCCAGAAAGAGTTTGGCAATGTCATTGGTTTTTATGATATAAGCGCCTTAGAAGGCATTGGCATCGAGCAGTTGCGTCAACGGATATATACGGAGATGGCCAACTTACCGATGATCGGTAAAAAACTGCCCAGACAGTGGGCAGATATTCGCAAGCAATTGGAGGCTATAAAAGAGAAGAATTATATTCCTTATCAGGAGTATGTCAATATCTGCGGCGAGCATGGGCTTAATATTGATCAGGCTGCTAATCTTGCCCAGTATTATCATGACCTCGGTGTTATCCTGCACTTTAAGGATGATGAGATTCTAAAAGAGATTGTTATTCTTAACCCTGAATGGGCAACCGATGCGGTGTATGCGGTGGTTGATAATATGGATATCCAGAAAGCCCACGGCCACTTTGGGCAAAACCTGCTGAAAAAAGCATGGGCGGATTATCCATCTGAAATACATATGTTCCTGATGGAGCTGATGAAAAAGTTTGAGCTTTGCTTTGAACTTCCAGGGAAGAAGGGGTATATCGTACCGGAACTGTTAAGCCCGAGCAGGCCTGAGTTTGTCTGGGATGATCTTGACAACCTCCACTTTGAATATCAGTATGATTTTATGCCGGCTGGGATAATTACGCGTTTTACTGTGCGTCAGCATGAGATCATAGAGAATGACCTCTATTGGAAAAACGGGGTGTGCCTGAAATGGAACGATACAAGGGCGCGGATCATCTGCGATCCGTTTGCCAAAACAATATCGATTATGATAAAAGGTGTTGACCCTAAAGGGATGCTTGGAGTTATTCGCAGAGATATCGAGGCGATCCATGAAACATTGAATCGTCCCGAACATGATGAAAGGATCCCTTGTATTTGCCCGGTATGTAAGGCTGGTGACAAGTTAATATATCATTCATACGAAAAGATAAAGGAGTTGATCAAGAACGGTAATAATACGAGTCAGTGTGATAAAGGCAGTGATGTGTCTATTCAAAGCTTATTAGGTGAATATGGAATAGACTATAGAAGCCAACAGAGTCGTTATGATGATATGGAGCGACCACGGGTAGATGATAGAATGCAAGAGCAAGTGCTTGACGCTGTCAAGGAAATACATTCGAGCGATAGTACATATTCCAAAAGAGGGATGATCTTTGGCGCTCTTGCAATGGTCGGTGGTGTTATCCTGACTTTATGTGGAGCGATAGGTAAAACATCATGGACAGCGAGTGTGATGGGAATGGAAAGTGAACTTACCGATGCCGGGCCCGGTGTTGTTTTGATGGTGATAGGCCTATTTGTTATCTTGATAACCAAGCCAAAGCCGATACTAAAGCAATTGATAGGTATCATCCCGAAATTGAAAAGGGACGGGCAGGGGGGGCTTTAGTTTTTAGTTTGGCAGCATGGATACCCGCCTAAAGCGTGCGGGTATGACAAAGAAGAGGTTCATTGAGATTGGTAAGCCCGAGATCCTTCGACTGCGGGCCTCTGGCCCTTCGCTCAGGATGACAAAAGGGGGCGGGATGGGGGGGGAATCATATTATACTGTTGCAAAAGTCCCACAATTGGTTTATATTGTTGGTTTTGGGCCGATTTGCGGATAGTTGATAGCGATATTCTTTTAGAGGGACGGATAGTTTGGATGCCCGGGAGAATCTTTTAAGTGTTTTCAGGCGGCAGGGTTACGAATCTGTGCCGGTTCAGTTTTATCTTTGCCCGTCTTTGTGCGAGGTATTTGAGCAGCGGACAGGGAGCGGATCAGCGTATCAGGACTATTTTGAGATGCCTATGCGCGAAGTTGAGTTCCCTAAGGCAGTTGCGCAGGAGTCTGTTGACTGGCATAAGTATTATCCTGAGGGGTTTAAAAACAAAGTTTTTTTCGATGATTGGGGTGTCGCTCATGAGTCGGGCAGCGAAGCGGCGGGGCACATGACGCGTATGCGGCATCCGATGGCAGGGTTTGACAGTCTTGAGCAGATACAGGCGTATCCGTTTCCCGATCTTGCGGCGGTGTCTACGGACCGGCTGCAGAGGGAGATTGATTCGATCCATGGCAGGGGGCTTGCGGTTTATGCGGCTATGGAGTGTACGATCTGGGAGACGGCGTGGTATCTTCGCGATATGACGAAGCTGATGATGGATATGGCGACCGCTGACGAGAAGGTGGTGTGGCTGCTGGATAAGATAACGGAACTTGCGTGTTTGCGTGCGAGTACGTTTGCCGGTTTGGGCGCAGATGTTATTCGGATCGGTGACGATGTGGGTATGCAGTCGTCGCTGATGATGAGCGAGGAGTTTTATCGGGAGTTTCTGAAGGAGCGGCTTGGGAAAGTTATTAAGGCGGCGAAGGATGTTAAGCCCGACGTTATAATGCAGTATCATACGTGCGGGTTTGTGACGCCTTTGATCGGTGATTTTATCGAGGCGGGTATCGATGTGCTTAACCCGGTGCAGCCGGAGTGTATGGATTTTGGTGAGCTGCATGCGGAATACGGTGACACGATCTCGTTTAGCGGTACGATCGGTACGCAGACGACGATGCCGTTCGGGACGTGTGCGGATGTGCGGGAAGTTGCGATGCGGAACCTGGAGATAGCGGGTGATAATGGCGGGCTGTTGTGCTGTCCGACGCATCTGCTTGAGCCGGAAGTGCCGTGGGAGAATATTTTGGCGTATGTTGAGGCGTGTCGTGATTTTTTGAAATGATCTAACTTATAGAAAGGTGGTTTGATGTTGAGAGGGCTTAAAGTAAGAGTTTGGGGTGTTATTGTAGTGCTGGTGTGTGTTGGGGCGGGTTTTGGTGATACGATCAGTTCTAATGCGCTTGAGGTGAGCGTCTCTTCGGAGTTTCCGCAGGTGGAGCAGTACTTGTATAAGGCCAATGGTGCGGTTATCTATGGGCAGGAGGATGCGCTGGATACCGTGGTCATTAACGGTAAAGCGTATCAGCCGGAGGTGAAATTTCGCAAGTCCGGCAGCAAGGCCCGGTATGCGCTGACGTTTGCGGAGATCGGGGTTCGGATCGATGCTGAGTTTGTCGTTAAGGATAATATTCTGGCTTTCAATGTTACGAAGGTGCGGGAAGATGGCGATACGCTTGTCAAGACGATAGAGTTTCCCGATCATGGGCTGATCTCTGTGAGGTCTACGCAGGCAGGTGCGCAGCTTACGGCTAACAGCCTCATCGGGGCGGATGTGTTCCTGCCGCTTGCAGGGGCCGGGGCGTCTACGGGGAATGCAAGCTATCTGATCCTCAATACGGATAAGCTTGCGTGTGCGATCTATAATAATACGCTTGACGAGTGGCAGAGGTATAAGTATGTGGTGGCGGAGAAGGCCGGGTATACGCGGGCGACGGCAGCGAGTAATCTTTGGATTTATCGTGAGATCGATACGGAGGTGACGGAACTGCCGCAGGTGAAGGTGATCGTGACGGCGGATAAGAATTACGACGGGATGGTCGACTGGCAGGATGGGGGAATCGCGAATCGTCGGATCGTTGAAAGACGATACGGCAGCGAACTGATACCGGATACTTTTTCACATATCGCGATCGATTTTGCCAGCGTTATACAGTGGCCGTTTTTGCGGATCCTTGATAATGTTAAGAAGCTGTCACTTTATACGGACGGTTTCGGGCAGATGCTGCTGATTAAAGGCTATGAGTCCGAGGGGCATGACAGCGCACATCCGGATTATGGCAACAACTTTAATAGCAAAGCCGGCGGAGCGAAAGATTTCGATCTTCTGTGCAAAAAGGCGAAGGAATATAACACTACCATCGGTGTTCATATCAACCATACCGAGGCGTACCCGGAGGCGAGAAGTTATACGAAGGAATTGGTGACGGAGAACAGGGGCTGGAAATGGCTTGACCAGTCGTGGCGGATCGACCGTAAGGCGGATATCGTTGCCGGGAATCTTTATAAACGTCTGGGCGAGTTGAAGAGGAATGCGCCTAACCTTGGGTTTGTGTATGTGGATGTGTATAACGGTAAGAACTGGGTGGAATGGAAGATCGGTGAAAAGCTTAATGAGTTCGGTTGGCCGGTGTGGACGGAGTTTCATCCGCATCTTGACAACTACTACATCTGGACGCATCAGGCGGCGGGTAGAAGTAAGATCGGCAGGTTTATTATGAACGATCAGAAGGATACGTACGTTTTTAATAAGCTGCTGAAAGGTTACTACCACCGCGGGTTTATGGGCTGGGACGATGGCGGTTATGAAAAGAATATTCATCGCGTTGTTGAAATGTTCATGACGCGAAACCTTCCGACGAAATATATGCAGAATCACGAACTGCTTAAATGGACCGATAGTATTGCTGTCTTTTCCGATATGCTTGTCGCAAAAGATGAAGGCGGGACGACGAATATATACAAAGACGGTAATCTTATTGTGTCTGGGAACAGAGTATTTATACCGTGGCATCCGACCAAAGAAACGAAGATATATCATTGGAATCCGGATGGCGGCGAGTCGACGTGGAACCTTCCTAAGAGCTGGAGAAGGCGTTCTAAAGTTATCCTTTATGAACTGACCGATCTTGGGCGTGTGTTCGTTGGAGAATTGCCGGTGAAAAACGGGAAGGTTACTGTTACTGCAACTGCGAAGAAACCTTATGTTATTTACAAGAGCAGGAAAGCAAACAGGAATGTTAAATGGTCCGAGGGCAGTATCGTTAAAGATATGGGTTTTGACAGTCATAGTTTTGACAATTGGGAGCGGTCTTCGTATGGCAGGGATACGAGCCATATTACAATCGCGAATGACGATCATGGAGACAGTTATCTTCGCGTTAGCGGCAACGGCGGTGCGGACGCAACTGTTTCGCAGGAGATCAGGGGTTTGAAATCCGGTCAGAGATACGCTGCGTCGGTGTGGGTTCAGTTAAAGGGCAGACGGCGGAATAGCGGTATTAGCGTTACTGGTTTGGGCGATAACGATGTGCGAAGGGTGATCGGAGAAACGAAAGTGCCTTGCTACATGCCCAACTCCGATAAGTATGGCACAAATTATCAGCGGGTAAGGGTTTTGTTCGATGTTCCAAAGGGGAAAAACAAAGCGACGGTTTCACTTCTGGCTTTGACGGGGGCTCCCGATTCGATAATGATGTTCGACGATGTAAGGGTCGTTGCCGTGGGACGAACGGATCAGGGCGGGCATTATTACTTTGAAGACTTTGAAAACCTCGACGAGGGGTGGGGGCCGTTTACATACGGCTATGGCGGGCCGTGCAACACACACGTTTCGGAATTGCACGAAGGTTTTACGGACGATACCATCGCGGGCCGATATTCGATGAAAACGATGGACGAAGGGTATGCGGGCTATATTCTGCGGACGCTGCCTTCGACGGTCGCACTGAGACCGAGGACCGAATACACGGTTACGTTTGACTATCTGGTGGATAACGACGACCAGTACAGATTTGTTGTCGATAAGCCTTTTGTTGACGACCGTAAATTCGAGATACGCCATCAAATGCCGATAAATTTCGATCCGGTATTGACCTTTATCGATGCGATAGGGCGATCGGATAAAAAACTCGTTAACGATGCGATCCAAGTAAAGGCGCATGGAGATGCGTATGTCATAAACGAAGATTCGCTCTCCATAGCCGACGGCGAATATGTTTTCGATGTCAGCAGTACGGAAGCCGGCAGGTGCGGGGGGGTTTTCAGGTATGTATCCAAGGATCAGTACTGCTTTATCGGGTATGATACGGGTGGGAAATGGGCATGGAGTACGGCTGGGACGTGGGGGACCCTGACAAGCAACGGGCCCAATATCATGGGCGACGTAAACACCCATAGCGTAAGGATAAGGTTCATTGGCAACTATTATAAGGTCTGGGTTGACGGCAGGCGGATATTTGCAGGTACTATCAAGGCGATGCCGACGGCAGCGGGTAAAACGGGCGTGCGGAACTGGTTCAACTCAAAGGCGTCCTATAGCAACTTCGCTGTCAAATACAGCCTAAAGCCATTGACAGCGGCGCAGCTTGCCATAGAAGAAGATTTGACCGCTCCGGGCGGGACCTTTACGAAGTCTTTCAGGACTACAGGGTCCAGGGAGAGCTTTATCGCATTCGAGAAGCTCAATACTGGTCAGGGCAAACTGGTTATAGATAACTTTACTGTCGATGAAAAGCGATGACGACCGCAACCGATATAATTTATCCGCGGATTTCACGGATTAAAAAAACTAAAAACTTTGCCACAGAGAAAGGCTTTTGAATGAAATTGTTAGTAAATAGGTGACTGTCCCCTATTTCTTTATCCATCCGTGGATTACGCGGGTTTAAAGAAAAATAATTAACCATGAAGCACTTGAAGATGAATCAAAAAATAAAAAAATTCACATCCGATATAGCAGTTATAATAGTTCTGTTTCTATCAATGGGTTGTGCCGCAAATGCGCAGGATACATATACGGTGTATCCTGAAGATACCGGCGCGGCCCTTGTTAATCCTGCTATGGGGTGGACGATGCACTTTTATTCTAATGTTCCCAGAAACTACGGATCAAAACTTGCCCCGTCAGATACACTCGATGACTTCCCTGGTTTATCGGTAGTTTATCTGCGTCTGCCCTGGGCGTATCTCGAGCCCGAGGAGGGCAAATACAAATGGGCGATACTGGATACTCCGGCTCAGCGATGGATCGCCAAAGGAAAACGTATTTCGCTGCGGCTTACCTGTTCGGAAAACTGGATGAAATACGCCACCCCGGAATGGGTCAAGAAGGCCGGAGCCAAGGGTACCTTTTATCAATATGGCAAAGGACCGGTTCGGGAGAGCAATTCATGGGATCCATTCTTCGATGATCCTGTTTTCGTGGAAAAGCTCGATGCTTTTCTGGCAGCGGCGGCAAAGCGGTATGACGGAAATCCGAATGTCGAGTTCATCGATGTCGGCACCTTCGGGATGTGGGGTGAGGGCCATACCCATGCAAGCAGCCAACAGGATAAGATCGAGATCCAGAAGCTTCACATTGACTTGCACCTCAAGCATTTCAAAAAGACGCTGCTCTGTATTACTGACGATTATGCCGGACACGACAAGCCGGGCAAACGATTTTCAATTACCGATTACGCTCTGAGTAAGGGAGTAACGATCCGCGATGACAGTATCATGGTTCAGCCGCCGCCGCGGTCATGGTATCATAGCGAGATGGCCCAGGCGTTCTGGCCGACTTTACCGGTGATACTTGAGCATGAGCATTACGGTGGTTCGAAAAACCGTAATGCCTGGGACAGCAAACTCTTTCTAAAGTCCATCGAGGACTACCATGCCAGTTTCATGTCAATTCACTGGTGGCCGCGTATCCTGCTTGAAGAGAATCGCGAGGTCATCGACAAGATCAACTTACGTATGGGCTACCGGCTGATGCCGGTTGAAGTGACATGGCCCAGGAACGTATGGATCGCCTCATCGCTCGACAGTTACAGCCGGTATGGTGATGTCACGAAGTATGGCGATTTGAGGAAAACATTTAAGGTTCAGTGGGTCTGGGCCAATAAAGGCGTCGCTCCCTGCTATCCGGGCGGTTTTCCTGCCCTTACGCTGAAAGATGCCAAAGGCGGCATCGTATCCGTGCTGACCGACGAAAGGTTGAACATGCGGGACATGAAAGTCGGCCCGCCAGGAAAGGCTCCGGTTACCAGGCATGAAAGCGAATTTATCGTCGGGCTGTATGCCCCCACAACAAAACCGGGCACTTACGATCTGTTCATTTCGGTCGGCACACGAGATGGTACACCGACGATCGCTTTGCCTCTTGCAAACGACGACGGGCATCGCCGGTATCGAATCGGATCGATAACGCTTGGGAATAACAAGAAGTAGCGAGAATGGGAGGTTTTGGACAAAATGAGACATTGTTATAAAATGTTGTTTGTGGTGGTTATGTTAGCGGCGTTGCAGGGTTGTGAGCCGACCGGGACGAGCGAACCTGGCGATGAGTTCTTCGATAAGTTAGGGCGGGCTTGTGTTGAAGTTCTTGCCGATGGCAAAATGGCAGGGTCGGGGGCGTTTGTTTCTTCTGACGGATATGTTCTGACGGCTGGTCATTTTATAACCGGTCCGGAGATGAAGTTAGAGGTGCTTTCTACTACGGCGGGCAGAAAAGCCGCGAAATTAGTCGCTATCGATAAAGGTCACGACATTGCATTGCTGAAGATCGAGGCGGAAAGTGAACTTGAATTTTTGACTATTTCCGAGCAGGGGCCGCAACGGGGTCAGGCGATATACGTTATCGGTTCGCCTTTGAACAGACATCGTATGGCGCTGGGCGGCAGGGTAGCGTCCGCCGAGGCTGTCTACGAGTACCTTACCGACCAGGGGACCTATATTTATATCTGGTACATTCAGGCAATGTCGCCGCGAGGGCTTTCGGGCGGTAACTGGGTAAATTCAAGCGGGCAGATCGTCGGTGTTCAGTCCGGCTTTCTTAACGACGACGTTACCGGTGGCGGCAGCGCTAATTCGGGGGTTGCTTTTATGGCAGGGTCGAAAGCGATCGAGCGACTTATCAGAACAAAAAAACATGCGCAAACCCCTTCCCTTGGCGGGATCGTCGAGGAGTTGTGGACACAGGCGCCGGGATTCCAAACGCGTTTCGGAGAGGGCGCAGAAGGTATCGTTATCCATCAGGTGCGAGCGGGCGGGCCGCTGGAAAAAGCCGGTTTGGTCCATGAGGACTTGATAGTAGAGGCTGACGGCAAAAAAATGCGATACCGCGAAGAACTGCTGGGAATTGTCCGCAACAAAAAAGTCGGCGATACGGTCGAGATCGGCTTTGTTAAACCCGACGGGAAAGGGGCAGGCAAAAAAGAAGTTATTCTGGATTGTCTGGAGCAGAACTGGTTAGACGCCAATGTTAAGCCGTAACAGAGGCATCCCGCAAAATATCCCGCTATGGGCTGACATAGCGCCAAACATATCTTGACAAGAGCCGATTTTTCCCTTATATAACAGGGCTGTTTATAGGTACATTAAAGACCATTCGCAGTCAATTAACTAAGGAAAAGAGCATGATCAGAAAGATCACATGGACGATAGTATTGTTCGGGGCGGTATTATCCGGGGCAGCATTTGGGCAGAGTTACACCATTTCATCGAAACAACTGGAAGTGACCGTTGCCAGCGAATTTCCGCGGGTCATTTCATATAAACATCGTGCAACAGGCAGTGTGTTGTACGGACAGTCACGGGAGATCGATGAGGTAGTCATCAACGGCATCAGCTATACGCCGGAAGTTACGAGTGGAAAGAAGTCTTTTCTGGACAGCAAAGGCATACGATACAATATGGTCTTTCCCGAGGCAGGCGATATTACTATGGAGGCAAGCCTGACGGTGAGCGGGGCGGTGCTAATGTTTAAGATCGATAAGATCGTCGACAACGACGCGTTTCGGATCAACACGATCGAGATACCGCAGCACAGCATTATTTCGATACGAAGCAATCAGCTTGGGGCGTCTCTGGCGACGGCTTTGATCGATGCGGACAAAGCCAAATGCGGCGATACGTTCAGGAGCATTACGGCGGAGACGGAAGTTAGCGAAAAACTGTTAAGTGCGGCGTATGCGATCGTGTCGACAAAACATCTGGCAGCGGCGATAGAAACCAATTCGATCTATGACCACCCGAGCGGCTCTAAGAACGCATCTGACGAGCGATACGCTAAAGGCTCTGCTAAGGTATCTAACGGGCGGGTGATGTACCAGATGACCAAGGCCGGTGGTGCGGTAAGTGCCGGGCTGTGGAGCGGACAGTGGACGTACAGAGCGGAGAAGTCAGAGAAGATCGAGCCTGCTCCGTATGTTAAGGTGATCGTTACAACTGACCGAAATGACGACAGAGTTGTTGACTGGCAGGATGGCGCTATCGCTTTTCGCCAGATCATGCGCAATGCCCGCGGGGCCGAGCGTACGCCTGACAGGGTTGCTCAGCATATCGTTATGAACTTTGCGAGTGCCGCGGGCAATCCGTTCCTAAGGTCACTTGACAATGTAAAACGCATATACTATGTCACTGACGGTCTGAGGCAGATGGTTCTCCACAAAGGTTATCAATCAGAGGGCCATGACAGCGCACATTCGGATTTCGGCGGCAACATCGGGCGTCGTCAGGGTGGCAAGAAAGATATGAACATCATGGTTGACGAAGGTGTTAAATGGAACGCTGATTTTGGTGTGCACCTTAACTGTACGGAATCCTATCCTGAGGCGAAGAGTTTCAGCGACACATTTGTCAATCCCAAATCGCTGGGGTGGGGATGGCTTGACCAGGCGTATCACATTCGTCACAGGCAGGATCTTGTTACCGGCAATTTTGCGGGGCGAATAGATGAATTGAAGCGGGATGTGCCGGGGCTGACATTTGTCTATATGGATGTTTATTTCGGCGACGGGTGGGAAGGCCTTGAGATGGCGCGGACTATGCAAGAAGGCGGCATTGATGTTGCAACCGAATTTCCGAGGCAGATCGAGCATTCGGCGATATGGTCGCACTGGTCGGTTGACATGACCTACGGGCCGAATACACACAGAGGCATTAACAGCCGGATCGTGCGTTTTATCCGCAATCATCAGAAGGATATGTTTCTTGCGCATCCGCTGCTCGGACATGCCGAGATAGGTGATTTTGAGGGGTGGCAGGGTCGGACGGATTTTCATCAATTTCTTGATAAGGTTTACAATGCGTCTTTGCCTGCCAAATATTTGCAGCATTTTCTGATCAGTAAATGGACGGAAAATGAGATCAAATTTACCGATGGCGTTCGTGTGACAGATGCAAGCGGCAAGCGGCAGATTTTCAATGGCGAACGGTTGATACTTGACGGCGGTGCGTATCTGCTGCCGTGGGAGCCGAAGAGAGAAAAGAAACTTTATCATTGGAACGCTGACGGCGGCAAGACGACGTGGACGCTGCCGAAGTCGTGGAAGAAAAAATCTGTAAAGCTGTATCTGCTTACCGATACGGGCAGGGAGTTTGTTGCCGATCTGGATGTTACCGGCGGCAAGGTCACTATCGAAGCTGAGGCGAAGACGCCTTATGTTGTATATCCGTCGAAGGCTAAGGCGAATCGTAAGGCGAAGTGGGGGCAGGGCGGTTTCGTAAAGGATCCCGGCTTTAATGACAGGGGTATTACCGATTGGAAGATCGACGGTGAAGCGGAAGTAGTTAGCATTGATGTAGACGGACACGGGCGTGCGTCACTTAAGGTTGCGGCGAGCCGAGAGACAGTAACGGTAAGCCAAAAGATAAGCGGACTTAAACCGGGTGTGTATTCGGCATCAATCTGGGTTGAGGTCGATGAAGATAAGCGGAAGGCGTCACTATCTGTAACGCCCGACGGAGCAGAAACGGTAAGCGTGTGGACGGATCATTCATTTGCTTACAACTATATGGGCAACTCGGGATTGAACCGGACGCGTATGCAGCGTATGCAGGTTTTGTTCGACGCAGCTCCGTGGAAGAGTTCGGCAACGATCAGCCTGGAAATTGGCCCGGGTGATAGTGCGGTGCGATTTGACAATGTGCGGATCATACCGACCGTTAGAACCGTCAAGGAAGGCTATATACTCTTTGAAGATTTTGAAAATGTCGATGAAGGATGGTATCCGTTTGTCAAAGGCGATGCGGGCGGGGTTACTGACCCGACGACGCATCTTTCCGAACGTCATAGCCCTTATACCGATGCCGGCTGGAACGAAAAACTCGTCGACGATACTATCACAGGTGATTGGTCGCTGAAGTCGCACAACGAAAGGCTTGGGGTCGTGTACCATACGATCCCGCAGACGGTCCGTTTTGTTCCGGGGTATAAGTATGAGTTTTCTTTCGATTATCAATCTGCCTATGCCGATGAGTATTCATTCCTTATCGGGGCAGGCGCTGTGGATAAGCGGGAAATTATTTCCACTACGAACTTCAAGCAGTCACGCAATACCTCGAAGTTCAAAATAACGGTTGAACCCGGCCAACGAAGTGACGTTTGGGTAGGTGTTATCAGGAATAAGATCGAAGGGGACCGCAAAAGGGAGACGGATCTGATAGTTGACAATGTCTCGGTGCGCCAGATCGGTGTGGCAGGAAAATGATCCTCTGTATTTAATTTTTACGAAAGGATATCGTATGAATTTTAGTGGTTTAGACTGGACGATCTTTATTGGGTTGTTTGTCCTGCTGACGAGTATGTCGTTCTTTTTGAAGAGATTTGCGAAGGGCGTGGCCGGTTTTCTTGTGGCTGGTCGTAATGTCGGGCGTTATCTTGGCCTTGAGACGGATTCGATGGCTGGCCTTGGTGCTATAACGATCCTTGCGATGTGGCAAATGAATTACAAGTCCGGTTTTGTCGGTCAGTTCTGGTATCTGCTGACTCCTATTGCGGCGACGGTGGTGGCTTTGACGGGTTTTGCTATCTACCGATTTCGGCAGACTCGTGTGATGACGTTAGGGCAATTCGTTGAGATGCGTTACAGCAAACCAACGCGAATTCTGTTCGGGCTGATCGCTTTTACAGCGGGCATTTTGAATATGGGTGTGTTTCCCGCTGCTGGGGCGAATTTCTTTGTTAATTACTGCGGCTTGCCGGTTGCGTTTCTCGGAATAGCTACGACTGTGTGGATCATGGTTGTGCTCGTAGGCGCAGCGGTGGTGATTTGCTTTAACGGGGGGCAGGTTACCCTTGTGGTGACCAACTTCGTTCAGGCGTTATTTGTCAATATCATGCTGATCGCTATAATGGTCGCGATCTATCGCATGTTCAACTGGGAGCAGTTTGCCGAAGCCTACACAGCAGCCGAAAATGCCGACCAACTCCTGCATCCATTTAGCGAAAAAGGCTCTGCCGATTTCGATAAGGCTTTCTATCTGATAGGTATCTTTTCGATGGTGTACTGGGTTATCTCATGGTCGCCAAATACTATGGTTACAAGCTCGGCGCGTGACGCACATGAAGCGAAGATGATGCGTGTGATGGTCGAGATCAAGAAACTTGTGTACGTCGGTCTTGGCATCGGGATCCTGCCGTTAGCTGTTTTTGTTCTGATGAATCATGCCGATTTTGCGGATAAGGCAGCGGCGGTTCAGAGCACGGTAGACAACATTGCCAACCCGCAGATACGGAGTCAGATGCTGACACCTGCGGCGCTGCAGTTTATTATGCCGAAGGGTTTGCTTGGCGCATTTGCGGGATTTGTTTTGTTTGCTTTTCTGAGTACGCATACGTCTTATCTTCTTGCGTGGGGTGGCGGGCTTATTCAGGATGTTGTCATCCCCGTCAGGGATAAATCTCTTGAGCCTAAAAAGCATATGATGTACATTCGGATGTCGGTCCTGGCTGTGGCGGTATTTATCGTGTTGTTCAGTACGTTCTTTAAGCAGAATGAGAATCTTTATATGTTCCTCGATCTTACGGGCGGGCTGTATCTTTCGTCGGCAGTTATTCTGTTAGGCGGGCTTTACTGGGGACGCGGGACGACGACCGGGGCGTGGGCGGCGATGATCGCAGGTGCGGCTGTTTCGTTTACAGGTTTTATTGTCAGGAGCAAATATAACGAGGTTCTTGTAGAGCATGGCCATGAGATTACGGTATGGGTTTTCATGGGTTTCTGTCTTTCTATGGCAATCGTTGGTTTGCTGCATTTGAAGCGAAAGGCGATGGTCAGCGGTTTGATAACGATCGCGGCCGGTCTTGGTTTAGGGTGGCTGTGCTATAATAACAGCGATAGTTTGCCGCTTAAACTTAGCGGAAGATTGATCATGTTCCAGGCGTCTTTGATATCGATCGCGGTTTACTTTATTGTTTCCGAGCTTACGACCGGTTTTGATGTTAATTTCAATGAGATATTTAACCGCAGTGACGAAGAGATCGAATCGCGTAAGCATCGTAAGTGGTGGCAGTTCGCTCCGGAAGTTCCGAAGTTCGACCGGATACTTATTCCGTGCATATATGGCGGCGTTATCGTTTTCCTTGTGGGCTTTGTCGGGGCGTGGATATATAATACGAACCATGAGGTTGGAATTGATGCGTGGCTGAAGTTCTGGCATGTATATGTTTTCGTAATGTTCTGGCTTGGCGTGGCGTTCATGATCTGGGTCATTACAGGTGGTTTCAAGGATCTGATCGCTATGTTCAAGAATCTAACTACACAGGAAGCTGATGCTGCTGACGACGGAAGTGTTGAAGGGCATCATGCCGCAGGTAAGGAGTAATTGAGTGAGTTATAAAGAACTTGAGATGGTAAAGGTTAAGGGATCGGTTGTTTTGCCGGCTGAGTCGGGTCAGGAAGAAAAGGTTCGCCAACTGCTGGATCAGTGGGGCTGCAATATCATTCGTGACAGTGACGGGACGACGTTGTCGCCGGAACTGATCGGGATGGGGCTTGATGTGTATTCGACGATATGCCTGGTAAGAGCCGACCAGAAGTGGCCGCGCGATAATTGGGATAAGCTGCCGCAGAAGTTTCTGATGTCGGAATATGTCACGGCGATGGGCGATACCGTTGAGATCGATCCGATGGCCAACTACTTTAGCGAAAAGTATGAGATCGATACGAAAAATGACCCTAAGCAGTGGTGGCAGGTGTTCGACCGAACGACGGGTAAAGAGATCGATGCGGCCAACTGGGACTTTGACGCCGAAGCCGGGGTTGTGAAGATAAATAATGCCGCGAAGTTTCATGCTTATACGGCGAATTTTTTAGTGTATCAGATATGGGATTCAACGTCGATGTATAACCATCTGTCCAACGATTGGACGTGTGAGCATGTTGTCAGTACCGAGCCGTATCATCCCGAGGCGAGGCAGCATTTGATGGGGTTCTTTGACGACTGGCTCAATGAGCATCCGCATACTGATGTTGTCCGGCTGACGACGCTTGCGTATCATTTTGTGCTGGACTCGGATAAAAGGGGCGTTGATAAGTATCGCGACTGGGTTGGGTATATGGATACGGTAACTGTTGAGGGGATGGCCGATTTTGAAAAGGAATACGGTTATCGGCTGACGAGCGAAGATTTTGTCGATCAGGGGTATTATAACGCAACGCACCGTGTGCCTTCGGAGAGGTATCTCGACTGGATGCAGTTCATTCACCGGTTCGTTTTGGCTTTTGGTAAAGAGCTTGTCGATAAGGTTCATGCCGCCGGCAAAAAAGCCGCGTTTTTTCAGGGTGACCATTGGGTCGGCATTGAGCCGTATAGCGATGAGTACCCGGAGATGGGGATGGATATAAATGTTGGCGCTGCCGAAGATGGTGTTGCGCTCAGGCGGCTTGCGGATTCGCCATGGGATGAGATCAAGGAGATACGCTTATATCCGTATTTCTTTCCGGATGTGTTTTGTGAGGGCGGCGATCCGCTGAGTGAGTCGATCAGTAACTGGATCAAGATCAGAAGAGCTATGCTGCGCAGCCCGATCGACAGGATCGGCTATGGCGGGTACCTGAGTCTTGCGGCGAAGTTTCCGGAATTTGTCAAGCAGGTCGAAGGGCTTTGCGACGAGTTCCGGACGATCAAGGAATATACGAAGAGGATGAAGCCTTATTGCGGGCCTGTAAAGGTCGGTGTTTTGAATTCATGGGGCAAATGGCGTTCGTGGCTGAATAACTTCGGGCGTGATCAGAAGTTTTTTGTTAAGAGGCCCGATGTCGTTGCAGTTGCCGGTTCTAATCTTTTGGAGTGTCTGTCCGGTTTGCCTGTCGAGATACAGTTTATCAGCTTGAAAGAGATTGAAGAAAATGGCGTTCCCGCGGACATCAATGTTTTGATCAATGACGGTGAAGATGGTACCGCGTGGAGTGGCGGCAGGCACTGGGCCAATGAAAGAATCGTTACGGCGATCCGCAAGTGGGTGCATGACGGCGGGGGGTTTGTGGGCAATATCGGCCCGACGGCGTATCAGCATCAGGGCAGGTATTTTCAGTTAGCCGATGTGATGGGGGTCGATAAAGAGATCGGCCTAAGCGTGATGACCGCGGCTGCGAAGTTTGAGACAGCCGAGAAGCATTTTGTTACGGATGACGATTTCAGCAGTTTTGATTTTGGTATAGAGAACACATACGTATTTGCGGATTCCGAAAACACGCAGGTGCTAAAGACCAAAGACGACGGGCTCCATATTCATCTGGCTGCCAATACATTCGGTGCCGGACGTTCGGTCTATATGGCGGGATTGCCGTACAGCCTTGAAAACTCAAGGTTGCTGCACAGGGCATTATTCTGGGCGGCGAGTAAAGACGCCGAACTTAAAAAATGGTTCAGCTCGAATTTGAATACCGACTGCGCCGCTTATCCCGAGGCCGGGACTTTTGCCGTCGTCAACAATATTGATACGGATCAGGAAACGACTATCTATGACGGTCAAGGGCAGAAATTCGAAATTGCACTCAAACCGCATGAGTTGAAATGGTTCGCTTGAGGATAAGCAATAGCATTTTATAATTACGGGTTAATATAACTGATATAATTTAGGAGATGGACATGTTTGAGAACTTATTGAAAAAAACAGGAATTCTGGTATTTTGTTTATTGGTGTTGGCAGTATTCATTGGCGGATGCGAGGAAGAGAACGCATCGGCAAAGAAGCTGTTCGATTACCGTCAGATCGAACTTGATAACGGTATGAAAGTTATATCACTTGAGGATTTTTCGACGCCTATCGTATCGGTGCAGATCTGGTACAAGGTCGGTTCGAAAGATGAGAATCCCAAGAGGCGCGGTTTTGCTCACATGTTCGAGCATATGATGTTCAAAGGGACCGACTTGGTAAGTGAAAAGGACCACTTCGATTCGATCCACAAGGTAGGTGGAACGAATAACGCATACACAAGTTTCGACAAAACGGTGTATACGCAAACGGTGCCTGTCGATAAGCTGGAGATGGTGCTTTGGCTTGAAGCGGAACGGATGACTTTTCTTACGGTCGATCAGGAAGCGTTCGATACCGAGCGAAAGATCGTGGAAGAGGAAATGCGGATGGGGGCGAATCGGCCGTACGGCACAGCATTCGAAAAGATGCTTAAAGAACTTTTCAAGGTGCATCCCTATCAATGGAGCGTTATCGGCGAACAGGAGGATCTGCGGGCATCTACGGTTGCCGAGCTTCGCGCGTTCTGGCAGAAATACTATGTACCGAACAATGCGGCGCTGGTGGTTGTAGGGGCAGTGAAGCACGAAGATGTACAAAAGCTTGCGGAGAAATACTTCGGCTGGGTACCGCGCTATGATGATCCGGGGCCGGTGACGATACGCGAGCCGGAACAAAAGCAGGCGCGGCGTAAGGTCATAGACGATGAAAATGCACCGGCGGCGATGGCGGAGGTTTTCTGGCGGACGGTGCCTGCCGGGCATAAGGACGAAGTTGCACTGGATCTGCTGAGCGAGATACTCGGCGGCGGTAACAGCAGCAGGCTGTACCGGGAACTGGTAGCCGAAAAACAAACCGCCGTCGAAGCAGGTTCGTGGGTTTTCAACTTAGAGCATGATGGCCTCTTCGGATGCAGTACAACAGAGGCGCCCGGGGCGGATACCGAGGAACTTATCACAGCCATTAAACGAAATGTAAAAGAACTCGCCGACAATGGCGTAACCGACGAGGAACTTGAAAAAGCGAAAAACAGGGCACTGAGATCCATTGTAACACAAAATCTGACGATCCAGCGAAAGACGCGTGTGCTCGGCAATGCGGCTATGATCATGGGCGACATCGAAAAAGCCAATACGATACTCGACGATATAAAGGCCGTTATCGCCGGCGATCTTCAGCGGGTTGCAAAGACGTACCTGACGGAAAACAAGTCGGTGACGATAATAATAAAAGAAAACAAGGACCCCGCGGCGGGTGCGAAAAAGACCGACGAGAGTTCGGCAGTGACAGCGGAGGTTGAAAAGGTTGCACCGGCGGCGGGACGCGGTAATGTCAACAGGCCCGACGACTGGGCAAAGGAAGTGCCTTTCGGTGAAATGATCGCTTATAAGTCCACGCCTAAGTACACCGTCGACAAACTTGATAACGGGCTCAAAGTGATGGTCGTGCCGAACCACGAAGTTCCATTTGTCAGTGTGCAGTTAGGGCTGCTTAGCGGTGCGTGGACCGAGAGCAGGCCGGGGATGGCGTCGATGACGATGAAGATGTTGACAAAGGGGACGAAAGAATATAACGAGGCCCAGTTGGCTGAGGAGCTTGCACGCTATGCGATATCGCTTTCGGGCAGAGCGGGTATGGATACGGTGAGCGTGTATGCATCGTGTCTGAAAGAGCAGGTATCCAGAGCTATGGAGCTTATGAGCCAGGTTGTGCTTGAGCCGACATTTGACGATAGTGAGTTTGCAAAGCTGCAAAAACAGGTTGTGACCAGGCTTAAGATCGAGGAAGAGAGCCCGCGATATCTTGCAAATAAGGAATTTCGAAAAGTGCTCTACGGTAAGCATCCATACGCAAGAACCGTTACCGGCGAAAGGACGGATGTCGAGGCGCTAAATACGGGCAATCTGAAACTGTGGTGGTCCAAGGCGTCACGGCCGGACAGGTCAACGCTTATTTTCGCCGGAGATATTACACGGCAGGAGGCATTAAAACTGGCGAAGAAAAATCTCGGTGGATGGAAAATTGGCCTTATCGAGATGGGTCTGGTGCTGCCGGATATTGCCGAAATAAAAGAAAAGCATATTTATATCGTCGATCGGCCCGGCGCGGCCCAGAGCGAAATACGTGTCGGCCAGATCGGGATCACAAGGCATCAGTTGCCGGATTACTTTATCAGCAGAGTTGTGAGCGAATACTTTGGCGGATCCTTTCATAGCAGGCTAAACGATACGCTACGTGTCAAAAAGGGGCTGACTTATGGGGCACGCGGATCCTTTTCGGCGCGGAATTTTGCAGGTGAGTTTCGCGCAAGTACATTTACTAAAACCGCTTCGACCCCGGAAGCTGTGCAGGTGATATTCGATGTGATAAAGCAATTGCAGGATGTCGAACCGGATGACCGCGAACTTGATAATACGAAAAGCTATATTGCGGGCAGCTTTGTGAGGAACAGGGAAACACCGCAAAGTGTTGCCAGAGATCTTTGGCTGATCGAGTCGCAGAGGCTTGGCAGCGATTATCTTGACAATCTGCTGGCAAGTGTTGCCGGTACAACAAAACAGCAGTGCGTTGAGTTCGTCAAAAACAACATTAACCCGGACAAGATGGTTGTGGTTATCGCAGGCGACGCAAGTAAGATAAAAGACGAACTTTCGAAGATCGCACCGGTAACGGTGATCGGCCAATAGCATCACCAAGGAAAGGATGTATTACAAATCATGCACATGAGAAAGCTGTCAGAACAGATAATAACCCTGTCGGGGCAATGGCCGAGCGCTCGACGGATACTTCAGAGAAGAAATGCTCAGAATGAGAGGATCGTGATATGATCGAGCTTAGCCAAGAGTATAAGGATAGAGATGCCTGGAGTCAGTCGCAACTGAAAGAAACTTTTGAATTCAAAAACAAAAAGGCTCCTATCGTTATCGTTGATTGTAATTATTGGACATTTGGCGATCTTCAAGAGGATATTCCAGAGGGCTATTACGGTGACGACCCATCTGTTTCGATGCAGTATCAGCTTGCGAAGATTCAAAAACATTACGATTATTATACGGATGATTGTTATCAGGCTTTTTTGCATCCGTGGTTTGGGACCGGTGTGCTGGCTTCGGGTTTTGGCGCAGAGATAGTCTTTAACTACAAGGCCGATCCGGCAGTTGGTATGAGTAAAATAAAACACATCGACGAGCTCAAAAAGCTAACGCTGCCTGATCCCGAAAAGGACGGTATTATGCCGATGGTGCTGCGGTCGCTGGATTATTACAAGCAGCATTGCGACTTGCCCGTCGGCATCACCGATGCCCAGGGGCCCTTGACCACGGCTTTGAGTATCACTGGATATGAAAATTTTTGCTATTGGATATATGATCATCCCCGGAAGATGCATGAATTTATGGAGTTGGTGACTGAAGGGCTGATACAGTGGATCAAGTTTCAAAAACAGCGTGCCGGAGCCCCGATGGAGGGCTGCAGCTATCCTTTGGGTGTTAAGGTGCCGGACGGTTTCGGTGGTGTGTGGCTGTCAGATGATGATTCTACGATAGTTTCCGCGGAGATATTTAAGGAATTTGTTGTTCCTTACAACTCGAAAGTCTTAAAAGCCTTTGGCGGCGGCTGCATTCACTACTGTGACAATTCAACACAAAATATTGAGAACTATTGCAATACCGAAGGGTTGACCTGCATCAACAACCTGCATCTGGATAATATTGAAGCCGCAGTGAAAATGAAAAATGCCTTGAGCAAAAAAGGTATCGTCTACATGGCTTGCGATTTTGTGCCGAGCGATGAACGGCTTGAAAGTTATTACCGGGAGTTATTTGACGCTATGCAGGATCATGCCGGCTTGATCGTTGTTTCATATGTGGCTCCGGCGGTGCAGTTGGATCATGGTAAATACGAGCAGTCTGCGAGAGACCAGTTCGAGTTAGGTAAAAAAGTCAGAGACGTTATCAGATCAGCGATGGTTGGCTGACGATCAAGGGTGTTTACGGGCGTTTCATTGAACAGGGTGTAAGCATTTAATGGCGGCTGGTTTTTTTATGATGTTTTAGCTTGGAAAAGGTAATAGGGGACAAAAAAGTTATAGACGCAGCCCGATTAATTTGAGAAAGGAAGCAATAAGTGAAGAAGTTAATAGCAATAATTATGATAATGGTAGCTGTAGTTATTACTAATACAACGGCTGGAGCGATGGTGAAGATCAGTGATGATTTTTCGGTATTGGAAAAACCACAGTGGCAGATGCTTAAGGGAGGCGATGACCCGGCACCCGGTGCCGCTGAGTTTAAGGATGGGACGATCTCGCTGGCTGGCAGTTGCATGCAGGGCGCGAACATTGACTCAATTGGTTTTACGGATTTTACGGGACAGGTCAGTTTCTATCTTACCGATGAGCCGCACAGAGACTGGGAATCGGCTGCACTGGCAATCTTCGGTGAGCCGACGGATTTGCGTGCGTATTTCATGGTTATCTTCGGCAAGCCGAACATGAAAGACGGTTTGTGTGATATTGGATTATATCATGGCCGGATGGTACAAAAAAAACTGAAAGTGGGAAAATGGTATACCATCAAGGTCTCCATGGCAGGTGGCGAAGGCAAAATGAAGGTCTGGCCCAAGGATGCGGCAGAACCTGCCAAATGGGATATTAATATCTCATTGCCGGGTCACATGGAAAAAGTCACCGGTGTCGGTATGCGTACCTTTGGTCCGGCAGTTCAATACGATGATTTTGATTTCGAGGCGAAAGCATACAAGCCGATCTCGTTCGAAAAGCAGGGCCTGAAAATGAATATCGCTCCTTCAGGGAAGATCACCAGCCTTACGCTGCCGTCCAGCAATGAAAAAGAAATTCAGTTTCGAGGCGGTGGATATCATTGCGGTCCGTCATGGATCGTTGACGGGAAAAAGATCAGGCTTGCGCAAAAAGAATCCGGCAGATTACTTTTCAACGGTAAACAGGGCGATGTGAATTATTCTATCGAGTATAAAAAGACAGGCGACAAATTGGCTATCATAGCTAGCCTGAAAAATGAAGGACAAAAGACATTCAAACCAGATGCCGCCAGATTGATGCTTGGTGTAAATACCGAGATGATCAAGTATCCGGACTGGAACGACAAGTTCTTCCCGACATTGATCCGCGGTGAAAAGACCCATCTCTGGGGCTATTTCATGAGTCCCAGGGGGCGAATTATAACCATTTCATCGCCCGATCCGATCGCGTCCTGGAACTATGAATTCCAACCCAGAAGACACAGGATTTATACCATCAGTCTGGATATGCTCCATAAGCTACCGCTGCCGGCGCGTCATCCCCAGAACCTGACGCAGTTGCAACCGGGCCAGGAGAAAATATGGACGATCTATCTCGAAGAAGTTGACTCCCTCGAAGATGTCAAACCCGCAGTCAGCCGTAATATAAATGCCCCGATGTTCGACATTGACCGCTATACTATCGCTGGCGGCGAGCAAAGCGTGGTATCCATCATTTCCAGAGAAAAGATCGATCTGACGATCAGGGACCCCAAAGGTAAAACCAGCAACATCAAACCGCAAAAAGGCAATACAAAAAATGTTTATCAATACACCTTAAAACCAAAAAGCGGCATTGGCCAATACACACTCAAAGCTAAGAACGCAAGTGGCCGTATCACCGAGGCATCCGTCTATGTCCGCCATCCGTGGAGCTGGTATCTTAAGCAAGCCAGAAAAGAAGCCATTCGTTGTCCGCAGAAGGCGGCGGGGTGTTGCGAAAACTGGCTGGGGCACTTTTCCACTATGTTGGCTAAACGATATTACCCTGACGAAAAACTTGATAAAGAGGCCGAAGATAATTTCCGCACTATTCTCCCGGCACTGTATGATCCAAAAACCGGTGCCCAGATCCACATGTCCGGCCGCATTCAAAACAGTTACTACATGTTCAGTCTGTTGACAGATATTTATAGAGCTACCGGCAATACCAAGGATCTGGAATTGGCCTCGAAAATTGCCGACTGGTTGATGAAGTTCCAGTCGCCCGATGGGGCGTATCGTAATGGACATGTCCATTACACTTGTGTTGCCTACGGGGTAAAAGCTATGCTCGAATTGGCAGCAGCAGAAAAAGAACTTGCAAAAACCAGTGACCTTTGGCAACAGCGTTACAACAGGCACTTTGAATCCGCAAAAAGGGCGATAGAAGAACTCGAGCCCAGTCTTGACAACATCCAGACCGAGGGCCAGGCGACCTATGAAGATGGGATGATCGGTTGCAGTGCTACTCAGCTTGCGATGTGGGCGCTGTTGCAAAATGACGCTCCCGAAAGAGCCAAATTCCTCAAAGCGGCAAAGTATATGTTCGACGGACACCGCTGCCTGGACCAGATGATCGTCCCCGACAGCCGCTACCATGAAGGATCGCTTCGTTTCTGGGAAGCGCAGTACGATGTATTGATCCCGCGTAACATGATGAACTCCCCGCATGGCTGGACCGCATGGCGAATACCCGGCTATTACTACATGTACCAGCTAACCGGCCAGGAAGAATGGATCAGACGCGCCATGAACAGCCTGGGCTCCTGTGTGCAGTTGGTCGATGGCGAGACAGGTGTTTTACGCTGGTCGTTCGCTCAGGACCCCTATATTGAAACTTCAGTTTACAAGAAAGATCCGAAATCCGACATGGGAGGTGTTTATGTTACCGAGGTCATCGGCGAACAGTATCTCGAAATGATCTCTGATTTTCATCAGCCAAAAGATTTTAGTAAGGCCATCTTCGGATACTCAACAGCAGATGGCTCAAGCTGCGACAATGACGTACACGAAATATTCAAGGCCCTTGAGGAAGTTGCGCTCACCGCAGCTTATGTGATCGAACGCGCAGACGGCACACTGTCAACCTACAACTGTATGGCAAAAAAGGTTAGGGGGACAATTAGTATTACCCCTGCCGAAGATGTCATCTCACGCCTGCATTTGAATCTGAAGAAAAAGCACAGGGTCAAAGTGAAATTCGGATCGGGCGAAACAGTCTCCAGTTCTTATTCAGGTATGCAATGGATCGGTCCGGGCGGCGTTCCGGAAGATTTGCGTATTAGTGAAAACACTAAAAGGTAGGGGAAAAAGAAAACTTTTAACAATGCGAAAGCTAATTGAAGAATGGAAATTATTATGAAGACACGAGTGATAATGTTGATCGTGGTTGCGTTGTTGTTGGCGGTTGCGGTTGTGGCGCAGGCGGAGGAGGTGCCGAAGCGCTATGAGGCCAATTGGGAATCGTTGGATACACGGCCTGCCCCGCAGTGGTTTCTGGACGCCAAGTTTGGCATCTTTATTGTCTGGGGGCCGTATTCGGTTCCGGCTTATGTTGACCGCGGATATTCGGAGTGGTATCGCTTTCAGATGGAGAACAAGGCCTCGGCCACATGGAAGTATCACGAGCGGAACTACGGCCCGGATTTCAAGTACGAACAATTTGCCGACATGTTTACGGCCGATCTGTGGGATCCGGATTTCTGGGCCGATATGATCGTCAAGTCCGGTGCCAGGTATGTAGTTACCACCGCCAACTATCATGACGGCTTCTGTCTTTATCCGAGCAAGTATTCGGCGACCAACCACACCAACAAGTGGAACAGCATGGTCGTCGGCCCCAAACGCGACCTGCTGGGCGAACTCAACGAAGCCGGTCGCAAGCGCGGCCTGAAGATGGGCATCTACTACTCGCTCTATGAATGGTTTCACCCGCTGTGGCTCGAAGACCGGGACCGATACGTCGTCGAAAAATTTCACCCGCAGTTCAAAGAAGTGGTAACCAGGTACCGGCCCCCGATAATCTTCCTCGACGGCGAATGGGAGATGGACGACAAGAAATGGCGTTCCGAAGAACTGGCCGCCTGGCTCTTCAACGATTCGCCGGTGGCTGACTACGTCGCTATCAACGACCGTTGGGGCGCCAGCCGCGGCAAGCACGGCACATTCTACGAAAGCGAATACGGCGGCGGAAATCTGCCGCCCACGCATCCCTGGCAGGAAGACCGCGGCATCGGCCACAGCTACGGATACAACCGCTTCGAAAACATTTACGACTACGACAGCGCCGAGGAGCTGATCCGCATGCTCTCAAAGGTGGTGGGTAACGGCGGGAACTATCTGCTCGACATCGGCCCCACGGCTGACGGTTTGATCCCCGTGATCATGCAGCAGCGAATGCTCGAGATCGGCCAGTGGCTCCAGGTCAACGGCCAGGCGATCTACGGATCGAAACACAACCCCTTCTGGCCCCGCAAGTGCAGATGGGGCACCTGTACCTATAAGCCGGGCAAGCTCTATCTCCACGTTTACGGACGCCCCGGAGACCGCATCACACTGACCGGCATGGAAAGCAAGATCGCGGCTGCCTACTTTCTCGCCGATGAAAAAAAACGTCCGCTTGAACTGACGCACAAGGACTCGATCATTACCCTCGCGTTGCCGGAGCACATGCCCGACCCTTACGTTTCGATCATCGTTATTGAGCACAAGGGCGACCTGAAGATCAACCCCGATGCGCTTGATCCGCCGATCCTACAGCAGGACGACGGCTCGGTAGTGCTCAAGGCCATCGACGCGGCCATCTTCGGTTCCTCGCCCAGATATGAGCAAACCGGCGTGAAGGACCAGATCGGTTTCTGGGACAACCCGAAAGATTCCGTCGGTTGGACCTTCAAGGTCAAACGCTCCGGCTGGTTCGATGTACAGATCACCTACTCGAGCGCTGCAGGCGCCGGCGGCAGCGCCTTCGACGTCTCTATCGGAGAGCACAAAATGACCGGCAGGACCGAAGAGACCGGCAGTTGGGACACCTACGCAACCGGCTCGCTGGGCCGAGTGAAGCTCACCAGGGACCGCCTGTATAAAGTAAAAGTGCAACCGCGATCGACCCCACCATGGCATTCGATGGGCCTCAAGTCCATCGTCCTCAAACCGGATTGACCGCATCTCTGCTCATGACGACAAGCCGGAAGATTTGCGATAAACAGTAATTAATTGAGATCGAAGAAAAGAAGTAAAAAGATACAATGGAATAAGATAGAAAGAGAACCTGGCAAAATATAAATTGTGTGAATATACATGATATTTCAACTTGTGGTCAGGGCGAATAGTAGTTCCAGTTTTGTTTTTGCCTTCTATAATGTTGCTGCCTCCAGTAACGAGGCTTGGCAGGATTGTTATTAACATTTCTATTCCAGAAAACCTTTACACTTCCCACTTCGTCTATCATTATCACCTCTTCCCTATAGTCACCTTGAATATCCGCCGCATATATCCTCACCGCTTTGCCAGGAAAGATCTCCTTAAACTCACCGGTTATAGGGTTGATTATCGCACCGGCCCCGTTTATGTGTCTTTCTTTGGCCACTATTTCATCTTCGGCATCGCCATCCCAATCAATCCTGCAAATCTCCTCGAGTCCACGTCCGATCCACCAGGAGGGCTTTTTATCATTGATATAGTACTTGCTGATCGTCTCTCCCGCCGAGTCGATTACCCACGGGCACACTTCGTCCTCAAAGGGCTCTTGCTTGCCTCGCGGACAGGTTCCGTCGCCGCCTGAGGAACGATTAAAAATCTCTAAACCGACTCGGCTCGAATCAAAGTCACCAACCGCCAGCTTATCAGGGTCCTCCCAGTTCCACGGATTCAGCGAGCGAAAAACTATCTTCTCTGAATTTACCACATCGGTATGACTGTCGCCCCCCCTTTGTTCGGCCAGCGCCACCTCCAAAGGATAGCCGGGAACAATATCGGCAATTACTATACTGTCAGCAGCGAGGTAGACGCCTTGGAGATCCCAACTGTTCATTTTTCTGCCATCGTGGTCGATTATATTTGTTCCGGCCACCTCGTCCAGCCCATCTCCATCCAAATCGGCCAGACGCAAAGGACTGTGTTCTATTCCCCTGAATTCATCGCTCTGCCATAATTGCCCCCCGTCATCCAGTCTGATTGCTTTTATCACCGTCTGGCTGTATTGCAGTATCACTTCTGTGTCACCTTTTCGGCGAAGATTTGCGATCGCCATCGCTTCGGCTTTACCACAGGGCAACTTCTTTTCTTCTGCACCGGTGGCGGCATCGATAATTATTATCTCCTTGCCAACCAGATACGCAATTTCTTCTTTACCGTCCATGTCCATATCACCGGCTATAGCGCTGGGATGATGGAGAAAATCCCATAACTTAATATTAACGTTCTTAACCCACAGTTTGTTTCCGTTATGGTCATAAGCTCCAATATGATTATCACTTGTAACAACAAAATCAAATAAACCGTCGCCATTTAGATCGTGTACAAACAATCCTCCTTTCAGTTCCGGAACCGGCTGCTCTAATTTAAATACAAAAGGACTTGTCGCTTTGACATCTTTGACGGTGTACTCAAACTCAAAACTAAAGCTCGGCGTCGATAGGCAAATGACAACTATCAACATTTTCGCAACATATTTAATCATTGGTTCTCCCGTATATACCCACTGGATATCATTTTTCCCCGTCGCGCATAACAAAAAATGTTTACCTGACGTTTCCCATATACCATTTTATATCTTAGCTCAGCTAATTCTTAGAAGCTTTTAAACGTTCATTTATCTGTGCTAATTATTTTTGTGCGGCGCTATCGTTGGGGTTTAGTACAATGATCCTTTCAAGTATAGTTATTGCGTTTGTATAATTGGCAAGCTGATAATAGCATTGCGCCATGTTATTCAGTGTCCTTAATTTTAGTTTTGACTTGCTTTGACTTCCGGGAAGTCGGCTGGCATCCATTTGGGTAACGATGAGATGGAGTCCTTTGCTTGCTGCGAAGTCGGGATTCCCCATGCATCGAAGAACGGGCCGAGATCCTTGCCTACCATTTTGGAAAATCGTACCATCCACTGGTCACGTTTGTCGTCGTCATTTTTTGGCAGCTCAGTTTCACTGGCGGCTCTATATTCCTTGAATATTTTTGTGAATGGTCCCCAGCCGAAATCCTCCTGCATCATTGAATACATATACAGTGCGAGGAAAGGGTCACTTTGCCACTTCTCGAATTTCTTACCGTTATCGAGATATTTTTTCAAATTCGCAGCCCGGCTCGCCGGCAGCACGCCCGGATGTATATTGTCCTTAGGCTCCAGCTTGCACATGCTCTCAAATACATACAACGAGAACAGGTTAACGGTCACTTCCGTCGTTCCTCTGTATACCCACAATGCGTTCTGGTGGTTGTGCCCGATCTCATGGAACAGACCCCATACGCCGTGGTGTCCGTTACGCATGATCCTTGCTTTGTCAATGAATGTGCTCACGATGTCCAGCCCAGCCATTAAAGGATATCCCGAATGCATATAGCCTGCGCTTATCTGGGTATCGGTTACGAATCGCTCGGCGCGTTTGCGGCTGTGGTCCTTGCCGAGTAAGTCGGCACAGGAATCCATCACCCCGTCCCAGAACTCCATGAGTTCTGCCGGGTCGTCCATGGTTTTTATATTCTCTGTGGGTAATGTCAGTACAACCTTTGAAGTTTGCAGTTCGGCCCACGGTGCGGGATTGTTGCGTATCTTTTTCCACTGCTCGACAGTGGTTTTGCCCGCGATGTACCAGGGCATTTCGACGGCTCCGCCGATCGTTACGTTGAATTTACCCAGCGTGCAATCATGCGGCGTTTCAATGTAGATCGGCCCGCCAAATGCATTGGCCGCTTTTGTAACCGTGTCTTTTATCTCAAAGCTTCGGCATATTTCGGGTGCACGCCTCCATTTGTTGAGCCGCCAGAGCTTATCGGTGTGTGCTCCTATTTTTACGCTCAGGTTGGCGGTTTTGGCGTTATCGGGCACGGTTACTGTTATTACTTCGCCGGGCGCGGCATATAGCCCGGTGCTTTGCATGTCTTTTTTCCACGACTCGGCGTATATCCCTTTGTTTCGCCAGCCGTCTCTGTCGGTCCATATCTCAACGGTTTTGTTGACGCGTTTTGCATTGGCGTCAACTGCCCCGGGAAATGCTTCAGCGGCCGGGTGTGCCTTTACCTTGTCTGCGGGAATATCTTTTTGGCCACGGATCTGCTTCGTCAAGATCGCCCAGTCCAGTTTTTGGCTGTTCGATAATGCTTTTGCGGGTTTGGGCAGTGCGATGTCCTTGCGATGAGCCTGTAGGGCATCAAGTTTTACGAGCAGATCGGCAGGTTTCATGTTCTCAGCGACAATTTCTATAGTCGCGGCAGCTTTGTCGCCGTCCTCTACCTTACCGGTTTGCTTTGCGGCTTCGATTATTTTATCGAGCTGGAAGATCGCATCTTCAGCGTTAATGGCGGCGGTGTCTACTCGCTTGCCAGTGGCTTTTCTGCTTCCCCTTGAGGTAATGAATTCACCGTCAATGGTATCACCATCGAACTTGCCCTTGAAGTCCATAGTAAATGATCGCTCACCGAAGTTCATATCCAGCTTGAATGTTATTTGCTGCTGGTCGATCTTCAGGTCCTTGATGGGAACCTCTCTGTCACGCATCTGGTAAGTGCCTGTCATGTCCTCGTTCAATGTCAGTGTGCGTTTGCGAGTTCCTCTTCGAGATTCGCTTGTGATCTCCCACTTGCCAAATACCGAAGGCGTAACGAGTGTGCCGTTAGCGTCAAATTCCCCCCATTCGCTTTTGATCTTTCCTTTAAGGTCGTTGCCCGCGACGGTTCCTTCGAAAGTCGATTTCCATTCCCTGTCGCCGTATTTGCTCGTGCGAGTAAAGCTGAGCTTGTCGTCTTTGAATACCACATCCGTTAGTTTGCTTTCTCCCCATTGGCTTTTCCACTTGCCTGCGAAGCTGCCGTCTTCTCCTTGCGTAATCGTTAGATTCGAAGTTACCTCTCTGTCATTGAATTTCATCTTGATATCCCACTCGCCGATGGTTTTTTGGGCCGTGGCTGCCGAAGCTGAAGCTGTAATTACAAACAATGCGCAAAGGAACGATAGTGATATTCCGGTTTTTTGAAAAAATGAGTGTTTCATAATATGCCTTTCTGAAAAAGTTTCTATTAAACTGTTCTAAGCTGAGCCTTTAAGGAGCCGGCTAATTCAGCTAATATATCGGTTTCGAATTTATCGACTGTTTCGTGTGTAAGCGTACCGTCTTCGTCCCTGAATACTAATGAGATCGTAATGCTCTTTAGACCGGCTGCGATAGGTTTGCCTCTGTATATGCCGGTGAACTTTACTTCTTCGAGTTCCCCAGGGCGTTTACAATTTACAGCTTCGACGATCGCGTCCCAGGTGATATTCTCATCGACGATCAGAGACAGGTCCCTTGTGATAGCCGGGAACCGCGGGATTGGTTTCAGGGCTGTGATGGCCCCGGAGATGTCGAGCAGGGCGTCGAAGTCGATCTCGGCGATGGCGATCTGCGTTTCTTTTAAGTTGAATTGATCGGCTACATTAGCGGATACGATGCCGCACTGGCCGATTGAGTTTCCATTTACGATGATGTTAGCACCGGCCGAGGCCCAGGTTAGATCTGTGGGGGTAATGTCGATGGATGCGTTTGAGTCGGCGGTTCGGATAAGACCCTCGATGGTCCCGCGAAGCGACCGGAAGTCGTCGTCGGTTGCGATGGCGACCTTTGTCCGTTCGACGGGCAAGTTGTCAGTGGAGGGTTTGAAGGTGTTGGCTATTTCGTACAGCCTGCACGGGATGTTTTTTACGTTGTAGTTGGATCTCATTACGCCGAGCAACGCGCCCATAAGGTTTTGCCGGAGCAGGTTGGCGGATTTTCTCGATGCGTCCTTTACGGCGAGGTGCTGGTCGGGTCCGGAGCCGGTGAAAAGGGCGGCGGTTTTATCATCGGTAAATGTTATGTTCAAGGCCTCGTAGAATCCGCATCCGTTCAGGAAGGTGCGAAGCTGGCAGGTTAGTTTTTCGCGTTTGTCGACGGCGGCGACTTCGATGTTGATCCGGGCCTCTGTGGGGATCTTGTCGTATCCGTGTGAGCGGGCGACTTCTTCGATGAGGTCTATTTCGCGATATATGTCGTGCCGCCACGACGGAGGGGTGCAGACGATGAGTTCGTCGCCTTTTAGCTCGGGAGCCAGGCCCAACCCGGAGAGGATTGATACCACGGTGTCCTTGTCAATGTCGATGCCGAGGATTTTTTTGAGTCTTGAAAGTCTCATTGCGACTGTGGCATTTTCGTTTGCCGTGGGGTATTCGTCGGCGATGCCTTTGGCGACGGTGCCGCCTGCGACATCGGTGATAAGCTGGGCGGTTCGCTGCGATGCCCAGTCGATCATGTCGACGTCGACCTTGCGTTCGAATCGGAAAGAGGACTCGGAAGCTATTGCAAGTTTTCGTCCGGTGGTGCGTATGCTTACCGGGTCAAAGTGAGCGTCCTCTAAGAGGATCGTCTCGGTTGAGTCGCTGATCTCGGTATCGACCCCGCCCATTACGCCTGCAATGGCGACGGGTTTGTTCTCATCGGCGATGACGAGCATTTCAGTGTCAAGGTCGCATTTGGTCCCGTCTATGCTGACGATCCTTTCGCCGGGTGCGGCTTTTCGCACGATGATCTTGCCGCCGGTGAGTTTGTCGTAGTCAAAGGCGTGGGGGGGTTGGCCGGTTTCCAGCATTGCGTAGTTTGTGGCGTCGACGATGTTGTTTACGCTGCGGATGCCGACGGCTTCGAGACGTTTCTTCATCCAGTCAGCCGATGGGGCTATCTTTGCGCCGAGTATGACCCGGGCGGTATATCTGCCGCAAAGCTCGGGCTCGTCGATCTTAACGGTGACGAATTCGGTTATGTCCCGGTCGTCTTCGGGCAGCTTGATCTTCGGCAGTTTCAGTTTTCTGCCGGTAGCTGCGGCAAATTCGCGGGCAATGCCGATGTGACTGAGGCAGTCGCTACGGTTGCTGGTCACTTCGATGTCCAGTACTGTGCCTGCATCGGTAGTTTCGAGGCCCTCAAGCGGGAATCCGAGCTCGCTGAGAATTTCGGCGACCTCTTTCGGGGATTCATTTATTTTGACGTAATCACTTAGCCAGTCTATTGATATTTTCATGTTTATTGCCCGTAATCTGAGAATTATAGCCTGTAAATCGCTGCCAGCAGCGTCTCGGTACGAATCAAGAGTATTAACTTTAACGTTTAGACAATATTATGTCAATTGCATTGTTGATTTCCGCGGCCAATGGTGGTAATTTGTAGGCGATGTGGTACTATTGGTCAGCAAATCGGGTACTAAGCAGGGGTATATATATGGATATTAAAAGATTTGTATTGCTCAGGGCGGTTTTATTAGTGGTTTTGGCAATTTCGGCAACCGGATGCGTTAACCGCAAGCTTACCATTAACACCGCCCCGCAAGGTGCGATCGTGATGCTTAACGACGAGGAGATCGGTGTTTCACCTGTTACGGTTGCTTTTAGCTGGTATGGCGATTACAAGATACGGATCGAAAAACAGGGTTTCGAGACGCTTTCGACGCATCGCATGCTGAAGGGGCCGCTGTATGACCATTTTCCGTTCGATTTTTTTGCTGAAGTGCTCTGGCCCGCCCAGATCACGGATGAATATGACTGGACCTTTGAGCTTGCCCCGTATACTCCGCTGGAACGAGATGAACTGATACGCTCGGCCCGGCAGATGCGCGAGCGGACCATTGAGTCAATTGCCGCAGCCAAAGCCAATAACCAGGAAGCGGCAGGCAAGGATTAGTTTCCGCAAATGCTATATGTCTGGCTGATATTGCTGGTTATAACCAATGGCCTATGGTGGGTGCTGGGCTTTTTCGCGTTGCCCGGTAACTGGCTGATGATCATTTCTACATGCCTCTTTGCCTGGTGGAAATGGGATGAGCAGGTCTTTTCAATCTATACGCTGGTATTTGTCGTCGTTTTGGCGGTTATCGGTGAGATCATCGAATTTTTCGCCGGCATGGGCGGAGCCCGCAAAGCAGGCGCAGGCTGGTTCGGCTCGATAGGCGCACTTGCAGGCGCCATGATCGGTGCGATAATTGGAACGTTCGCGATCCCGATCCCGATGCTCGGTACGCTGATAGGAGCCTGCGTAGGAGCTGGGATAGCAGCATCAGTAGCAGAAAGGATAGCCGGTAAAAAAATAGACGAATCCGTAAAGACCGGCTTAGGCGCCGGCGCCGGTGTCCTCGTAGGAACAGCAAGCAAACTAATCCTCGGCGCAATGATATGGCTAATAATCGCGATCACAGCATTTTGGCCGTGAGGTTGAGTGAAAATTATTTCAGCGGATTAAATTAATATAGGACATGCTATGAACAAGGCGGGTTTGAGCAGGCGGGATTTTGTTAAGGTAATCGGGTTTTCTGCGGCTGGTTTGGGGTTTGGGCCAGCGAAAAAATATATCGCGAATAAAAAGAAACCTAACATTCTTTTCTTATTCAGCGATGACCATGCCTTTCAGGCGATAAGCGCGTATGGAGGGCGTCTGGCGAAAATTGCTCCGACGAAGAATATCGACCGGATCGCCGCCGAGGGTATGATATTCCGGAAGTGCTACGTTACTAATTCGATCTGCGCTCCTTGCCGGGCAGTTATCCAGACCGGTAAGCACAGCCATCTCAACGGCGTTCTGGATAATAGACTGAGGTTTGATAACACCCAGCAGACGTTTCCGAAGATTCTGCAAAAAAACGGGTACCAGACGGCTATCGTGGGCAAGTGGCACTTAAAAGCACTGCCGACGGGGTTCGACTATGACGAAGTGCTGCCGGGCCAGGGCAATTACTATAATCCAAATTATATCAAACACGGCAAGAAAACAAAATACGAAGGTTACAGCACAAATATAACAACTGATCTCGGGCTTAGGTGGCTAAAAGAAGAGCGGGACAAAGACAAACCGTTTATGCTCATGCTGCAGTATAAGGCACCGCACAGGAATTGGCAGCCCAGCGGCGACCACCTGACGCTTTTCGATGATGTTACCATCCCTCAGCCGGACAACCTCTTTGACGATTACGAAGGACGCGGCACGGCGGCCCATACCCAGGATATGTCAATAGAAAAGACAATGACCGACAATGACCTTAAGCTTACCAAGCCAAGAAGGTTTACACCGGAACAACTGGAAAAATGGAACGCTGCCTATGGGCCGAAGAATGAGAAATTCAAAAAGGACGACCTGAAGGGCAAGGACCTTATTCGCTGGAAATACCAGCGTTATATGAAAGATTATCTGCGGTGTATCCGCTCGGTTGATGACAACATCGGACGCGTGTTGAAATATCTTGACGATAGCGGCCTTGCCGGCAATACCGTCGTTATCTACTCGTCGGACCAGGGGTTCTATCTGGGCGAACACGGCTGGTTCGATAAACGTTTCATGTACGAAGAATCTTTCCGGGCGCCGCTGATCGCCCGCTGGCCAAAACACATCAAGCCCGGAAGTTCGAACAGCGACCTTGTGCAGAATCTTGATTTTGCCCAGACGTTTCTGGATATTGCCGGCGTCGAGTCGCCGGCTGACATGCAGGGCAAGAGTTTCAAGCCTATTCTGCTCAAGGGCAAAGCTCCGTCAAACTGGCGAAAAAGCCTGTATTACCATTATTATGAATTCCCCGCCGAGCACAGCGTACACAGGCACGAAGGCGTTGCTACGAAACGTTACAAACTCATAAGTTTCTATGATATCAGAGAGTGGGAATTTTACGATCTGAAAAAGGATCCGGCTGAGATGACCAGCCAATATGACAACCCGAAATATGCAGGCAGGATCAAAGAGTTAAAGGCGGAACTGGAAAAACTTAAGAAATTCTATAAAGTGACGCCTCCGCCGCCATTGCCCAAACCCGGAAAACACAAGGGATAAAGATCATGATCAGTATGAAACGTTTTTGTATTTGGATGATCGTTGCTGTTGTTGGCGGTGTATTTAGCGGCTGTATGACAACTGAGAAAGAGGAAAGGCTCATAAGTTCACATAGATGCGGTGACAAACCGGAAAAGTGGGTGGGTAAACATTATTCCGAATTAGTAGCCGATTGGGAACCGCCTGATCGGATATATGATAGTATTTCAGTTGACGGCGGTAAGGTTCTGGTATGGAAACATGAATTCTCTTGTATAGATCGCCATCCTGAAGTTACTGTTCATGGGGACAAGGGAGTTAGCGAAACATATACCGGCGGAGATTCGAAAACTTTGACACAACACCGCGTATTCAAGACCGATGCAAATGGCATGATCTATCGTTATGAATATAGTAAATGATAGCGGTGCAAAGTTAAGAGCGATAAGGGAGAAGTTGGTTAAACTAATTGTGTTTTTGATGGAGTGCGAAATGGATCGTAAATACTTTTTTCTTCTTTTTATTTTTTCTGTCTGTACACATTCAATTCAGGGACAGGGAAGCAACATTGTTTCAAGCGGCAATATAAATTCTGTACCGCCTCCATCGTGCCTTGTGCAATTACCTTTGAAGCTTTCCACAAGGGAAATCGGAGGGCTTGAACAACGCATTGGAGATCCAATAAGAATAAGGGCTAAAAGAACTTTTGTTGTTCAAGCAGGTAGTTCTCATAAGAGCGAGAATAATATCGTTGCAATTTACATAGGATTACCTACTCCTGATCCAGCGCATGATAACATTGTTATCGAGGAGATACACAGCAAAAAAGCAAATCCAGAAAACATGATCTTTTCGCTCAAGCAAGACTCATTACTCGTTGAATATTTTAATATTCCTCCCGGATTTTCGGATGAGATCACAATGACTTTCAGCCTGGATCTTTATCGGAGAAAGGCGAATCTTTCTCTTTCCAAAGAACAACCCTATAATAAAGATGCTCCCGAATACATCAAATACACAAAACCGTCTGATGCAGAGGCCGACCCACAACTCCAAAAACACTTAAAGAAAATCAGAATAGATTCAAAAAAATCTGCAATTACCAATGCTCGGAAGATATATAACTATCTGGGAAAGCGGCTTCGATATGGACATTATGGTTCAGATGAAACAGCCCCAGCGGATTTGTTGGATGGAGGCAAAGGGCATTGTGGGGTTTATGCTACGTTCTTTGCTAGTATGTGCCGTGAGGCGGGAATCCCTGCGCGGCGATGTGCCGGTTTTTATCTAA
>SDBV01001189.1_pt1 | contig 38994 bp, 58 predicted proteins | sample 2277081 | NCBI WGS metagenome assembly SDBV01 (sample SAMN10402039, study PRJNA504765) | marine sediment metagenome | isolation source: marine sediment core GS10_PC15, 223 cmbsf | place: Arctic Ocean: Southern Knipovich Ridge | collected 2010 | reverse complement strand
AGATTAGTGTGGAGAGAAATTTTGAATTAATTGAATTTATAAATGGTTCTCCATACAGTGAACAAGTTGATGATTTATTATTTGATTTAATTAGAAGACAAATGGTTGAAGAAACAAACAATGGTTATAAATTAACTTCTTATGGTTTGAAGCTTATTCAATACAAAAATAAAAGAATGGAATAATAGTGTGATATTAATGTTAGAAATAAGAGATAACCATATTTTTTGTTGTAATAAGGATTTAGGAAAAATAGAAAAGGGTAAAGCATATTTTTGTGAGAAATGTTCTAATCTATTTTTATCCAGACATCATGCACAACAAACAATGGATTATTATCTATAATATAGGGAAGTATTATAATGTTTAAAATGAATAAAAAAGAAAAAAGGGTTTAGAGAGACTTAGAAGAAACAATATGGAGTGTGCTAACTGTGGAAGAGAGTTAAATAGGGTTAGTAAAAAAACAATATTATAATACTGAGGTATGAAAGAATGAGTGATATAATTGACAGTTATGGAGATCCTTGTGAGGAATGTATGCATAGATTAAGAAAATATTGTAAAGCATGGAAGGCTAATCTTGAGATATTGGATACTAATAAATGTAAAAGAAGAAAGAAAAGAGAGGTATTAAAGAATAATTAAATTCAAGGAGAATACAAGAATTGAAGAAGATATGAGTTTCCAATTAAAAAATGCTACTTGGAACGATGATATTAAAAATGATACAAAAGACGCAAACTATTGGAAAGGTTTCAGATATGGACTTCAAGCATTCTGGAGCGATTTTGTAATGCCTAAAAAAGAGAAATGGGAGAAACGATTATGATAATTGGAGAATTTATAGTTGATGATCATAGATTTACGTTCTATGAGAAAGAAAAGTTAGTATAGATGTAGTAAGTGTAGCAAACTCCTGGTTTATAGTTTTAGAGATAATATATGGTATTGTAAAGAACATACTAACTTTAATATGGAGGGATTAAAATAATGAATGAAAAAAAAGGTAATAAACCCAGATATAATTTTTATGAAAACGGTTCAGGAGATATTTACATGGAAGACAAATCTCCCGAAAATCAGGATTATTTCATGAAAAAACGAAAATATAGAAAAAATAAATGGAAGATAAAAAAATTATAATGGTGAGCTATTAATGATAAGAAAATATGTTTATAATATTGAAGGAAATGATGCTTGTTGTAACTTATGTAATATTAAAAAAAACCAGATTGCGATCATTTTTTTGTTTGGACAGATGATGAAAAAGAATTCGGAGATACATATATAAGGCAGATCTGTTATAAATGTGTTTGTAAACCAAATTAATAAATAATAGAAAAAATGAATTTTAAAGAAATCAAAAGATTGAAAAATATTTTTAACGAACGTTATGCAAAGTTAAACAATCAAATTGATAAAATTAAGTACCTAGAAGAATATGAGTTAGCTTTTAACCGCAATTCACTCGTTTCAGACAGTTATGTTCCTTATAATCATTACTATGCTTGGGATTATTTTAAATCTGAAATAGAGAATGAGATAGCAGATTTACAAAAATGTTATGAACTTAAAATTGAATTACGACGACTTGATTTAACAGACGAAATGTATAAAGAAATTTTATACAAGATTCGAGATGTTGTTAATAGTCCAGATTTCTACCCTAAATCTGAGGATTGTACTGAGATCGGATATAAGTATACCACTACTAATTGTGGTTTATGCAATGATGATGAATTTAGTACTTCCAAAAATGCTATGTGGCCAAACAGTTTTCCTGATAGAAAGTCTATGAGATATACTAAAAGTCATCAGAAATGTCCTTTCGATATGAGGGAAGAGTTTGATTCTACCGGATGTTTTTATGAGTGCTATATCTTCAAACCTCATAAATATGAAAATGAATATCATTATGATATTTCGAGAATAAAAGAAATGGTTGAACAAAGAATCCAGTGGGCAAAAGATAATTTGAATTGATTCGTTTAATTCTAAGTTAGATTTTTATGTATATGGAGATCAAGAAAAATGAAATGTAATTGGTGTGGGGAAGGTAATGGTCAGTCTTATACAAAAAATAAAAAAGGGGTTATTTATTATTATTATTGCTATAAATGCGTAGGCGACTTCACTAAAGAGCTGTCTTTTAAGATCAATAAATCTACTTATATGCCTAAGATTTTTTATGTAATTCCTGAATGTGTTTCTTATAGGAAAAATGGTACTTGTAAGAAGAGTGATTTTGGAAAAGAGCGAACAGGATGTAATGAAATGTGGTGTGAGGTAAAGGTTAGAAATGAAGAATTAAAAGAGATTAATTAAATATTTATAATTACTTATAAAGAATTATTAAAAAAATTAAAGAAAGCAAAATAGATATTTCTTTAAAACAACTAGATAAAAGTGATGATAAATAAATTTATGAATTTTAATAATAGAAAAAAAGGTCAAAAGGTTGAAAACATTTCAAAAACAGAGAATTTCATGATTAAAATATCACGACAGATAAAAAGTAAAAAAAATAAGATTTATGAAATATATGGGAAACATAGAACTGGAATGTCAGAAATCAATCAATCGTTTATTTTATATAAAAGTTGGGAAAAAGAGTGTGATGAATAGTGATCTATCAATCTAGTATGTTATATTGGTATCCAAGAATAAAGTTTTTAGATATTCCTCAACCAATTACCAAAACTTATAAATTATCCGAGCAAGAATTAAAAATAATTCATAGAGAAAAAGAATTTCCTCCAAATCTTATTAAAAAGATAATTCCTATAATATCTGACCTTTCTTATCCCATTTTTGCTAGAACTGATCTTGCCTCAGGTAAACATTTTTGGAAGAAAACTTGTTTTATTAGTACTAAAGAAAACTTAAGAAGAAATATATTTGAAATTATCGCTTTTAATCTCGAAGCGAACTTTTTTGGATTACCGTTTAAAGCTTTAATTTTTAGAGAATTTATAGAGTTAGAAACTGGTTTCAGAGCTTTCTATGGTGGAATGCCAGTTGCTAGAGAGAGAAGATATTTTATTAGAGACGGTAAAATACAATGTCGACATCCATATTGGCCAAAAGATTCAATAAATAATCCTAACAATGAAGATTGGGAATGTATTCTTAAAAAACAGAATAATGAAACTAAAGAGGAGGTTAGATTGCTTTCTGAATACGCTTTAATGGTTGGAAATGTTTTGGATGGGTATTGGAGTGTTGATTTTGCCTATGCCTTGGATGGAAAATGGTATTTAATAGATATGGCTCTTGGGGATGAGAGTTTTCATTGGTTAGATTGTAAGTACTGTCCCGATCCTATGAAAAAACAATACTCTAAAAATGTGAATAAAAGTTAGTTAAATCCCTAATTTATTTTTTTAGAAAGATTTTACAATAAAAATAAATATTAATAAATACTCTTTTAGGGGATGGAGATGGTAAAACATTAGTAATATTAGTTTGTTTATTCTTGAGTGGTCAGGAGCAATTTTAATAATATTTGGTATTTTTTTACTGGCTACTAAAAGAGCTTCTTCTCCCAAAAGGAGGATAAGTGGTCAGGCAATTTGCTCCTTAGGCTGTGTAATATTAAGTATTTTCGCTATTTTAATTGGTGCTTACGCCGTTATGGCGACTCAGATTGGAGTTCTAATCGTAAGTATATATGGTATTTCAAATTGTTTAAAAGAAATAAAAGATAGAAAATAAAGTTTAACTTAATTAGAGCAAACATGAATTATGGGTTGGGATTTGGATATAATTATTGAAGTAAAAGAAATGTGTAATTGGAAATATGTCATGTCTTTACCCGATGACTTTGGTTCAAGAAATCATCTTTTGATGCATTGGCTTTGTGGTAAAGAATCATTTTCTAGACATAAATGGGAGATTAAAGATTTTAAAACAATTAGTATTAACAATGGTTTTCCTATTGATGTTGATCGAAAAACACAGCGATTGATTGATGTTTGTGATAATCCTGTCAGTATAACTTATTATTATTTAAAAACAATTTTACTTGAATTAGAAAAATTGAAATTGAATGATTTCTATGAAGAGATTAAACCGTTCTTCATAGAATTCAATGAATTTATCAAAGATTTAGATTTTCTCTTTAATGCAGAAAATGTTAGACTAATTTGTTATTATGATTAAAAAGCAAATGATGTGGTAATTTGACTAAATCTTATCGAAAGAAGAAAACGGTCTGAAAATTTAAAAATTGGAGGTTGTAATGGTCACATACTCAATAGAAATAATTGCAACATCTGGTAAAAATGTTGTTCATTTGATAAAAAAAAGTTTTTTTAAAGTTTTGATAGATTATCACATTCTGGATGCCAAGAGTGTTTTGCGGTAGCCATATCAATAACCCACCATTTGTTTGAGATATCACATGCAAAATCCACTGACCAGTTTCCTTCTAACACATTTGCGACCTTTTTAGCCATATTTTTTAATATTAATGTCTCCATTTCAGATTCATAGTTAATTTCTTTCAATTTCTCTTTTATGCATAAATCATCTGTTTCAAACGCTATTTCATTCCAATAAGGATGGTGACATATTACTTTTCCTTCACTAATAAAATATCGTCTTTCTTTAGCTACAGGCATTTCATTAAAATATTTAAAAGTAGTTTGTAGATGTAAGAATTCTCTAATTACTAAAGCTCTACAAGCCTCATTAATTCTATTTGAACTGATTATCAAGTTTCTTAAATTAGCAAAAAATTGATCTTTATTTTGAACAAAACATGAATCTTTCCAATCATGTTTTTTAGAGAATTCGTCAGTTCTTAGAAATATCGGAAAATTAAATTTTTTAAATACAATTTTAAATCTTACTTTATTTTCTTGAAAATAATATAAATCATTTATTTCAAGTGAAATTAAGTCCTCTTCGCTTAATTCAATTATTTCTGTTTTTGGTATATTTAGCCCCAGAATTTCTTTAATTCTCGGAAACCAATACAAAAAACTATCTTTAAAATCTTTCATTTTTTTAGAATATACTTATTACTAAAAACATAGGCAAAGAATTTATATAAAATTTTTGAACAAAACGATGTTTTTTATTTTATTTTTACATATAATTATTAAGAATAAATATAGTTATAGAGAGAATGTCCGTTTGTTTTATGCATACATATTAAAATGTTTTAACAGTGATCAAACTTTTATATATTACAGAGGTTCAACAAATAATCTAGAGAGAAGGCTTAGAAGCCATAGAAGACAATATAATAAGTATACAAAGCGGTTTAAAGGTAATATTGAATTAATATATTTTGAAAAGTTCGACACTAAAAGTCAAGCTTATAAAAGAGAACTTGAACTTAAAGATATGAGTAAGAAATTAATTAAAACATTATCATTAAAAAATAAAAATATGATTATGTCCAATTTTTTATTTTCTAGTAAAAAGATTAAACAAAAACTCAACTAACAATCTTAAAGAGTTGAATTTAAAAAAAATAAAAAGATAATTGATAGAAGATAAATTACCCATTAACTAATACCCTTGGTTATTATCAATAATTTTTAGAAAGATTTTTAAATGCCAAAATATAAATTGATTAGAGTTAGAATATTATTATGGTTAATTTACAAACGACTAAGTCAATTCCTTTTAACACTTATGAATATATTAAGACACATTTAGAGAAGGAAGGTGCATTACATTTTTCTCTTATTGATCCGGATCCGTTAAAGCAGGAGCCTATGAAGGCAGGGATAATGGCTCATAATGCTGAAAAAGCGGGATCTGACGCAATTTTAATAGGAGGAAGTACAATTTTTGACCAAATATTTGTAGAGAAAACTATTACGGCAATAAAAGATAAAGTAAGGATACCAGTTATTATCTTTCCAGGAGGTCTTTCAAATATCTCAGAAAAAGCAGATGCTATATTATTCATGTCTTTATTAAATTCAACAAATCCTTACTTTATTATAGGTCAGCAAGCCCTTGCCTCTTTTACGATTAAGGCTGCGAATTTAGAACATATTTCAATGGCATATTTAATAATCGAACCTGGAGCAAGCGCTGGTTGGATCGGAAATGCAAATTTAATCCCCAGAGACAAACCTAAATTAACAACCGCATATGCTTTAGCTGCCGAAATGTATGGATTCAAGCTTATCTATTTAGAAGCTGGATCAGGTGGTCAGAAAATTCCCATACAACATGTAAAAATTTGCTCACAATTTTTAAATATCCCCTTAATTGTTGGTGGGGGTGTTGAAAATAAAGATGACGCAAAGGCTTTTGTCGATGCTGGAGCAGATATCATTGTTATGGGGACTCATATAGAAAATAATATTTTAAAAGATAATGGTTCTTCATTAAAGACTATCATTAATGAAATTAAAAATACTGGAAAAAATCGTAGAAAAAAGACATTTACTTAGATTAAGCCCTATCTTTTATATATTAGGATTATTTTTATTTTATTAACGAAATTAAATTTTTGAATATGACTCAACAAATAAATCTTTTTCCCCCTTCCGCAGATATAAATGAAAAGATTTTTAAACCTAATGTTATAATTTTTGTTTTTTCTGAAAGAAACGTAGATGTTCTACTTCAGGATGGGGGATATGCATATATATATCATAATGAAAAGTTTATAGCTTTACGAGTTTATAAAGATAAAATTAAAACACCTATTAAAAGATATGAACGTTTGATGGAGAACTTGTCTACTAGTGAAACTTATTCCGAGAATTATAAAAATAAACAGTTTGTTTCAGAAAAGATTGTTTTAGACGCTATTGATTGGTTAAGTTATCCTTATAAAAAAAAATTTAATATTATTCAGATTTCTACTATCAAACTTTTCAATAATCATAAATTAACTAATATTGTAAATGATTTTGTTTATTTGAAATTAAAGAGTTAATTAGTTTAATATTATGGTAATATTAAATTAAAAATGTATACCAATTTTATCTTTTCCTAATAAAAATCTACCCTTAAATAAAAAGAGAAGTTTAAAAGATTACTAATAACTATTGTAAAATAATTTTTCTATGTTGAATAATGCCCTTATATAGAAAAACTGTCCAGAATGGAATTATTAATATTAAAACAACATAGAATATCCATGCTTTGTCATAAGGGATGACTTTAAAAAGCAATACATTAAATGTATTGAAGAATATTAAATAAGAGTATGATCCAATCGTACCAACCATATAATACCTCCAGCGTTTCCTGCTTTCTAGGGCTCCAATAGGAATTATTCTATAAATCTTAACAGAAAAAACTATGTTAATAGCAATTGGGATTATCATTATTGCCAAAACTGACAAATAAAAAAAAACGCCCCATGAAGGACGCCAAAAGGTTGATGCATTTATTACTACTCCATCAAAGAAAAAAGTCAATATATACATAAATGACATAGAGAGAAGTAAATAAGTTAATAAATATGTTATGCCTTTCTTGAATTTAAATCGTTTATATAAGACCAACTGAGCGACTAAAATCATAATTGGTGAAAGATCAGCAAACAAATTAGTCAAAAAATTAAGGCTTTTGACAATATTTTCATCAAAAATCAGCGCATAGACGATATTCAATATTCCAGCCGAAGCAATCATGAAATAGTACGACGCAAATAGACGACCACTAAGAATAGGGTTCTTTCTAATAACCTTAATACCTAAAAATAGGTACAACCCTACAATAAATGGTTGTCCTGCAAAAATAACCATCATTCGCATTAATTCTGCATTCTGAAAAATCAAATCTTATACACCACTTTTCATAAAATAAAAATTCTATTTAAAGGTATCTATTACAATTATTTGAGTAGTTTCTCTTTAAACTTGATAGATTCATAAATTGTATGTTCTCTATTAATTTTTATATTGATATTAATAAATATATTTTATGCCTTCTAAATTATTCTTTGGTGTCTATCAATGTTCTAAGTGTGGTGATCTCTATAAAATGGAACAATTTGCGATGAAGCATAAATGTATCTTTGGTCAACAATTGGAAGGTTTTAAAAAGTACACTATTGAAGTTTCGCCGATAGATAATACTGTTGATAAAAATATAAAGATTGAGTTTAAAAATGGATCAGCAATTACTTCTTATGAATCGTAGTTATCTTTATATATATATCATTTTTTTAGTTAAATTAATACCTTTTATTTTACTATGTTAGAAAAGATTATATTTTTACTTGAGGAAAAAGGATATACATATCAATTTAGTTCTTCGAATAGTTTAATTCTTTTACGCTTTGGTTTTTTTTATCCCTTTGGCAATCTTGTTAATTACGATTTTCCCATAAGCTATGAACATAAATATCGAAGACATATTTTTACTATAGTTATTGTGAAATCTTTTAAAGGTGAAGGTATATCATTCTCAGATCATATAAAAACTCAAACATTCTCTATAAATGATTTATTAGAAAAAATTAGAAATCTTCCCAATTTTCCTACAGTCTCTGAAGAATGTATTTTTTCTAAATTATTAAGAGTTTTAGATTATATTTCTAAATTTACTTATGATAAGGTAGAAAGAAACAATAAAAATTATTTGTTAAAAGTTAGATTCCCTAAATTCTTATTTGGAATACTTCACCAAATATCTTTTATTTTAAATAAACATAATGAAAAAAAAAATAATGATAGAATTCTTTTTGACATAAATAAAAATGGTATTTTATTATCCAATTTAAATTTCTTTTTTGAAAGGCTATCTATCGTTGAATCGGCTTGGTTGATTGAAAATAAACATACATTCTTCCAGATAATAAATGATAGTTATAGCCTTTTGAGTGAAATATTGGCTCAATATGTTAATGGTAAATTTGAGGTATTAGAGAAAAAACTAAGAGATAAAATAAAAGAATATATAATTAATGATTTTCTTACATTAAAATTAGAGTATGGAAAAACTAATATTTATATCAAGGGCAAATTATTTCGTCAATGCATGCATCTTTTGTTAGATATCCGTTTAGAAGATAAAGAAAGAACTGATTTAATCGATTCGATCGACGAAGCCTCAATATTATTAGATTCTTCTTTAGAAGATCGAAACAGTAGTAATATATTTATTCCTTCTGAGGTTGAGTTTTGGGGACATTGTTCGAATATTCAAGCTTGGACTGAAAACGACTATGATACACGACTTTTGCATAGTAATTTGGCATTTCCTTTGTTAGAGGAACTTACACTTGCAGGGGATTCATTAGCTAATAAAGTCTTTAAAGAAGAGATTGCTAAAAGATTAGGAAGTGATTACATCCCCGTTATTGAATATTTAGTTGTAAATGGTTATATTAAATATCTTTCGACCGAGGAATTACAGATTTTAAGCGATAAAACTCATGTTCTCATAAATAATGTTTTTAAAAAAAATATTTAAGAAAGATTCAGAAAATAAAGTTTTTTATTTTTATATTTATCTTAGGAACACGTTTTTTATCCGGAAGATATATATTATGCCTAGAGATTTCGAATTATATAGAGAATGCATTTCAAGATGTAAAATTCCTATTAAACATGGAGGAGATAGGACAAATAAATGCAAATAAATAAAGAATTTCAATATAGAAGATAATATGTCCGAAAAAAGCAAAATTCAAGTTAAATTTTCTTCTGAAAGAGATAAGTAGAAGTTCTCTTTTTGTTTTACTTATTAGTCCTGATTATTTTAAATATTCGATTAATATTGAAAAGATTCTATATGCAAAGAAACTTAATAAATCATTTTTATTATTTATAAAGGAGGGGTTTGAAATTCCTATCCCAGATTTGTTTGTGGGTGTAAATATCTTATATAAAGGAGAGATTAAAGATGATATAAATAATCAAAAACTTGTAGCAGAGATTATTTCTTATTTCACAAAAAATTTTTATAATTCCTAAATCATTATATAATTTTAATATGAAAGAACAATATAGATTAAAATTAAGATCGTTTTTCTTACGAGAACTACCTAACTTTTTTTATAATAGGTTATGTGAAATTATAGACAGAAATAAAATTTCTAAACATATTCAAGAGTCTCAACAACGATACAAGATGTACATAAAGGATACTGATAGAGGTTTCTGTAGATCAATAAGCGTCTGCGTTTCGATGTGTCTTAAAGCTTATGGTTTTGATGCTGAACCTAGAGATATCCGTTTAATGTTAGGTAATAGACATGCTAGACTAACGCTTGATAAATACGGTTTTGATGGTTTGAACAAAACACTTCGAGAGGATGATAGGATATATACTATTGGATGTGGTTTTACTCAATATTCAGATGATTTTCATACTATTGTAACTATTGATAATGAATATTTATTAGACATGACAATTGATGCTATGAGAAGACCAAAAAAGGGTATTATAATTAATAATTACTTTTGCACTTTTGAAGAACTTATTAATAGATATAAATCAATTATTCTATACGAAGTTTTGCCTCATGAAATTAATAAGAATTGTGCTATTTTAGACCATCCAAAAGTTTTGAATATCTTTAATTATGTAATGGAGCAAATTTCCGTAAGGTTAAACATTCCTAAAAAGATATTTAAAAATATTATAGACGACTCTTCTAGAGAACAAATTTCTAGATTTTTTAGAAAGGATTTTAATTGTTAGAATTTTATATTATGATAAAAATAAAAATATCTAAAAAAAATGAATGAAACTATCCCTTATAAAGAAATTGAGGAGTATATTAAAGAGAACTGCCCCTATAACGGATTGTGTTTTATGGCCGATATTGATGAAAAATGCCCTTACGAGTTATTGGACGATACACCTTGTAGGTATATGCCCGAATTAATTATAAAGTTTAAAGAGGTATACGAAAGAAAAAGTATAAAATCAGAATAAATCATATAAAATATTATTAATAAGTTTAAAAAATGATAAACCAAGAAGATGTTAACAAAGCATACATTAAATATGCAAAAGGTCATTTAAAAGAATGTCCAGAATGCAACCAGAGGGCTTTAAAAGTCTATTCTAGTTTAACTGATTATGGGAATAATAGCTTTAAATGTGTTTTTTGTGGTTATTATAGGCAAAGTAATTGGACATCTTGCATTCATGGAAAGTTTTATAAAAAAGATTTAAAATAAAACATTTTTCCTTTCTAATTTTACGATTTTTGAAGAATTTAGGAGTTTTCTATAATAATAAAAATTATTTTGATGATTTTTCTTGATATTTATATAAATTTATATTTTTTATTATATAGTTTCATTATATAGATTTATAATTTGTATATATTATGTCTAAAAATAATAATTGTTCTAGAAAAGGTACGCATAAATCAGGATTTCGTGATTTATCTTACTTTCTTGAAAAAAATTGTTCAGATCAACAAATAAATATTGAAAATAAGAGGAAATGTTCTAAATTTAAAAGTAACATTAAACCTTCATACAAGTATCCTCCACTAAATGATTTAATGTTTGATTTAAGAAAAAATGTTGAAGTTATTGGTAAAGGATGCTCTGAAGACTCTGAGATTAAATGCAAAATAAAATGTTGGAAATGTAATTTACCCATGATAATACATGGGTATCCTTTTTATGTGTGCGAAAACCTTCATTTATATAATGACATTACAGAACGAGAAGGTTTTTTATATTTTACTCGTATTAGGGATTCTCCTTTATTAACATTAAGAGATAGAGTAATTCACCGTTATAAAGACTTTTTTTTCCATAGAAATCGTAGTATTCGAGGGTCAAAAGAAACTTATAATACACTGGCAGATTTAGGAGAACAGATTTACGATCATTTTAAGATCAAAGAAATAGATCTTTATGATTGGGGTCAGGACAAATACCGTCATCATGCCGGGATGAGGTTTGCATCAAATATTATGGCAGTATGTATTAAAAAATCTATTGATTTTAAAGAATTATTGAGATTAGTAGATAATAATAGAGATAATAACCTTGATATAGTCGTCTCCAATTTTAAAGAATCTCTTCTTAAATCATATCTGTTACGTTTAACAAACAATTTTACCTCTAAAATTTATGAAAGGGAACTGAATTTGATGATTAAAAATGATGTAGATAATTGTTATCCTTCTCACGAAATAGAAGCTTTAAGGCAAGAATTAATAATTTTATCTAAATTTGATAAATTTTAAGATCTTTACTTTTTTAAAAGAAAATGTTAGATTTTTAAAAACAAAAAGATAATTTCTAATTAAGTTTCATTTTTTGGAAATTGTTTTTATTTTGGAGTTGATTGAAATTAAAGAATTTTTACCTTGTAATTTAGAAAAAAGGAAAAGAGATAGCTTTGTGTCAATTATCGAATCTGATATTGAAAATAATAGTTTGAATGGGTGTAGTGAATGTGGTGGTTTAATAATTTTAGACAAGTATAAACAAGAATTAATATGTTTTAATTGTGGATTGGTTAATCAAAAATGTTATACAAATACCTATTCATATACAAATAATGATGCTGTTTTTGCAAAAAATAAATATAACAGAACTCAGATAGGTCCGCCAGAAAATATATACCTCCCAAATAAGGGTCTAGGTACTCGTGCTATGAATTTTTCTCCTAATAAAAAATATAGCCTTGATCTGAAACGGTCAGTTAAAAGGCAATATTATTCTAAGGATGATAGATATTTTCAATATTTACAAGAGATTAAAGGAATTGCTAAAAAATTACGGGTTCCAAAGCAAAATATTAAGGATATAATTGATTTGTTTAAGTTAGCTAGGGAAACTTTTCATGTTCATTCTATTATAGGTTTAATAGGAGGATGTATAATTTATATATCTCGAAAAAATAATCTTCCGGTTGATTATGAATTATTAAGTACAATCTTATCTTACAGTAAAAAAAAAATAAGTTACTTCTATAAGAAGTTGATTACAGAATTAAGTTTGCCCGGTCAGAATGTAGAGAATGGTAGTCTTATCCCTTATTATATTTCAAAATTGGATATTATTGATAGCGATTTAGAAAATAAAGCAAATTGTCTATTAAGTGATTTTGTTAAATTAGACGGAAGATCGACTAGAATGGTATGTCTTGCTTCAATCTTTCTAATTATGACGAAAGTTAGAGGCTACAGTATAGCTAAAGCAACCTTTGCTCAAAAATTTAATATTAGTTATGTTGGATTGAGTCAAAATATAGCGAAAATTATTAAGAAGGTAAATTTAAATAGTTATCAAGGCGATGAATTTTCAACATTAATATCTAAAGAATATTAATCGTTGTACCTATTATTAGAAGATAAAATTGATTGAATTGACAGAAAATAATATAGTTGGTCTTATTACTCCAACACAATTAATTCTTAATTATTTATGTGTGGTAGGGGGTAGGGAGGACTATAACAGCCTTCTCTTTGCTTTGAAACATATTTTTCTCAAATTGCATAAATTAAAGCTAATGAAAGGTATCGAATTTTATGGTTGTAAAGAAAATAAAAGTCTCAGAAGTAATACCATTTCCAATGAACTGTGGTATTGGATTTCGAATGGATTTATTAGTCAAGAGGAAGGATTAGGTAAAAATAAGAATAGTGTCATAATAATTAAGTTTACTAAAAAAGCAATAGACTACTTTTGTAAAGGAAAGATCGATAACCATATCAATTATAATTTGTCGAATAGATCTAAAATAATTCTTAAAGATTTAATAAATTCTGTTTATCAAATTTTTATTAAAAAATAAATTATTTGTTTTTTTTTCAATTACATCGATATTAGTACTTTAATTATGAAGGTAATGATTTGATAATTTATTATTATGAATTAGTGTATTATTTTAAAAAGAATGTTTTTTTTAATTTTATATGTTTATATTTAACATTAAGGATTTACAAGAAGATTTAGTATTTATTGGTAATTTAGCTAGGAATACATTGAGGAGAAAAGGAGAAATACCTCCAATGGTGTTTATATTCACAGATGAAGGAGTAACTCCTTATGATTTATATTGGGGGGATCTAAGATAAAAAATTTACCTTTAAACTTTTTGTTGATAAAGTTTTCGAATTAGATTGCAAGATGTTTTTGCTTGCTTTAGACGCTTGGTCAATTCGTATTACAAAGAATAAAAGGTGATTTCCTTCCTCCTTCAGAAGATAGAGTAGAGAATATCATATTACTTGGCGAAACTATATTTGGGGAGAAAATGGGTTTGTGTATTTATTACAAAAGAGAGAAGGATAGTTTTATTTTTGAGAAGGGCGTGCTATTGGAATATCCTTGTGAAGTAATGGAGTTTCCTTTACTTAGTAATATTTTTAAAAGCCCTAAGAAGTAGGTTTTTTAATAATTTCTTTATTTTTGATAAATTATAATTATTAAGAAGATCTTTTATTCTGTTCATTTTCAATTGCTTTTAAGACTAAATAATCTTTTAGAGGTTTATTATTATTTAATAGATTTCTCATTTCATGGTTATCAATGATTTTATTTATTCGATTATTATCTTTGTCAACAGACCATAATGAAAGCCTTCCTAAAACGCCCAAAAAATTTATATTAGCTGAAAATATTTCTATCCATTCATCTAGAGTCCTTTCTTCTTCTGTAAGTGAATAATGTAGTAAATATTCATCTGTTCTATTTAATTGATAAAACAAACCAATTCTCTTATTAGGTGACTTTTTAATTTCCATTTCATTCGCTTCTCTTTATAGTAGTTAGATATTTAGTTTAAATAAATATTCGTCAATGTTTTTGTAATTTTACAAACTAGATAATTTGAGTATAATCTTTATTCTTTATAAAAATAATTATAGATCTCTTCTTTATTCATATATTCACTCCAATATTCGTTACCCACCTCTTCCTTCTCACATTCCTCACAATAAAAAGTTTCATATTCATATAATTTAAATTCAGTAAATTGTAAAGTTTCAGGATTGAAAACCGAAATATCATCAAATGCAATTATATTTCGATGTGGTGGGTCTGAATATTCTCCTGAGCATAAAATTCCATCATATCTCCTTTTATTTACTAAAGGGATAAGTTCTAGATAATTCCAACCTTTTTTGAGAATATATTTCTTATAGAAATCTTGATTTAAAAATGTTAGCTGAATATCGGTGTTAAAAAGATTTATATCTTCCAAAGTCTTTCCTTTCATCACTATTTTATGTACTTTGTCAAAACACATAAAATAACCATGGAACATGTGGAATTTAGAATATAACTCCGCAATTTTTTCATCAATAGTAATCCAAATAACATCCGCTTTCATTAATCCCTTTTTAGTTTTTAGATTAGTAAAAAAGTTGTTTTTGTCAATATTCCAAATAGTACCATGAAAGATGGTCATATCTTTTGGTATGAAATTCCTATCTAGACGATTTATTTTCATCAGAAATTATAATATTTATAACAATTAATACAATTGAACTACCACCCCCTAAAGGGGTTAGATTCTTGCTTCTACGACCGTTGCACCCAAGGGTGTCTTACATGATCTCCACAAGCGTAAATTCCCGTAGTCCCTACGGTACTGTCTGTGATTAACGTCATATAATGGCGATGCCTTTATCTAATAGGAGTTGAATACCTTCTTTTTTGAGATTATCTGCCGCGTACTTTTTCTCTGCCGAACGCAAACGTGTCAGTTGCATTCCTCAATTCTTGGAAGGGATTATCTTCGCTTGAATTGCATACAATTCGCTTCCGCCCTATTGTACAGAAGAGTTCTTTTTTCAGACGCATCTAAAGTTCTCTTTTTACTTGTTTTTTCAATTTTTTTTCCTTATAATTTAAGAGTGAGATTTTATCTTTAAATATATTTGCCAAATAAATAGAGAATCCACCACCTTAAGGGGGTTGTTTTTGATAAAGTTTTTTTTATCAAAAAAATGTACCAAATATTTACGGTTTGTAGACAACGAACAAAGATGCGGGCTTATTAACTTAATGTATTATCTATACGATGAAATTTATAAACATTTAAGGTATAAAAAATTTAATATATTCAATGTTTACGACTTATAAGAATGTATAGAAAATATATATGGTTATTCTGAATAATGCGTATGAATAATTTATTTTAAATATAATGTTTATTTTTAATATTTTAAAAATTAATAAATATAGATTTTAAAGGAGATTTATATCGTTTATTACACAAAGTTTTAATATAAAGGTTTTGACTCTGAGATCGAGAAAGAGGTAGAGGATAAGCAGAGTTAGACATGGGAGATCAGGAAACTCCGGTCGCTCCGGGAAAGTAGGTTCAAATCCTACCTATCCTCTTTTGCAAAATTCAAATGCTACCGACTCGAAAATCTCAACAATGAAGTCCGAACTAAAAGATTAAAATCCATTGAAATATTTTTTAAATTAAAAGTTGATAAAGTAAATATAGAGTCAATTGTTTTTAACATTAGATTGTTAATGAATCTATACTCTTGCGAATACTCCTAAAATAATTACAAAAAAATATAAAGAACTTTGTTAAAATCAATGTTAATGAAAACAAATTTAATCAAAGATATTAAGGATAATCCAGCAAAACTTCTTCGTATTACTATGAATATGACTCTTGGATCTAAATTGAATGATATAGATATAAATATAATTCAGAAACTATCAAAAGAAATAAAAAGGGTTCCTCTTAATATTTTAAAAAACGGAATGGACAAGGGGATATTATTTGATGGCTTTATCTATTGGCTTTGGAGTTTAGGGATTCTAAAAGATATTATTCCAGAATTTATAGGACTAGAAGAAGTAGACCAATCGAGAAAACATCATTTATATAATGTTTGGGATCATACTCTAAAAGTAATTGATTTCTCGCCTAAAAACAAAATTATTAGATGGGCTGCTTTATTTCATGATTTAGGTAAAAAAATCACATATGAAAGATGTGGTAAATTTCATAGTCATGAAATCGAATCAGAAAAACTAGCTAAAAAGATTTTAGTAAGGTTGAGATTTCCGTATGAGGAGATGAAAGATATATTGTACTTAGTTAGAAATCATATGAAGCCTTTATTAGTCGGGATATATAATACTCCCACTGATAAATCTATTAATCGTTTCTTTAGAAAACATGAACAATATCTTGACAATATGAAGGAATTAGCTATTGCTGATGTTAAAGGATCAGGTGTTCATATAAAATCTGATTTAGATAAACTAGATTATTTTTTTCTGAAGTTAGAAGAATTCCAATTTAGAAAAGAAGAATTTGCAATGTATGGAACAGAATTTAAATTAAGTTTAACTGGGAAAGATATTATGAATATAATGAATATAAAACAATCTCCTTTAGTAGGTAAATTAAAGTCCTTTCTCTCCAAGAAGGTATTTATGAGAGAATTACCAAATAATGCTGGTGTTTTGGCAAATTATCTTAAAAGGGAATTTATTTAGCTGAACTCTAATTATAACTTTGTCAGAATTTCCCAAACCCCTCATTATAGGGATCATAGACTCCATATACATTCATCTTTTTATTATGTTTTCATATATATTTCAGACATATAACAAATGCGGTGGAAGAAAAGGGAAAAACATTCATATTTTTACATATTGAACTTTATTATATTTTCTTATTTTTCCTTGTTTTTCTAGTATTTTAATAGCATATCTAACTTTGGGCATCGTAGATATATATGTTTTTTGAAATATTTCTGTTTTTGATTCAATTCCCAACACATCATTTATATAAGCAGAAGCGATGTTTTTATTCTTGAAATAATATTTGTTTTTAATGTATTCATTAATAAATTTTTCAATTGATATTACTTCAAAAGAAATATCCATAATGAATTAATCCGTATTATAATAGTGGAGTTTTAAATTTATATTAAAAGTTTAAGAATATAAATTTTTTTTAAATTTTTCTCAATGATAGTAATTAAAAATAAAAGTATTTAATAAAAAACTTGGTAAATAATATATTCAAAGATTATAGAATTGATTTGATATTCTTAGTTTGATTGAATAAATGAGAATATAACATATTAAGAGTATGCTTTAAAAAAATGAGAATTTAAGATAACTGTTTTATTTTAAATATGATTATTATTTTTATTATTTAAGAGAATAAAAACATTTTGGATTTTATAAATTTAATTATGAGAAAAAAAAAGATTGATGAAGACTCTCAATTTAGGAAAAGTAGGAAAGCAAAATCAGATCCTTTTATAAATTTTTTAAAAGAAGGTTTTTCGGATACATTGGGTATTTCAAAAGATGAAATATCTGATGAAAGACTTATTAAAATTTTAAAAACTGGAAAAGAAGTTGAGTCCAACGAAGTAATAAAATCATTCCAGACAAGATGTATAAAAATTACAAACAGGACAAAAACAAATAAAAAGGAAGAATATATTGAAATATGTGGGAAATTTAAAGATGGAAGTAGAGTCCTTGAAGCTAAGGGATTATTCTTTAGATTGGATTTATGTCAAAAACATTTAGACGAATTTGAAGTGAAAGAAAAAGAAGGGGAAGATTTCGAAAAGACAGATTTTAAATGCCCCGAATGTGATGGGCCCATCTTTAGACATTATCACATTCGACGAGGAATATATCCAGAATATAGTTGGTTTTGGTGCCCAAATTATCATGAATTAAGTTGTGGAAATTGTAAATTTGGAACTGATTCACATGGAGATTTTTGTGGAGCTTTCTTTTGTTTACATAATAGTGGTTGGGAGCCAATAAATAAAGATGATTAACTGTGTATTGTTCTGAAAAAGAAAACAATACAAGCGGTTAAAGACGATTGTAAAACCATTTTATGTAGAAATACATTCTATGCAAAGGTTTCCTTCAGAAATAGGAATACTGCATAACACACAAATTGTCACTTCTGATTTTTCTAGGTCTATTATTTTGTCTGTATCAAGTTTAAAAGGTATAATTTCTGTTTTTTTATGCATTATTTTTTTACTCCATATTTATATTATGCAATATAATATTTTTGATTAATAAATTTCACCATGATTTTATTTTTAACCTTATATTGATAAGATCCATAAGTAACCATTTAGAAATTCAGATTCAAGATAAAGTTTTTTTTAAGGGATTTAGAAAAACAATATATTTCTGAAATGTTATTTCTTATTTTTTGCTATAAATAGTTCGATTCCTTTTAAAAAACAATATTTTCCGTCCTTATATTCTAAAACAGGTGTTTCCATGTCTCCCATTGGTCCTATATACTCGACTTCATCGTTAAGATTGGCTCCTGTTAAAGCTCTTATAGCCTTTTCATCATTTTTGGTAGTTCCAAAATATACTTTTATATCTTTCATTTTTATTTCCGTTTTTTTATCTTATGGCTTATTTATTTCCTAATTTAATATTTTCTTTGTTCCATTATCTAATAAATGATTTTACTCCATCTAATCCATAGAAAGTCATTGAGTTATAATATAATGTAAATTCTTTAATATCACTAATATTTTCAAAAAAGTTACATTTGATATGTGATTTTAAAATTGTTTCAATCTCAATTTTATTTTGATCTATGTTGTTAAAGAGGACTACAGGGAGTTTTTCTTTCATTTATGAATCAACTTTTATATTTTTATTTTGTATTAGTTTATTTTCAACAAATTTAAAATAGAATACGCAAACTTTACAATTAATATATAATCGCTTTCTCTTGCGCTAAAAAAATAATCTTTTTTAATTCTTAATATATTCTCAAAAATATCAATTGCGGTTTTTAATTTATCTTGATTATAAGTTGAAGTTTTCTTATTATATATTTCTACTAAAAAATTAATTTCTTCTAGTAAAAAATTAGTTATCTTTTCTTTGAAATTCTCATCTTGTTTATGGATACTAAATTTTTTTTGAATTGCAGACATCTTTTTAAAAATAATATTCTAGCTATGAATAAAAGTTAAAATATTTAAATAAAAAGTTTTTTGGATAGAAATACTAGTAAAAATTATGCTTAAATACTTAAAAATATTTATTTAATTGAGGTTTTATTATATGTCCCATGAAGTTATAGTGCTTCAAATTTTAGAGAAGATAATAGAAAAGGGTTAGCATGATTCATAAATTCGAGATTAATAGCGAAGAGGATATTATTTTGGCGGTGAAAAATTGGATACATCTAAATTTTCTAAATATAACAACATTTGAAGATTTATGTTCTTGGAATTTTGATTTAGAAATTGGTGATAAATCTCTTGTTTTAAAAAGTTTATATCATACTACTTTTATTCCTATTGATAATATGACTCAAAAGAAAGCTATAACTTTCAGAAATGAAATAAACAAAATAATTAAGAAACAAACCATAAAATTTGCTTTAAAAAAGTGTTGGATTCGTTAATTTAAAATCTCAAATATGTTAGTTGATGTTCTCATCTAAAATTATTACTTCCTTGAAATCCTCATAACGAAAATCCTTATGTTTATTTTTAAATATTTATATTCCTTATAATATACAATTCATGTTTAAGTTATTATTTTTATATTTATAAATTGTTAATATAAAATGGTGTTTTCATATAATAGGATATATTTTTACAAATATAGTAGTTTGTAGTGGTTGTATTGATGATTTTAAGCATAAATCATGTGTACAAGTTTCTGATTTATTGACCACCTCAAAAAGATTTAAATGTGATTATTGCAAAGACTCCTTCAATATAGATATTCTACAGGCTGAATTACCAAAAGATATGATTGATAATTGTTTCACTAATATAAGGTCTCAACATCAATACTTTAATGCTTTATATGATATAGCTATTCCTGAATTAACTTCTAATAAACGAATAAAAGGATATCCTCGAGTTTCAAAAAATACATCGGAATATTTATTTCATAAGGCAATTCAATGGGATGATGCTCATAGTTTTGAGATGAGAGGTAGGGATGGGTTGCGTGTAATGTCAGGAGGACTATGGATGGATATGGGTTTTGGATCTAATAATTGCCTCGATGATTGGATTGTTGATATTTCTGAATGTAAAATCATTGATAAAATTGATGAAAAATGTCCGAAAGAAACAAGGTTTTAGGTGTAGATTCTAATTCTGCTGATCGAATGTGTAAACCGTCAATAAAGGAAAAAATTATTTCCCGGATATCAAAACCATTATATTTGGATAATGAGACACAAAAGACTATTTTTGTTTTTTTACGAGAGAATGAAGATGTTTTGCTAAATTATGAGGAAAATGATAATTTAATTTTTTTAGTCACTGATATTCAAATATTTGATTATGATCTTGAGGAGAATAGAGAATTATCTGATACTGAATATAATGAAATAGGTTATATCGGGGAACTAAATTACTCTATAAGAGAAAAAAATGAGCTTTATATATATGAAATTTTTGTCTCTGAAGATTATAGAAAAATGAAGATTGCTTCAAATTTAGTTAAGAAAATGTTAGATATTGAATGTATTCCATATATACAAATTCAATGGGACAACCGATTAACATCTAAAGGGAAAGCTTTAAAAAAATATTTGGATTCTATATTCTTATAATATTTCTATACGTAAAATAGTTTATGAGAAAACCAAAAAATGTTGATTATTATGGTGAAATTTTATGGGGTATAATATAATCGCTATAAAGGTTAGGGGGACTATTATCTGGGAGTTTATAGATTTTGTACAAAGTTTTCTTTTAAAATATATTTGTAAAAAGTCCCATGTTAATAGTATTGAACAAGTCGTTATTCAAATAATTTGTAAGAATAGAGATATTGGAGAGCAGTTTAGATATTTAGAAAAAGTGGCTACCTTATTTGATGAATTGCTTCATTTAGAGTTTTTTCTTTTTGATTATAAAGATTTTTATATAATTACATTTATTAATAATTCTTATTTTTTTATAAATAATTTAAGTAAATATTATGATAATGACTTTGGTAAGTTTATCGATGATTATTTGACAACTCAAAACAGATCTGATATTACAGAAGAGGATATTAAAAACCAATGGTTAGTTGACTGGTTAGAGCCAAGAATAAAAGAAAAAAGATATTTTTCTGTTATGGTATTTGATAAAGATATTATTGAAAACGAATTTTTAAAATATATAAATACTAAATTCATTTAACGGTAATTTTTATAATTCTTTGCATTAAAATAGTGATAAAAAATTCAAGAAAATAAGAGAAACAAAATAGCTCTAAATCAATTTTCTCCAGATAATTCAGATTTAGATATTGAGACAGAGAGTATGGATCTTGCTAATATGGAAAGATACCAAAAAGAAACTGGTGGTTATGCTATTTGGCATGGAGTGAAGACTGAAGGTTATAAAAAATGGGCAAATGGAGGTAAGATATATAAACGAGAGGCAGAAAGAATTTCTTTATTTGTATCCAAAGGAAAAAAATCTCAATGGAAGGAGTTTATTAAAAGACATAGTGAATTAGATTTATCAAAATTAATAAGAAAAGCTGTTAACACTTATTTAAGGATGAAAACACATGATGTAAATCTCTCAAATAATAATCCTTATCATAAAGAAATTCAATTTTTAAAACAACAGACTCAGAATCTTATTGAACATTGTTTCAAGATATCAAATGATAATATTTTAGCATTGATCCAAAATATTTATAAACATACTATTTTGCTTGGAAATGAAGTTTCTCGACTATGAACTTTGCTTGTATAAAAAGCTAGATTTTTTTAATTGAATTTGTTTTTATTCTGTAGAGTTTAGTTATAATGCTATTCCTTCTTATTTTTTTAATATGATTATGTGCTCAAAATTTTTCTTATTTTTGTAAGATCTTACTTTTCGTGTCAATACTTTCTCTATTATAAAACCATATTTTTTTGAGATTTTTAAAAAGTTTACTTTTAACCCAATTTGATTCCCTATCACAAAAATACATTTATGATTAGTTTTTAAAGTTCTATATATTTCTTTAAATAAATTTGTCATTTTTCCCCAATATTGCTCCCTATTTCCTATTGATTTTTGCTCTAATATATTTATTTGACCTGTTTTAAACAAATGATTTAATTGGATAATATCCATTTCTATATAATCAATTAGATCATAATAGGGAGGAGAGAATAAATATAGATCAACTGTATCATTTCTTATTTTTTTTATAATCGTAGTGTTATCATTAAAATAAATTTTTGATTTTCCTATATTTAGATTTATTGTTTTTTTCAAAGCTTCTAATTTTTTCAGAGTTGTTATTACTTTCCTATAATTACGATGGAACGCTTTTTCGATTGGTATCTTAATGTAGTAGTGATCTGATAATGCTTTACAATATAAAAATAAATAAAATATATCCTTGAATTTTGAATCCAATAATGATTTGAAAGAATCAATTTCTATATTAGACTTCTTATAATAAGATACATCAAGATACTTTTGATTTCTTAAAGTTAATACATTTATGGAGTAAGTTAGGGTTTTAGTCTTGATTAGTGAGTTCAAACATGCAACTGGGTTAATGTCGATACCGATTGAATTAAAGCCTAGTAAGTTTGCTTCGATCAGTGTACTTCCGCTTCCACAAAAACAATCAATTATGATTGAATTTTCTTTTAAATTTGCAAAATTAATTAGAGCTCTTACCATCTGACCATGGAAATTTCCTTTGTAAAAATCAAAACCATGTGTTAAATATCCGCTTCCTGGTGAATGTGTTCTCGAATTTATTTGAATAAATTTATTATAAAAAGATTCTTTCCCATCAATTTTTTTTTGAAACGCACTTTCTTTGTAGAAATTTAAGGGATTCTCAATATATCTTACTTGCTCTAAAACAACTAATTTTTTTTCAAATTCTGTTAAATCATTTGAGATTGTTTCAAAATCATATTTATAGATTCCATCAAGGTTTAGATTTTTTGTAGTTATCACTTGGGGCCTATTTCATTTTACATATTTAAATTCTTCTATTCAAAATTCAGTAAATTTAGCCAAAATTAACTAATATAATCTTTATTTTTTGAGAAAATTTAAGACATGCCTTTTTTAATTAATAAAATAGATGTTTTATTTATGCAAAATAAATTTCTAAAGGAGATATGATTTTCTAATGAAATTTAAAAATGCAGACTTAACCAAAAAGGATTGGAAATCTTGCATTGGAGAAGATAGGCATTTAAATGTGGAAAAGTATAGCATTATTGAGTATAAACGGGCTTTAGAGCAAGGGTTAACTAATATAGAGGATTATAAGGAGTATAATAATTTTAGAAATACTTTTGGAAGACCTTGGATGTGATAAAACTCAGATTTATGTTATATAAAAAGTAGTAATAGACAAAAAGAGACCAAAAGTAGCAAGAAATGGAAAAATAAAGCGTATTAAACTATCCCACTTGTCCCAATCTGTTTTTTCTCCAAACCTCTCAAAAGTTTCCTTTTTTTTTCTCCTCATAGAGAATATTCCTACTGGAATGGAAATAATCAACCCTATGAATTGTATAATTACAGAACTACTAGAATTAGAAATTTCTATGATATCTCTAATAAACCAACATGCTGCAACAAGAACTATTACAATTAAGAAAACTACTCACAATATCCCTAAAGAGTATTCTTTTAAAGAGTGTTTTATTAAGTTAAATTTTTCTTTCAGTTTTTTTTTTTTTTGAGTTTTTTCGAATATATATCTAAAAAATAGACGTATGAGAATAATGGAGGGAAATATACTGTTTTCTATCATTCCAAATAAGATCGCTTGATTGTCACTAATAGAAATACCTATTAATAAAAATATGATAGAAGATCCCATCATTACACCGAAATAAAATTTATTCAGGATACCTTCCAAAACCTTTGAATTAATTACGATAATAAAGAAAGCCATACTAAATGAAACCAGAAAAAAAGCATAATTCTTTAATAGATTACTGTTCATAAAAAAATAAAAGATCGATAAAATCATTACAACAGAATTGAGGGTATAAAGTGTTCCTTTTTTGAAATTCCAAAATTATTATTCATAATTATCTTGCGTTAAAGATTTAGATATATATTATTACAGTTAAAAAGAATTTAACTTTTAAATGTTTTTAAAGAATTTTATTTTTGGAAACAAGAACTATTAAATTGACAAATTCTACATAAAACTGATTTGTCCAAACTTAGTCCGGCTTTAGGTTTAAATGTAGTACATTTTTCTTTAATTAAACTATCGATTTCACTGCAGGTACATATATGTTGATTATCAACTTCCTCCTCACAATAAACTTCATTCACATGTATTTTGGCGCATTCATTTGAGCAATAAGAGAGTCCGGATTCACACGATCTTATTTCTTGATTGGCGATCCTTCCACAATCAGGACAATATTTATTGTTCTTAAAAAGATCAGTCGGGTCAAATAAGGAACATCCATTTCCAGATCTATCAGAATCCGTTAATAGTTCAAAAACATTGCAATGGGGTTCGGCATAACCTTCTTCTTCATGTATTACTTGAAAATTCTTGCATCCCAAATCAATACATTGCTCATAGGGTGCATACTTTTTTTCTTTATTAAAATTTGTGTTGATTTTCAATTTTCTCACATAAAATTTATTCTTTATTTTTCTTTATTCTACCACTTTTAAACTTTTTTAAGATTTTTTAAATTCATTGTTCGTAAAGCTTATACTTTCTTTTTTTGTCTCTATTTCTTTCTTCTTCGCAAAAGTCAAGGTTAATCTATATCACCTTTATTTTCAATATTCATACATATACTCAGTAGTAAAATTTAGAAATCGCTTATCAATTTGTTGTAATCTTCGCAATCTTAATTTTCCATGTTTAACTTTTTCAGCATCGCATCCAATACCAGAACCAAAGCCAGTAGCAATAGTAAAGCATCTTAAAGGGAACATAGGAAAGTCACCTTCGAGGTCTTCTCTTATATCATCTCTCAACCAATCTCTTCGGTATTCGGATACTATGTAGTTTCCGCATTGATCTTTATCTACATATCCACAATGTCGTGAGAATCCTGCTTTAACCTTCTGTGTTCGTTTATACTCAAACTCATTATTATAGCAATTGTTATCAATGTTAAATTGAGCTAGGATGATGCTTAAATTAATAATTTCTAAGATTATTTTTTTTTTTTCTTCTATAGTTTTAGAATAGAAAACTTTTGATGAGAAAAATTTCTCCTTTGGTTTTAATGTTATCCAACTTACCATCTACTTAAAAATAAAAAATTGTTTTGAATATTAATTAATTTAATAATATGATATCAGATATTTATAGTTTTAAATATAGTTACTTTTTTTGTTATAACTATAATAAAAAATTGAGTTGTTTCTCAATTTCAATAATTATTCGTTCATCTCCAATAATTCCATAATTATCATCAATATCTAAGACAATAAAAGGACATTCGACTAGATTCTTGACTTTATTGAATTGGTGTCTTTTAAAAAAAACTATTAACTTGGCTTTTCTTATTTTTTCAACAGTCTTAGTTAATTCTGCTTCAGGGTTAAGACCACCATATTCAGTTTCTACACATGTATAATGTTCTGAGGCAGTACGGGATCTAACTTGTCCCCAATCACAAATGAATAATACGTATTTGTTTTTATAAGGTATTATTGATTCATCGACATTTTATATTTTTATTTTAATAAATTTATAGTATTTATTAAGAATTATAAATGTTTTTTAATAAAGAATGAAATTTACTTCTGAAATCTTTTATTAAAAAGTTTTGAAATAAAAACCCCTCCTTTAGGTGCTGGGTATCTCAACTTTTTGGCAAACATTTTTAAAGAATAAAAGATATTTTTAATTTGGAAAAATAATTGTACTAAAAAACGTTTTTAAAAGGTAATTAAGGACAGTGTAACATTTATCGTTTCGAAAACCAAGAGAGATAAGCAATTTACTTCCGTCCTTATTAATCTCATCACGCCAAAACTCTTGCCGTAGACAGTACCGTAGGGATTACGGGAATTTACGCTTGTGGAGATCGTATAAGACGCCTTCGGGCGCAACGGTCGTAGAAGCAAGAATCTAACCCCTTTAGGGGATGGTAGTTCAAAGTGCTTATATTTATATTAAGCATTACATTTTATTCATTATGCGAGGTAGTGATTATTGCCCCCAGCCAGAAGAACTGAGAATTTTAAGAGCTCTTATGTCTATTCATAATTATTGTTCGATTCCGCAAACAGCTCGTTTTGCTCATATTCCATTAACGCATATGAATAAATTTATTGATACTCTTGAAAAAAGAAGACTTATTATTAATAGAGGAGGAAAACGAATGATGAATCCTTATGAAATAACAAAGGAGTTTTTGACGAAAGGTAGGTCACCACAATGTCTATATAAAAAAGTAGAAAAAGAATATAAAATAACAAGAGAGGGAATATTTTTTTATTCCGATTATTGTTTAAGGCAAAAACAAACTACTTAATATTGTTTTTCTTGATTTAATTATTGCTCCTATTTAATATATAGTTATTTTGTATTTGTTAGTTCAAAAATTCATTTTAAAATAAGAATTTAATAATCATCAATTTATATTAGGATTGTAATATCTGATAGTTAATTTTCAAGTTATAGGAACTTTTATATTTTCTTTTTCAATTAGTTTCAAAAGTTCATCTTCCGGTAGACTTTTTAATAATTGTATTTTTTGCTTATTAGTCAATTTATCGAGTATAAGATGTATTTTATGAGGCGATTCTGTTTTTATTTGTTTATTTGCTATTTTGAGTGATATTTTATTCCATTTTATTTCAACATCATTTAGTTCGTTTCTTTGTTCTATTATAATTGATAGAATTTCTGTTAAGGCATCAGTAAAACCTCTTGAACCATCAAATCCATATATATGCCCCCATTCATGCAATAAAACTGATAAGGCTATATTAAATTTGAAGGTAAAAAAGGATTGAGATAAATACACTTCTTTTACCCTAAATACCCGACCTAATTTTAATTCTCCTACCAGTTCTTCGGTATCTCCTATAGTATATTGGGCGTAGCTAAATCTGTTGGCTAATAATGGATCTATATCATGTATATAGTTCTTTAGAACGTTTAAAGCACTTCCCTCAAGTTCCGTTGGTCTTCGAGTATATAAAGTCTTACGTTTTCTCTTTTTCTCTTCTATTCTTTTTTGTATTACTAAATGTGCATTTTTCATTCCTAAATTGTGCATATATCCAGGACATTGTATATAATTTTTTTCTTGAAATTCTTGTTCCATCTTTTTCACTTGCATTTTCATGACTGGATTCATTACTCTTAGTTGTATTTGTTTGGCATAATAGTTTTCAGGAAATTTAAATATCATCCTTCTCCTTCCGTACCTTCTTGACCCCATAATTCTTAATATTTTATGTCCTTCTGACCAAAACGGTTTTAAGATTTCAACAATAGAGGCAATATTGATATTTTTAAATATATACTTCAGCAATGATTCTAATACTTTATCATCAAAAGCTTTTCTATCTCGATCATGTTTAATTTTTGCATCAATTGATTTATATTTTCGATTACAGACAATTATTATAGGTATGTCAAGTTTCGCACGTAATAATTTTTTATAAAATACATAACCTATGTTTTTAGAACTTGATTTAAATATCAAAATATCATTAGAATAATGTCTTGTTAAAAGTTCATCAAACAAAGGGTTATTTTCATAATAAAAATAATTTAATCCAAATTTGAATTCATCTATTATCCCCTTAGAACAGTTTTTTAATATGAGATGCGTGCCTCGAACTTTTGAGACTTGGCTTTTTTTACATTTAATTATTTTTTTTTCAGTTTCTCCAATCTTTTCATTATGAAAGAAAAATTCTAATAAACAATCATTTATATGAACTTGCACAATACATCCATGATCTCGCATGGCATTGAGCATTGATGCTTTAAATCCCTCTCCGTACTGACCAATATCAGATGTTCCTTTATCTGATCCTAAATATAACAAGGATTTATAATCGAATTCGGCTGGAGCAGATACTATTACTGTTCGATTTTTTATTTTAATCTTAATCGTATTTACTGGATTTGCATCGTAAAAGTTTTGTAAAAAGTCTCTTACGATTTCCATAGCATTCCATTCTACTCCCCAGTGATCAGTTATTCGAGTATCTATAATTTCAAATTTAGTACTGCTCATAATTTTATTATTCCTTGTATAAATTCATATTCTATAAAAATTATTTATTGTTAGCATTTTTAATATATCTCTTTTTTATTTATATATAATTAGTTTTGTACATACTATGTCTAAATTATGTACAGAATTAATGATATTTTTGTTTTTTAATACTTTTATTATTTCTTTTTGAGAGAGATTTCGATTTTACATTTCTTTTAATAGATCTTTATTGTTAAAGAAAAACGCCCAAGGATCAATAAATTCAAGTCCTAAGTGTACATATCCTTTTGGCAAATCAACATGAAATCCTTTTAATTCCTCTCTGTTTACTTTTAATTGCTCGACAACAATATCAAATAATAGATACATTAATTTAAATTTTCTATAAATCGAGACATCAAATATTATATTATATTTTTCTTCTAATTTTATAATTAAAGTTAATTCACTTGTATCGATATTACTTAATTTTTTTGAATCTTCTTGATGCATCATTTCATTAATTATATCTTCAATTGAAAACTTCGATTTACATTCTTTACATTCGAATTCGAGTTTTTCCGGTATAGGTAGTATTTTTCTATAATTGTTTCTATGATTATTGGGGCAATTAATTGTATAAATTTCCTTTTCAAATAAAACAGAGTTATAATAATTTTCTTCAATCATTTATAACTTTACTATTTTTTATATTTAGAAATACGGTTTTTTCTTGCATAATATTCTATGCTTTTCTTAAAATAGATATAATAATAACTATTTTTAAATTTCTCGTAAACTTCTAAACATAATAATCATCAAATACCTTACATTTTTTTAGTTTTTTGTTTACTATTGTTTTTATTCCTTTCAGAGTACTCATTTAAATATGATGTTTTTTTTATAAATTGTAATAACAAATAGTTAAAAAATGATGATTGTTAATTGAATGAGATTATTACAGTTGAAAGAGTGTGTGTTGGATGTAAAAGATTATTCTCTCCTAAACAACTTTCTCAAAAATATTGTGCTCTTGATTGTAAAAATATAACATTTAAAGCCCATAATAAAGAACTGATTCGTATTAATCTCAACCGAAAAAAACAAAAGTTATATTATAATAAAAATAGAAATTTAATTTGCAAAAAAAATAGGTTGCATTATTGGAATAATGGTGGAAAAAATAAAATGAGATTGAGATACTTGAATAAATACCTTCAAATGGCAAATAATTTGATAGATTCGTTTATTAAATTTTTTGAATTGCCTACATTTTTAAAATACAAGGCATTAAGAATATATTTAAAGGCAATTGATGCTAATTTAGTAAAAGGTAGGAACCATAAGCTTGTAATTCTTTCATGTATTTATTTTGTAAGGTTTCATAAACGTTTTGAAATTACAAGTAAAGATATTGCTTCTTTTTTTTCCGTTAATTTAAAGTCTTTCAGAAATCATCATAGAACTTTGATTTTAAAATTAAAATTAGATCCATATAAAAATAAAAGGAAAGGGATAACTCCTATTAAATCTTGTCAAATTATGAAATATGACCCTGTTCTAGAGCTTCTAAAAACATATGAAAATGATCTCTTTATCAAAAAAGACATAGAAGAAATTAAGTTTTATATTTTAGATATTTGTAAACAGACGACATCTAAAAATATTAATAAATCCATTAAAAATATCTTAGCATCATCAATCTTTTTAGCTATGAACCGTGTTTATTCCGTTCCTAAAGTGTCTGGGTTTTTAGGGATCTCTCCGAGTCCCGTAAGGATACTTTTAAGGAGTTTACAAATATATGAAACCCTTTTAGATTCTTAATTGATTTAAAATTTGTTATTGATTAGATTATACAGCAGAATTAAATATTTAGAGATCTCTAATCATTTTATTTTTTTGTAATTATGATAAAAAATTCCCTTTTAAGAATAATTAAGCATCCCATAAGTGATATTGTTGTTTGTTTATTCAATTCCTACTACTTTAAGGAAGGAATAAGGAATTTCAATTATTTATTACTTAATGGAGATGTTATTTTAAGACGAGATTGGGAAGGTCGTTTAGGAATTGCAGTTATGAGAAGGGAAAAGACAATTTTAAATTTTGCCAACAATGATGATTTTCTCTTTGAACTTGATACTGAAATTGAAAGTGACGGTATTGAAAAAACTTATGTTATTTATCCTTTTTACACTCAAATTGATGTAAGTGCTTTAAAAAATATAGACATTTATAAAAAGTTAAAGAAATATATTGAATCTAAAGGATTAAAAATGAGAAAGGATTACTATAATGTTCTTAAAATCCGATTCGAAGAGCCTAAATTACCTTTTCAACTTCCAAATTTATATTTATTCGAAACAACAGTAAGTTCTGATTCAGAAACTATTAATATACAAACTATAATATTAGAACCGATCTCTTAGTATTTTTGGTATATTTAATTTCTTTTTATAAACACTACTCCACAGTTATGTCAGATGACCCCGTCAATTACTCTTTACTCCATCCTATCTCCTTTTTGAGGAGAGACAAATTTTTACTCTTCATCACATTCTTTATTTTCGATATATTTACAACTTGGACATTCTATAATTAATAACTTATTAAACTGTTAAATTTATTAAGATAGGCTTAGATGGGGAGAATCAAAATGAGATAAAATAGATGACTTATTATTTATGTAGAGGGGTAAAATGTTAAAGGATATTTTGAAGGGCGACACCTATCCACGTGACCAAACAAGGTCAAAATTATATAGGGTGAGGTATATTGAAGTGATTTTCACACTTCCCAAAAGACAAAATTCTGGCCAATTTTGAAAAACAAAATTTAGTATCCAGGGTGCGAATAGGTGTCATTTTTTAAAGTTTTTTTGTCCTTATTATCTTTAATAGAATTCAATCTAACTTATAACTTTTGTTAACAAGCTATTTTTCTATATTTTAAAACATGGGATTATTCAGTATTTTACATTATAGTTATTTCAAATTTAATAACAATTATACTCCAAGTATAATAATTTTTAATAATTACTTTTAAATATAAATGTTTTTTTTACTTATATAAATAAGGTTTGATTAAAAGATGATTTCTCAACAAATAGATTTCTCTAGGATCCTTGTTGTTTTTGTGGGGGGGAATTTTGTTACTCTTTTATTTCTATTTCTAGCTTATAAAATTATGAAGAGAAATCCTATCAAAACGGGATATTTGTTTGGTTTATATTATATTTGTATTGCTATAGCTGGACTTTTAAATCAAGTTTATATATTAATTTTTGTTGAGTCTGTAGTTGTTTTCCTTAATTATATTGTAAATTTATTTGTCATTATTTCTCCCAGTATATTACTTGCGTCCCAAATATTACTGTTTTACAGGTATAATTATAAGAGATATATATTAGCCGTGATCATATTTGTTTTAATTGAAATTATAACTATTACAATTCTTACTTTTAATTTTAGTGGTGTTAATATCAACAAAAATACTTATTGGCGTCCATTATGGAGCCTTTTGTTTTATGTGATAGTTCTCATTTTTTTATTTATCCCAAATTTTTTTAACATTATCATCGCAAAAAAGACTTTAAAGTCAATTCCTCTTGGTGATACATATCATATTAAACGTTGGAAATATTATATGATAGGTACAATTGGTGCATATACTTACTTAATTTTTTTAATTACCTCCAATTATTTACATCTTAATGTTTTATCACATGAAGCTGGTCAATTTTTTGAATTATTTATAATTCCTTTAATTCCATTTTGGACGGTGTTTTTATACAAAGGGGTAATCCAACATAAAGAAATTATTATTAATGATTGAGATTTAGATGAGCGATTTAAATGGGAGCATATTTTTCATAAAAATGATATTTCATGTAATGATTTTATTTCATTTTTTATTATGGTACAATTAATAATTACATTCCATTTACCAAGATTCCCAATGTTTTTTACTCTATTTTTTTTTTTCAAAAATTGTTTTTGGAAAGATTAAAATATAACTTTTATTTTTTTATTAATTAATAATTTGAATTTAAAATTTACTTAATAAATAATAGATGATTTGTTTTGTTTCGAGCTAAACTTAAAAAATATTATATCTGTGTTTATAGTATCATTTTTGCTATTATTAATTATTTTGTTGAATCCGTAATTCATTATATCAATTTGGGAAGTGGTCATACTTTTATTGAACATCTACTTCATCTCGAACTTCATGAAATTTGGATGCGAGGCTTTTTAATTACAATTATTCTTCTTTCTTGTTGTATTATTCAAATATATATTAATAAATTACGGCTAGCAAACTTCAGTTTAAACACATATAAAGGTATTGTGGCACATGACATTAGAAATATTATAAATAACGTTAGTAATTCAGCTGAACTCTTATCCATAATGTTTAAAGATAAAATAAATAATAAAAAATTTGATAATTTTGTTGATATAATTAAAGAACAATCAATGAAAAGTAATATGTTGCTTACAAATATTCTTAAATTAACTCAGATAAAAAAATATAAAAAAACCTTAATAAAAGTCAATATTCATAAATTCCTTCATGATTCGCAGAAATTTATACTTAACTCTTTTTCTGAGACAAATATCAACATTAAATTAAGATTATTAGAAAGAGAGACTTTTACCCAAGCTAATGATTTGTTGGATATTGTCTTTAATAATCTTTTATATAATGCCGTAATACATAATAAATCTCCGCTCATTAACATTAAGGTCGTTGAAAGTTTAATAGTAATAAAAAAAAGAGATTTCATAAAAATTGAGTTTAAAGATAATGGTGTAGGAATTGATGATTCCAAAAAAGGGAATATAGTTTCCGGAATTTTGCCTACTAATGGATATTCACAATCTAACAGGATAGGTTTAGGGTTAAGATTAGTCCGAAGGATTGTAAGAAGCTACGGGGGTTCGTTTAAAATATTCGATAGGGTGAAAGGGGATCATACTCAAGGTAGTAATTTCGTGCTTTTTTTTAAGGTTTATCCCATCTAATTTTTATAAAAAGGGATTTCAAAATTATTTAAATATAAATAGTTTGTTTAAGTCTCAATTACTTCTAAGATCAAAATATCATAATTATTTATATTTTAAAAAATATAATAATAATAAAAGATTAATATTAAAATGAAATATAACAATTACTTTTTAAAACTTAAATCTGATATGAGTTTTTATGATTTCTTTAAGTATGTTGAAAAAGAGATTCTTAAAACTACACATTATAGTAAAAATGCTAAAGAAGGTTATTTAAACATAATGCAAGACACTATAACAAATTTTATGTATATTACAAATTTAACAAGACACAATACTTTTTCTATAGTCTATAATCGAATTTATTCAGACTTTAACTATTGGAATAAGCAATTTAAAGATGGGGCAGGCTTTTCAAATTTGTTTTCATATATGCTAATGATATTTATAGTTAAGAATTCAGATAGATATATTCCCTTAAAACGTGATGATTTAATTAGGTTTTTAGACATTTTATCATATGCAGATTTGAATAATTATGGATATAAAGAAGATTATACTTTAGTTAAGGGATATCCTCTCACTGAAGCGGTCTTGATTGAGATGGATTACCGTTTATACGATATAGATAAATTTATTAAAGTTTGCTATTTTTTTGGTGCCCATTGGGATGGAGAAATTAACGAAAACTGTGAGGATATCTGGTCTGATCATTTCCAATATGGCAAATATGAGGTTAATGATAAATGGTTTCGAGTTAAAAACGAAGATATAGAAGAGTTTCAGAGAATCCATTGTTGTTGAGATTTGTTTTTGTTTACCTCATTGAGTCTTAGATAAAAAAAAGGAGAAAATAACGATAGATAAATCTATTATATGGTTTTTTGATTTGTTTAAAATAACTAACATTATTTAATATACTATTTAAAATTTTTAAATAAGCATATATATTTAAATATTTTTATGATTTTATTTTATATTAAAAAGTATAAAATGTATTTAATTAGGTTTTAAACTGTGGAGAATGTTTTTTTAAACGAATATTATTTTATTTTTCTAATGAAGCATTTTAATGATTATTATAATAAGTTAAAAAAGTCCATTGGATTTAAGGAAGAAGTTTTTAACCGTGAACAGTTTAATAGTCATATTAATGAAATAGAAATGTTTAAAAAGATTTATATGATGCCCGATGTTGATAATTTATTCAATAACCCAAAGTATGGTAAATGAGTTAAGTTAAGATGAATTCAGACCATAAAAACTTCAATAAAAAATTAGGAACAATAAAAATGCAAGGGATAGATCCTTTATGGGATTTAAATTGGAGATTAAATGATAGGGAGCCTTTCAGAAAGAAGGGGGGGCTGAGAGGGGTTATTTTGAGGATAATGATATGATAAGTGAATTAGATGATGATGAGATATCGCTCTTATCTTCTTTAATATCTAGGATAAGAATGAGGCATTGAGGATCAGCGGATACATAATATTTAGACAACTCAAGAATCCTTTTTGTTCTATCAATCTTTACGCTTTTTTATCTTAATTTTAGATGCAAAAGTAATTATTTAGAAGACCTATTATTCCTAACCCTTTTTCCATATATGCTTCAAGGATATCGTCATATTCAAGTTCTTTTAGACATTTGCAACACAAAAAACCTGTTTTGAGTGAAGATTTATAGTCTAATTTTCTTGAAGATTATTTTTTATTAATTTTCAGCATCGATTTAATTATACTTTTAAATGGTTCTGTAAGGCTGAAGTAATATAATTTCTGAGGTTTTACATCTTTCTTACAGAGTGGGCATTTCCCAAAGATTTCAACGAAATTTAAAAATTCAGACATCATCATATTTTATATTATTTTTGTTAATATTAACTTTCAATAAAAAATAGATGTATAAATCTTTATTCTATTTTCTTAATTATAATCAAAATGGTTCACTCAAATAGAAAAACGTATTGTTTTATATATGATTATAATTTTCTTAAAATATGTTACTATTTTTAACTAATACATGTCGGATGGGATGTTCTCATTGTGATAATGATTCTAAACCAATATCAGCGCATATGACTAATGATACTCTAAATGCATTAAAAAGATTCATTCCTTATATACAGCCTTTTTTTATCACTATTTCTGGTGGTGAATTTACGGAACACCCTTACTTTAAGGATTTCATTCTAGAGATTTTTAGAATTGCAAAAGATTTAGAAGTTCCTGCAAAAGTGATTTTACTTTCAAATGGGATGTTTATGTTTGACTCTTGTAAAATAAAAGACATTAAAGAATTACTGGCTAATGATAGTTGTTTAGGATTACAAATAATAACAGGTGAAAAGTTTTATCCTTTATTTAATTCAATTAACGGAATGAAAATAGATATTCTTAATTTAAACCCGAAAGTCCAAGTCTTTCCAGAAAGATATGATTTAATACCAAAAGGAAGAGCTTTGATAAATTTTCCCGAAATTGTATCTGATTGTAAGAAAAAACCTCAATGTATTAACCTTTATTTACTTACTCGTCAAAGTTTTTATTCATTAAAAGAAATGGTACAATTAATGCAAGTTAAGTCTCGGTATAATATGTGCAAACCCGCAGTAGATATGTATGGAAATGTTTTGGCAGGTGAAACTCTCTCATGTAAAAAAATCGGTAATATTTTTAATAATTACGATGAAATATTTCGGACACTTCGTTTTAGCAAACCTTGTAATAGGTGTGGTTTAATGAAGAATGTTCCTATTTATATTAGAAAACTCTTAGACACATAAGTACTTTTTGTGATCTTTATTCTAAAGATTTTTTATTATCATTTATTATATTATAAATTTTTTATTAATTTCTTATACTCTATTTATTTTTATTTGTAATTATTTAAATTTTTCATAAGAAATAATATCTAATTTTGATGATGTTAAAATGAGTAATGATATATTAAATTATAATAAAGATTTTTCTGAGGACATTCCTTCTCATATTCTTTTTGATATTGATACGAGCAAGTTTTGTGATTGTGATTTATGTGATATAGTGAAAGAACATCATACTTTTAAAACGGACGGGAGATATTATATTAATCTTGCTTATTTAGATTCTGATAATATTATACATTTAAGATCAATTTTTAGCATATTGAAAGTATTTAAAATCAGAAAAGAAATTTAATTACTGAGTTTTTTTGAAATGTCTTAATTTAAATGTTTTTATGATTTTTAATAATTTAAAAAAGAATTTTTGGAAAAAAAAATGGGTAGGAAAATAAAGGTTTTTATAATATTGAAAGGGGGTTGAGAAATGCTAAGAGTGGCTAAAATAATTGTGATTTTTGTTCCGGAAATAGTTACCCCGTTGGTGAGTATTGTTCCAATTGTGGAATGGAAGAATATAGAAGAAATAAGGAATGAATATTGAAAAAACTTTAAAAGATTTAATAAATTATTTAAAAAAAAATCATCCATATCCAGAAGATGTATTTAAAAATACAGGAAGAGAAGCAAGGGTTGGTTATAATTCTTGTATAAGGAAGATTACTGAATTCCTTGAAGAAAAAATGTGGTTAAAACGAGATTCCATTAAAAATCTTGATTCTAAAAATTAAAAAAAGGTGATATAGAAATTAAATTTAAGTTTAGAAATAGGATTAAAAAAGTTTTAAAAATTTTTTGTTAATTTCTTATACTCTTTTTATTTGCAATTTTTAAGATTTTACTTATAATTTAATACGGAAATTACAAATATTGAAAATCAGAAAAGAATTTGATTATTGGAGTATTTAATTCAAATTTTTTTGGACAAATATAGATAGGGGTATATATAGATATTATTCTTGTTTATTAGTAGTTTAACTACTCTGGGGTTATTATATATTCCATTGGTATCACTTCTCGACTTTTAGCTGTATACGTTAAAACACAGAGAAGATGGCATAATAGTTAAATAATTTAATTATTCAATTAGGGGGGATTTATACGGATTGAGGTCGCATAGACAAATCAATAAAAAGACACATAAAAATATTTAAAGGCAAAAAAATACTTATGTAATAATTAATAGCAAAAATATTGTTATTTTAATCTATTCTCCATAATGCTAACCATAGCTGTACGTACATGCCCCTTCGAATAGACAAAACGGGATGTTATAAAGATGAGAATTGTAGACGACGATCAGAGCGTCAAAAGAACTTGCTTCCCCAGCAACGCATAGAGAGCTTTCCAACAGTAAATAATTTTGCGATTCAGAAAGGTTCGGTTCTACTGACTCGTAAATTTGCCTTAATACCCAATGTTCAAGAAGCTCTCGATAAAAAACAAACCTATTCTACGATGACCGACATGTTTGTGAAGATTACTTCTCTCAAAAATGTGTATATTAAAAAACTCATAGAACATGCAAAAGGAGGGTATCTTGACGATTTTAAAGGTTCTTCTAAAGTAAATGCCAGACGAGTGTATGATACTCTGAGCTTAACTAAGTTTGACGGACTGGCTTTTTCTAAATCAAGGGACAAGCAGTTTAAGCTAAAAGAACGAGTGAAACAATGTGCAAATTTCGAGGCTTACATAATAGTACGCAATTGGCTTGTTCGAAACGAGAATTTAAAGGAAATCTTACAATATCTCATCTTTAAGTTCAAAAACGATGATGAATTCTCCTTAACTTTTTTATCTGGAAAACGCTTTAGTTCAAATGAGATAAGCGAAATTCGAAATGTCTTGGAAAAGAATTGTTTCGGGCAGCGGCAAAATAAATTGAGCACCTTCTATCTCAATAATCATATCTATCAAATACGGAATTTGTTCTTTAAAGTATTCAATTTCTCTTCATCTTTATTGTATACCCCTCAAAATAAACTGCAACGCTTAATTTCGGAAATATTGATAAACATGAATAACTCGCCTTCCTTTATTAAATACATA
>SDBV01001188.1_pt1 | contig 39002 bp, 69 predicted proteins | sample 2277081 | NCBI WGS metagenome assembly SDBV01 (sample SAMN10402039, study PRJNA504765) | marine sediment metagenome | isolation source: marine sediment core GS10_PC15, 223 cmbsf | place: Arctic Ocean: Southern Knipovich Ridge | collected 2010 | reverse complement strand
AAATCCATTTTTCTTCAGAAACAGGCCACCATGTAATCATGTGTCCTACTATCATATATAACATTGCTAATCCCCGAACCATATCAAGGCTTTTTAATCGTTTCATATAAATCGAGGGAAAATAAGAGTAAATTAGATAAACTTGTTTTTATTTAGCAGAATTAATACTATTTTTTATCTTTTTCTAAAAGAACATGTTTAGATTAATTAAATAGAGTTTATCTATCAATTTTATTGTAAAATGGAACTAATAATTGAAATCTTTTCTACATAAAGTATATTAATATTCACGCCAATAGTGTTCGAAAATCTGAATATTCTTTCTCTCTTGGTTTTAAAAAAGGTAATTTCATTTATAAAATGGAGGAAAAGACAATATGAATAATCAATTTAAAAAGATAGTAGATACCTATTTCTTCGAAGAAATGAATATTTACTCTGTGAATTCTCTTATAGGGCATCGAACCGCAATAAACCATTTCTTGGGGCGAATTGGAAAGCGTGAACCTGCATCTTTTACTAAGCAAGATATACTCCGTTATTTTAATTCTGATAAATTTCAAAGACTTAATGCTTCTTCTCAGAATCTTTATAAACGCCATTTAAAAAAGTTTTTTCGATGGTATGAAATAGAAGACTCATTTCTTCAGAAAATCAAAAAGAGAAGGGAAAAACTAAAAACTTTCAGAAAAGGAGATTTAATCTCATTAAAAGATCTCGAAAAAATGATAAAAAACACAGATAGTCTTCAATATAAATGCCTAATTATTGTACTGTACGAAACATCAGGAAGAGTTGATGAGATCAGAAATATTAGAATTGAGGATATAACCCAATATGAAAGCTATACATCTATTTTCTTGAATATTAGTAAAACTATTCAAAGAAATATTCCAGTAATTCAAGCAATTCCATATATTAATCAATGGTTAAACAATCATCCAAAGAGAGATAATCCAAAAGCATATTTGTTCCTAAGAGAATATAGAAAAACGTATGCGAGATATAGTAGGACGGGGATCTATATGATAATTAAAAAAGTAGGAGAATGCTTAAAGAAAAATATATATCCACACCTTTTTAGGCATTCGCGTTTAACAGAATTAGCAAAATATTTAACTGAAGCTGAATTATGTCGGTTTGCAGGATGGTCCATAGGAAGTAAACAAGTGAGGAGATATGTGCATCTTGCTCATGAAGATGTTGAAAATAAAATTCTCTCAATTCACGGAATAACACTCCCGAAAGAATCTGAACCAAAAACAGTTATTACAACAATTAAATGCCCAAGATGTACCTATGAAAATTCAAGCCTAGATATATATTGCTCTCGATGTGGAAGTGTTCTCGATATTAAAACTGTAATTAAACATCAAGAGAAGGCAAGAGAGCTAGAAGAAATTATAAGCGCTTCTGAAATTAAACAATATATTGAAAAATTGTTTGAAGAAAAAGTGTATACAATCTTAGATAAAAAGAAAGATTAATTAATTACTTCAGGAATGAAATAAAATCCTTTTTTGTCTTTTTTATAATACCTGTTCCTTTTTTTAGGACCCAATAATTTACCTGAATAATATTCAAAAATCTTACCTTTTTTATCTTTTACTACAATTGTGGATTTGTATGTCCTATGACCACAACAACTAGCTAATGTCTTTAATTCTGTCGATTTATTCAAATTATTAATTATCGGAATTAAACATTTATCAATTCGGGGATTGCTATAAGGTAATTTATCGCACATAATTTCACTCACTTCCTTTTAATTATCTATAAAACATCTAGAGAATATCTTATAATTGCAATCAATCCAATTATAACTAACATAATCATAAAAAACAACTCAAAAATTCCTTCATGTACTTCATTAAATCTAATTATAACACTCCATTTGTCTTTACTTTTTAAAGAAATTATCATCATATATAAAATAGCTAATTCAGTTGTAAGTCCAAATCCTAAACTGAATAAAATTATCGAATTTTGATCTTTTAAATAAAATAATAAAATACCCAAACCGACTATCACAGAAAATATTATCAATATTATTAATATTTTATATTCTTTTTTATCCAATTCACTCACTTCCTTTGTTTAATTAATTTCTTTTCTATACAATCCTGACATAATACTAAATCTTTTCTGAATTTTCTCTTTAAGAGAAAAAAACCAATGATAACCTTACTACAACGATCACAATTCATTTTAATTTTCTTTTTCTAATAATAATTTATTTGCTATTAATTTAGTTATAGGGTCCTCAATTTGATTTATAACTGATTTAAGATCATCAGGAGTAAGATCTTTTGTTAATTTCTTTAGTTTTTCCTCAAGTGATATTTTTTCCTGTAGTGTCATCGGAACATACCTTCTGGGTCTGTTTTTATGGAAATTGTCTGCTCTGGTTGTTTTACTAAACTTGAAAAGATTTTTGTCATCTCTTTTATTCCATCAACCATCCCGATCATTGCTTTTTCGAGATTTGATATTTTTTCGTCTAGATTTTCAATTTGCTGAGGTACATCAAACATCGATTTTGCCTTTTCTTTATCATCAGTTTCTTCTTCTCCTTCTCCTTTACCTAGAGAATCATCAAATTCCCGGATCTCATTAGGAGTTTTAATTGTTATGTTCAATAATGGACCTATTGAACCTAATGCTTTAGGATCCCCGTGTGTTTCTATGGCATAATGAGGTTTTTGACAAAATACAGGTTCTGTATTATCTATGGTAAATCCTTTTTGTTGTATGAATTCTCTTGCTTTTTTACAATCCTCGATTCGTGTTGCTAAATAAGTATCTAGATCTTCTTTTGAAGAAACATATTGTTCATCTATATTCTGATTAAAATTATAAATAATTACCTTATTACATACTTCTATTTTTTCTAATCCATTGAAATCCTGATAGTTAAATGTGAGTAAAAATTTAGTCCAATTATTTAATTCAATTCTCTTTATAGTTAACCCATTTCTTTGTTCTTGCTCTCTAACTCCCGATAACCAAGAAGGTTTTTGAATGAGTTTATTTTTAAATCGTAATTTATGAACTCTTAGTTTATCCAACCATTTTGGTTTAGCTTTTTCTTCTTTAGTATATTCTTGTATCCTTCTTTGCTTGGGATCTCCCTGTGTTAAGATCAATTTTCCCAAATTGGTAAGTTGGTAAACTTTAGGATATGCCCGGATTTGTGTTAGAAAACCTCTCTCTTTAAAAGAAGTAATAATTCTGGATATTTTTTTAGCTGAGACCGATATTTTTTGGACAATCTCCTGAGCATATAACCCTTGATCCAACATTTTAAGAATTACCAATTCTTCTTGAATTTTCCCAATTGGTAATTTTTTTCTAACATTTTTCCAATTGGTAATTTTTTGGTAATTGATGAAATTGATCAATTTTGTTCGCTTAATATTAATCCATTTATTGCATTTCGAACATTGAGTGTGGGGGGATTTTGGAATCTTATTTGGATCCCTTGGCCTATAATTCCAACTATGACCACATTCACAATTAATTTCTATCCTTCACACCTCAATTAGATTTGGTTTATTAAAACTATATTCTTCCCACTTTTGATATTTATAATAATGCCGATTAATCCATCTTGCAAAAGTTTTTTGATATGGATCCATCTTATTATAGGGCATCGCAAACACATCAATGCCTCTTCTTCTTAGGAACTTCACTCGCATTAAGTTCTCATAATGAGTTGTTTTATATCCAATGAGTACATAAAATTGAATACACCCATTTGAGATTCCCGCATCATCGAGTATTCTTAATTTATATTTGATAATTTTCTTGAGGGTAGGATCATCAAACGCAAACCTTAACCTTAATCCTTTCCATCTTTTAATTTCAGAAAGTAATTTTGCATTCTCAGGAGTGATTAATCTAATGTCTAATCCTTGATTGAAATCAATTCTCTTTTCTGAATCTCTTAACTTTATTAACTCATTAATATGGTCCTTATACGCAAGAATATTGTTATCTAATAATCTTACATTTTCTTGGTCTTTACAGAACTCTTCTAATTCTGCATATTTATAAACCATTCCCTCTATTTTTGGAACTATACAAAACTTGCAATCCCGGATACAACCTTTACTAATGTACCCTATAGCGTAATCGCAATGGTAAAGCTCATAATCAGGATAAATATGTTCAAATTCTGCCGGTAATTCTTTTAGAACATGAAAACTTTTTTTGAATTTTTCCGAAAAATAGAAACCTGGACCTCCAAGAATCATATCATTTCTCAGATATGCATCATTAGGATGGGGATAATTGAATATTTTCGACGCATAAATTAGCCAATACTCTGAATGAAATAATGGAGAATAAAATTCGACATCATAATTCCATTTTTTATAATATGCGCTTAACTTCATTAATGCAAGATTAGGTATCGTTGAATCTACATCAAATAATCCAATTTTCGCTTTTATTTCTCACACCTCTTTTGGAAAGATTACAATTCTATAATTACAACTTGGACATTTATAAAAAACCCCATCTTCAGGACAATCTAAAGCAATTCCATCTTCTTTTAGAACTATATCGCACTTACAACACCAAAACTTCAATTTTTCTGCATCTGTAAATGTTTTATTTATTTTTGATAAATCTTCAATTAAACTAAATGGCATTCTACTACGTCCAGGGGGGCAATTTGGATCTGGACAATACCAAAAGTATTGATAAGGATTATATTCCTGTGGTTTTCCACATCGAATACATTCTGGGATTTCTTCTTTACTCATATTTTTTTCAAGCTCTTGTTGTAAATTCAGATAAGATGATTTGTTTCTTTCTTGGATTAGTTTTAATATCATCGCACTCTATTTTACCTAAATCCAATTCAGCAATTTTAAAGTAATCAGGATCAATTTCCCACCCCAAATATGGTCTATTTAATCTTTTTGCTATTGTGAGTGTACTCCCACATCCAAAAAAGGTATCTAAAATAACATCTCCTATGTTTGATGATTTTAGGATTAGTTTTTCAATTATTTCTTTTGGTTTTTCTGCGGGATGCTTTCTTTCATCAACTTTAACTGCCCTACATTTTAAAATATCTCCATCTCCTGTCTTAATTGGTTTTGCTTTTGGCATTTCTCCAAATAAGATCATTTCATGTTGATGTCTCCATGTATATCCGTTTATTGAAACAAGCTTGTCCCATATTAATGGTCTAACTGATTTCGTAAAAAAGAATGTATAATAATAAAATAAAGGATAACTCTGGCCATTACAGAAAATATACAAAATTCCCGTATCCTTCATGATTCTTTCTATTTCAAAAAAATACGCCCTATAGAAATACTCAAGCAAACTTAAATCTGAAAAACACCTTCTAAAGTGTTTTCTCGTAGCATAATGTTTTGCCGGAATAAAATTAGGAGGATCAATAAGTAATAGATCTATACAGTTGTTTGGAAGTATGGAAATCCCTCTCTCAGGATCTAAACAATCTACATTATACGTTTTATTATATTCGATTTTTATCACCTGTCGGGCCCTAATAAGTTCCATTTTTTCTCTGCTACCTGAGAGACTTTTTCGATATCCTTAGATTTGATGGCTTTCATATGCCATTGATCAAGAAATCTATGCCTTTCAGAAGAACTCCATTTTGACATATCGATATTATTGCTTAATGTCTCAATCTCATCAAACTCTAAAAAGAAAAGATACTCTTCCTCTAGAAGAAATTTTATAACATTTGGGAAATTTGATTCAAATCGGAGTGCAATTTCCTCTTTAATAACTTGTTTTGCTTTAGGATCTCCACATTGCATTAGTTTTTTTAATAATGGGAATGAAAGATTGCTGTGCAATATCCTTGTATCATAATTATTTTCATACCATGCTTGTAGGTTACTACAATGCCCCCAAAACGCTACTTTCGGATTTAATGTTCTGAAACGTCCTTCATGAGAGTGATCATACTTCTCTTTAATTTCATCAATAGAGTTAATTTCATCATAATCAGAAAGGTCGTCTTTTGTAAAGGAAAATAAAAGAAATTTACATTGATTAAATAATCTCCCTCTTACATAGATATTTGTTTGTCCTTCCTCTAATTTTAATTTCAAATACTCATTAATTTTAAAGATATCTTGAGGAGGAGGGGGTTTAGGCTCCCATCGATTTAACACTTTATTCCAAATTAATTGATAGTTTTTTCCCATAAAGTACGCTAATAAATTCAGCTCCTCACATTTTCTCGATATTTTATGTTTCTTACGCCAATGGATATATTTTGTCTTATGAATAACTTCAACAACACTCTCAGTCCTAGTATTAAAGATTATTCGCTCTAGTTCATTTTGTCTCGGAATCCAGATCCAGAGATCATTCCTTGAGATCTTTTCTTTATCCTTGCCGAGAAAGATTATAGAATCTCTTCCATCAGAATCTCTAATGCTAGAGAGAAAATATCTTAAATCTAATTTTTTTATTGAAAGCCTTGAGTTAAACTCTAGATAAACATATTCTTTTTTATGAAGGGTCATCTCCCTAGCTACGGTTCTTGGAATTAAATCTAGCATCTTTATATATTTTATAAGTAAATGCCTAGATTCTTTACAAATACCAAAATCAAAGATATTATAAATTCTTTTTATTATTTCGATGCGATAAATATAGATAACGCTATTTTCAGATACAATTTCCTTAACTTTATCAGAATTAACTAAGAAGTTGTCTTTGATTTTATCAAATTCTTGATAAAGAATTACTTTATCATAAGATATAAGTGAATATTGAATGGTAATTTGAATCGCATTATTACGCCGTTTATATTGAATAATCTTGAAATCTGATTGCTTGAATACTTCTTCCACAACATTCTTAAATTCGGTATAGAGTGTTTGGTCCCTTAACTTTTTTATTTTGAGCTTCTTAAAGTGTAATACAGATGTAAGCTTTTTTGGAGAAAGATAGTTTGTAATAGAATATTCAAAATTAAAGTCAAAGTATAAATTTGTTACTATCTTTTTTCGAATATCTCTGAATTTTTTGAAAAGTGGGCCGCTAATCGATAAAATAGGCTCTTTTGCTATGTGAGTTAGACTTATCTGTACAGAATTCCCTGATTTCCCTAACTTTGTGGCTTTCTTTAACATAAAGAAATCTTGATACCCCAAAAGTTCCTTAAAAGTCCGAATAAATTCTTCAGAAGGTTCTAGTTCTATTTTTTATCACCTTTATTCGTTAAATTAACACTTTACGATCTTTTTCTTTTTTGTTAATAAAGTTTGTTTTAGAAAAGGAAATCTAAATTTTTCAAGTTCTTTTAGTAATTGTTCTGTATGTAGTTTATTGAACCGAGAAATAAGTGAAAGATAACCTCCAATACCTCTTTTATCATATATTATGATAAATTTATCATTAAATAATGGCTCTATTACTTCACGATAGTTTTTTCCCATAATAACAATTATTAAATCATATCTTTCAATAGTCCTAAGCATTTTTGGAAATATTTTTCTTCTAATTCTTAAAATGTCTTTTGTTGTTCTTATTTTCTGATTATAGGGAGTTATCACTTCATTTGGATCCAAAAGCCCATATTTACCTGATAAAATCTTTAAATCAAAATTATTGGACATTGTTAATTTTTTAATTCCTCTGAATAGTTGGCCTTGATTTAGCTCAATTGCAGGTGCGGGATAATTTAATTTCTTTTGACTACACCCAGCTAAAACCAAGACTTTATTCAAATTCTTGAAACCCCCATATTTTTTATCATTTTAGCTATGGCATAACTAATTTTTGGAGATACAGCATTCCCAATCATTTTATAACAATTATACTTTGAAGCATTAAATTTGAAGTCTTCTGGAAATCCTTGCGCTAATGCCATTTCTTTTATGGTAAAATCCCGGAGAACTTTATTTTCATAAATTATTTTTGGGGCCCGGGTTGTAATTGTTCTTGAGGGGGCATGAATCGTCTTGTAAGGAGAATTAGCATAACAGTTTATAGATCTTGCATAGAGGATCTTGTATCCATTATTTTTATTGTCCAAATTTAAGATTTCAGAAATATTGATCCATTTCCTTAAATTTGGATCCAATGATTTTTCATAGGGAATATGGGTAATTGGGGGTTTTTTATCTAATCCAAAAAAAACTCTTGTTCTTACTTGAGGAATTCCGTAATTAGCATAATTTAAAATAATAAAAGGTTCAAATTTTAGGAAATTTAGGATGTTAGGAACATTTTCCATAATAAATAATTTTGGCTTTAATTCCTTAACAAATTCAAAAAATTTTGCTATTAAAGTTAAATCGGGATATTTTATTGGAGAAACATTATGGCCTACTGAAAATTGTTGACATGGAGGACTCCCTATTATAATATCAATTTTTTCATAATTAGAAGGGATCAGATCCATAATATTTTTATTAATTATTTCTGTTCCAGGAAAATTTTCTAAATAATTCTTAGCAGCACATTCCCAATTATCCACTGCAATTTTAATCTTAAAGCCTAATTTATGAAAACCCCATGAGAAGCCTCCTGTTCCTGAAAAAAGATCCATAACTGTTTTCAAGTTTTTCGCTAAACCTCCATAAAATCCATCATTGTTTTTTGAAAGCTTGGCAAGCCTGCTCTCTCCATTGCTTTCAGAGAATTATAATAGTTTTCATTATAAATTTCCCACACGATTAAAATGGGACAAATAACACATCCCGAATGTTTCACTTTATGAAACCCTTTACTTTTTAAATAAGGTAAAAAATATTTCTCAGCGTATACATCTCTAAAGGGATATGCCTTCCAAAATTTTCTCTTTTTAAGAAATCTCAGATAAATATTCCTATTTCTTAAATCTCTGGCATAAAAACTTCTTCTATTGCTTTCATAAGGACAAGAACTATCTATTACAACAAAGTTCTCTTCTTCAGCAAAAAATTTATCACTAGAGTCTTTTTTTAATTTCGTACAACACTCGAATTTCTTTCTATCGTATTTTTTATTTCTGCGATCTTCCATAACTTCTGAGACCTTCTGAAAACTTCTTTTCATTATTTCCCAAACGGTTTCTCCTTTTAAATCTGGTTCAGTTTCTATATAGGGATATTTCGTAAGCTTTTGCAACTTTTTCATGGTTTCCTTGGAAGATCTTGATTCTAAGTATGTTTTATTATGGACCAGGATAACATTTTCAAAACCATTATCTTTCAATAATAATGCACTCGCTGTACTATGATACCCTCCTGAAACTAAGCAATAGATTTTTTCAAAATGTTTAATTTCTTCAATGAATTGTGTTAGTAATTTTAAGCTCAACTTAGTGAAACCTCATCTAATTTTCTCTGTTCTTTAAAATTTAAGCTATTCTTAGCACAGATTAAACTACATAATATAATCAAATTCTTTGGTCTAAGCTCAAAAGGAATCTTATTCAATTTTAAAGTAGAAAACACATTTACTCCCATAGCTTCCATAGAATGTACATCATAATTATATCCCTTTATTTTCATCCCAGAACCACATCCGGCAATCAAAAGTTCTGTATTCTGATTTATTAATCTCTCAATTTTCTCCTTTAGTAATTTTTTGACGGAATTCTGCCAATATAAAAGGCACTTTAATCTATCTTCAGAATTAAAAAACTCTGGATTTTCTTCCTTTCTTAATTCTTTATACTTCGCGAGATTAAATTTAGCATAGACTAAATAGAAATGATTATAATTATCAATATATTCCCTCAGAAAAGGAGCATAGGGAGGACAGAGATGATTATTGAAATTTGGGCATCCATTTGGATGATGAGGATATGGTCTTAAACACCACTCTTCCACATCCTCAGAGAAAATAATTGTCTCTTCTTTTATTTTTTTAACACTTATTTTTACCAATTCTTTAAAATTAATTTTTGTTGTATTCTTTTTCTCCTTATTCTCCTTTTCTATTTCATCACAGAAAGTACATTTCCAAATCTTTCTTTTATAAGGCTTCTTTTTAATCTCTTCTATAGTATTCACTTGTCCTTTACAAACATAACAATATGTTGGCGACATATTTTAATCACCCCTTAACATTCGATTCAACCACACTATTAAATTTTCACTTACTTCAAAAAGTCTACAATCAATTAAAATCTCATCATCTTTATCCATTTTGTTAACTCCATAAATTCCAGTAAATTCTTTTGTATTTTTTGGAATTGATACCTGTAGAACAAAATTTTGTTCAGACCATTCTAATTCAATACCGCCTGATCCCCCCGGAAATATCATTGGATAAGGTAATTTTTTATTGAATTCTTTTTTTAATGATTGAATTATTTTAGAAAGATATAATAGACTAATTTTAATTGTTTCAGCTTTATAAATTCCCGAACTTGGTAAATCCCATCCTTTTTCTAAATCAAGAATCTTCCTAATTCTTATTTTATAATTTTTCTCTAAATCATTAAATATTGTCTTAACACCCCTCCAATCCTTTCTTTTGATTTCGAAAGATTTTTCCAGCTTTCTTTTCATAATTATTCAATATCTTTTTATTGTTTACTTGAAACTTCGGTTTCACGAATTTTAAATTCAATACAATTTAGGGGATCCTCAACATACGCTTCGCATTCTTCCATTAAATCGTTATAAAACCAACATTTCCCACATTTTCTTATCTCTTCTCTTACTTTCATTAAGAGCTTTCCTAACATATTCTTGCCTTTTCCACTTTTCCCGATACCCCAAAAAGAGTCTGTTTTTGAGCTTTCAATTAAAATTGAATTTCCTGTTTCAAGTAATTTTTCTCTTAGTTCAAGATCAGAAAATTTCACTCTCAACACATTGTACATCCGACCAACCTTAATTTTACTCCAATTCTCTACAATGTCCCATGAAAATAATCCATGTGCTAAAATAGATAATAAATGTGGTTTTGGAGCCTTCATAGCCCATTCTCTTGTATTTTCATCTTTGAATTTCCCAAATTGATATGCATGTTCCCCTGAAGGGAATTCTCTTTCTTCGAAAATTATTGGTTTTTTGTATAGACTTGAAAAATATCCGTAAGCTCTATCCGTTCTATAAAATTTGATAATCTCTTGGCCTTCAATACTATTCAATTCACTCCCTCCCTTTATTTTATTCCTAGATTTTTTAAAACGGTTTCTGCTGAAAATCCAATTCGGTATTGATTTCCAAGTTTTTCAGAGTGTTTAATTCCCTCTTTAGCGATAACATTCCGTAAAACTTTAGCCAATTTATTTTTTTCATGTCTAAGTAAATATCCAACCTCATTTTTGATCGAATCCATGATGAATTGACCATCAAATTCTATAAATCCGATTTCAGGAGAGATCTTCATGGTAAAATGATATTGAATCAATAAACTCTTTTTGGATAATATTTTTGGCTTGATAGTTTTACTATTTACATCAAAATTAGCCTTTTCAATGTTTTTTCCACTATTAACTCCGGGAATTACTTTTTCATTATAGTAAATAAATTCCTTGAACCCTGCTGCTAAATTCTTAATTCTTTTTTGTTGTTTAGGAACCAAGGAGTCTCCTTTTAGAGAGAGAATTTTCTTTTCAGAATTATTAAAAGAGATCTTATCCATTCCAAATTGTTGTAATGCATATTCATAGCCATGGAAATGAACACCCTCTTTTTCTCCAATCTTTTTTGCATGATCCAAACATCTTCTTGAGAGGAGTTTATTTAATGCTATCATGAACGCTTGATTTCTTCTTCGCATCTCAGAATCTTTCTTAGCTTTTAGAACCATTATTAGGATCTTCAATCTTGGAGAAATGAGAAGACAATCCCCACTAAATGTAACCCTTCCTGTGTTTGGTAATAATTCTAATCTGAATTCAAATGTTATTAATGCCTCGTTCGGATTCAATGGAGTAATTCCTGTCTTTTTTGTTTCATAATCATACTCCACATTACCCCCTAAATTAACATCAACCCATCTTTCGACTTGCTCGTTCTCAAATCGAAATTTCCCTACTTGAAATAGCCCTTTTTGATTTTTTCCTTTCATTTCAGTCATTTCCTTTCTCTAATTCGTTTCATTATTTATATTGGAAACCATCGATATGCCCAACCTCTGGTTTGCTTTCGTTTATTGATTTCTATCCCTTCTAAATTTAAATAAAATTCATGATCATCATCTTCATAATTGAACTCAAAAAAGACAGCCTTTTTTTCATCTTTCTCATCAAATTTGGTTATTGTAGCTCTTAAGCATATCACATTTGCCATTTTATCATAAAAAAATATCTTTGAACCAATTAGATCTTCCTTATTTTTTGGATAGAATGGTATGGTCCAATAACAAGCACCTAAGTGCAATTCTCCATATTTTTGATCAAATTGATCTTCTGATGGGAACAAAACCATTTCTTTATTCAATTCTAAATAGCCTCCTTTAGTTTTTTTAATGAATATTTAATTTGTTTTTGAAAATTATTCCATTTATGACCACAATTCTCGCATTTATATGAAAAATATAAAATTGAGAATTTATCTTCCCATACTTCTTTTAAATTTGGTGTTTCACATTGAGGACAAAGAGATGTTCTTAGAGTATCATAAGACTTAACTTCAGAATGGGGAGAATTATTTACTTCTTCATATTTCTCTTTTACATCTTCAGAAATATTATTTGGAAGATTTAATAATACTATACTATTTCTTTTCTGGTATTCTTGATTATCCTTTACATATAGACATTCTTTAGATACTGTCCCCTTAAGAATCATCTCTTTTATCGTTAGACAATTAGGATTAATTTCATGTCGCTTTTTATAGATTTTACATCTCCCTGTTTTAGTATTCAAATATTTACAAGGATGTTTTGAAAGAGACACAATCCAATGTACTTGATTATTATCAGTTATCCAAGTTGAAGTATAACAGCATTTACCTCTAATTGAAGCAGGACACTTATTACATAGATTAAGATCTTTATAACAGAAATCAATTGTTCCATCTTCTTGAATAATTACTCCAAAAATCTTTTTACTATTAAATTGAAGTTCTTTTAATGAATATTGTTGCCCTGCATATTCAATCTTATAGTCTTCTGACACATTTTTAATTGAATTATTTCTTTTATCAATTATTTCAATCAATTTTCACTCACTTTTTTCTTTCATATATTTTTTTATTAATTTTCTCAATATTTTTGATGGTGTTGTCTTATTTTTTATAGCTAACTCTTTAAACTCTTCCCTGAGTTCTCTTGAAACCCTACATCCTATATATACAGGTTTAAATATCATTTTTCAATCAACTCTTTTAATTCTTAGTTTTTCTTTAAAATAATTGTCAAAACAGTTATCGCATATTTCTCCAGAATAAATTTCGCCATCATATTTACTCCCAAATCCAAATTTTATTTTTATATCCCCAAACCCCTCACAATCTACGGTAATTTTATCAAACTCTTTTTTGCAAAAATCACATCTAACGGTTATTACTTTTTCTGTTTCTATTTCTTCTTTAACAACCTTAACTTCTTTCAATTCAGTTAACCTCTTTCATTATTTTTATAATATATTTTTGGGTTAGTTTTACTACTTTGGAAGGATAACAAAGACCATAATCAATTGTTGGGGATCCATTTTCTCCAAACTCATTATATCCTTGATATCCTTTCTCATAGATTTTTACTCTAGCATAAAATTGAGCAAAGTCTCCCTCTTTTAACTGTAGTTTATCAAACTGTTTACCACAGTCCATCCACAAATGGGACGTTACTAATTTATGGTTTTGGTCTATAACATCAAACAATAAAACGGTTTTAATATCTCCTTTATATCCGTTTCTTATCCCAAATCGTTTGAATGTTGCTTTATATTTCTCTCTCTGATTTCTCTTAAATTTCTCTGCTAATTTCTTTCTCATATATCTCTATCCTCTCGATTTAATTTTGTCTTTTAGAATATCTCGTACCTCTTCAATGCTTAACCCCTGTTCTTCGATTTCACCAAGAAAAGCTTCATATAACTTTTTAGAATCAACACTAAGTATTTTGATCGTGGTATTAAATTCTTTATATAATTTGTAGAGAAAATCTCGTTCAGTACCAATATCTCTTATCTGACTATCGAGTTTATCTATTCTTTTTGTTAAACTATTTATTAATCCTTCCAATATTTCATATTGTATATTCGCTTTACTCAATTAAATCAACCTCTTTCCTCAAAACCCCATAATATCTTCATAATCTTCTTCATCGTATAAATCTTCATCTTCATAATCTTCAGGATAGAACCTTGTCTCGTTGATTAATTCTGTCCTTTTTTTTGCCGAGACTTCTTTTGGGTCTAATAGTTCTATTAAGATCCCTTCTCTTTTCCATTTCTCAATATCTTCACTCGATCCAGCATATTTGAATCCGCATTTGCCACATTTAGCGATGAATGGATAATCTGTAGTGAAAAGTCCACACCCACACTTCATAAAGTAATAACCATTTGGAGCATATATTTTAACAAAATCCTCAACATTTTTATTTTTATTATCAATTTTTATTTCTTTACTCACTTAAATCACTCTTTTTTCTATTTGAAACTCCAGATCACGTTTTATAACTTCTAAATAATTTTTCGTTAAATTTGCATATCTCCAAAATACAAGATCCACTACACCAATTTTATCATGAGATAATTCAGAGACCACCTTACAAAAGTCTTGAACATTATCATATCCGAATAGATTAGCAATTCTAACTAAATGTCTATCCGGTTTAGCAAAATTTAATCCTAAATTCTTAGCTAAATGATATTTTGTAATATCCCCAATATGAGGAAGATTTTTTAGAAACATTAATTGAGCTTTCGATTGTAAAAAATGATCGAAATAAAAATCTAATCGATTATAGACCCTTTTAATGGCTTTATTTTTGTTTGGATGTCTAATTGCATCAAAATTAAAGGTTTTACCATCATTCCAAAATTTTTTAAAAATCCCTTCTGCTACCTGATTTTTCATTCCTGAATTAATTACAACCCAGACATATTCTCTAAAAAAGAAAATTTTATCAAGTTTCTCAAAATCAGGAAGATTATTATACCATTCAATCTCATTTAAATGTCCTTTTTCAATTATATCATTTTTAACTTTAAAATAAAGGTTTTTCATTGATTCCTTGAATGTTTCAGATTCATGATGTCTTTTTAATTCATCTTTATAAAGGGGACATCCAGTACAATCTCTTTCACATCCTCTACAATGATTTTTATCCCAACTACCATATAAACAATCATATTCAGGACAGCATCTTCCGGGAAAATGTCTTATACTTATCATATCTTTAATTACCTATTTTTTAAATTTTCTATTTTTATATCAAAATAAAGACATCTTGTATCATTGAGATTATTTATAATTCTATTAATCCTATCACCGAAATTTTTAATTTCAGCATCATTTAAAGCATCTTTAAACTCACTGACAACTTCAGATAATAGATTTATTTCTCTTAACTTAATTCTCTCTTTACTAAGGATTTCTGATGCTTTTTCATTCAACCCAATTATATAATTACCAATCGCAACCATCTTAAATTACCTCTTGAATCATTGGTATTGGTTTTAAATCTAATACAAAATTACCTTCAAATCCTAATGTTAATCGTTTCGCATTAACTAATGCTTCCTTTAACCAAAATCTATGACATAATTTAGGATCTAAGGTTTGACAATAACAAATTAAACAATAATTTTTTTTTAATCGAATTTTCTTAAAGAGTTCTATAAATATTTGCCTTGCTTTAAAATCCTTAATAATGTAATCCAAATACAACTCTTTGGCTAATTCAAAATTCTCTCCTGCTTTATGTCTTAATTTTGAAGGATTCCCTAATTCACGATATCTTATATATTTAAAATTATGTGCTGCTAATAGATCTCCCATATTTTTAGGAGCAAAATAGGTAGGATATACACTCCACCATCTTATATCAACAACGACACCAATATCCTTTCTCTTCAATTTTTGAATTAATTTATTTGGTTTTACACCCTTTACAAATTCGGTTTTTATCTTTTGAGTAAATCTCGCTAATTCTTTTATCCTATCCATCTCTATTTCTTTCAATTTTGTTCAGACCTCAATAAATTTTGTTAAACCCATGTATCCAACGATTTATTCTGTTCTTTTTGAATTTTAATTTGGATTTTTGATAATAAAGGATGATCCTTTAATATATCCCAATGACTTGGATCTACCCACCATTTTAGGCGTTTTGGAATAATTATTTCTTCAAAACATTTTCGTTTCTCAATCAAAATGTAATTGAATCCTTCTATTATACAGGCAATTCCAGTAGTTCCTGATCCTGCAAATGGATCCAGAACAATCCCATTTGAAGGTGTCAGTAATCGTACTATATATCGCATTAAGTTTATGGGTTTAAGAGTAGATATTGGATTATTTTTAGCTCTTTTTTTAGGGGAGAGTAAATTATATCGTTTTTTAGTAATTTTCCTAAAATTATCATTTGTTTTTTCCCAGTATAAACCCTCACATCCAGCATTCCTTTCATTTTTATATGCTTTAGCACAATAGAAGAATCGTGAAGCCCCTCCTCTATCTCCTTTTTGAAAAGTATTTCTTATTTTACCAACAATTGCATAATCGACATTTCCCTCTCCCTTTTGGATATATGGTTTTATATCTCCTGTAGAACTAAATCCACTCTGTTCATCTAACATTTCTGCACTTATAGGGTCTAAGATTAAATTTGCTGGCCATCTTCCTTTTTGAGTTTTATACATTGGAAATTCATTTCCATCAGGAGCATATTTAATTGTGGAGTTTTCATGATGACCACGAGTGATATTTTTATCCTGATTATAAATTCTTGAATCGACCTCTTTATTTTCATTATAATCAATTCTACAAGCTCCAATATTTAAAGCACCTACTCCCCATTTTACTATATTCTCGGCATAAGTTTTTTCATATGGTTTTTGTATTAGTACAATTGGTTCATGGGCAGGTTTGAGTCCGGTTCCATATCCATTCCATTGCTTAGCTTCATTAGTTACAGGTTCAGTAATCATTACTTCTGGATCTGATGTCATTTGCATATAATTTTCTTTTTCCCCACCTCCATGTCGATATCGTGTATCGATAACTTCTCTCTCATTCTCTTTCCCAAAAGATTTATCAATTGCTTTACTTATATCCAAACTTTTAGGAAAGCCCATCCCATATACCCAATTTATCATATCTTTTATTAAAAATCCAGCATCTTCTAATCCACATACCATTCGATGGTATTTTCGTGGAGCGCTGAATATACCTCCATAACCTCCTGGTTTTAATACTCGTAGAGCTTTAGAACCCCATTCAAAACAGAAATTTTGATATTCATTAGTAGTAAATTTATCCCACTCGTTCCCCATAAATCCTAATCCATAAGGGATATCACTTACAACAGAATCAATTGAATTTGCATTAAGATTTTCCATTATTTCAATACTATTACCACTTAAAACTTGAGATATTCTCATATACTAGATTTTAACCTCTAACCCTTTTTTCTTAAGCAGTCTTTTAATAGAATCTTTAAACCTTATTTTGGATCTAATATCTTCAGGTAATTGTTTCAAATTTTCAATTATTTTTTGAATGTTGGACCAGGAAGAAATTTTCTGGATATATCTAATTTTTTCTGATAGAAGGGTGTTGTCAATATCTGGATTTATTTTCTTGAGCCAATTGAGCCAATTCATTATACCATACCATATCTCAGACGCAAAAGGAGCAACCTTTTTAATAAGAGTAATAGGATTTTTATCTAAAGAGGGTTCAATATTGACACTTGTTAAATATCCTTGGTGATAGGTAAGAAAAAGCGCATTTAATCGGTCATCTAAAGAAGGAGCATTAGGTTCCCAAAATTTTAATCTTTCTTGATTATTCGATGTAATAGTAAAACGAAATTCAACTTGAGATTTATACGGTTGTAGGATTTTTAGAAGTTCTAGAGTACATCTAATATCTGGTTTAGATACTAATAGAACTTCATTTCCACTTTTTAATAATTTCTTTAATACGATAATACAATATTTGAAATTATTGGATGTAATATTATGTGAAGAAGGAAACATGATCCTCCCCTGTCGTTTACGATAATTGGCATTTATAACTTTCATATTTGGTTGCATATCTTTCCATTCTTCAGGAGTATCAAGTCTTTCGAATCTTAGAGCAAATATTTTAGCATAACAATAAACGCAATTAAGCTCACACCCTCTCATTGGATTTACATTTGATTCTGCAAATTCTTTTGTCCCAAATGGGAGTTTCTCAGTTTTTACTTCTTGCATTTCTTATTTACCTCTGATTTCTTTAATTAATCTAACAAGAACTTCTACTAAATAAGGCACATGAAATTCAAATGCACCACAATCAAAATTTTTAAGAATATTTGGATTGAATTCTTGTCCCTCTTCTTCATATTGACATTCTATTTCTCCGGTAGAATAATGACAACAGTTCTCACATAACATACACATAAGATAATCAGGATTAATTTTCACAGAGTTTTTCTTAGTAATCATTCTATTTTCTGATTTTGGTATTTTTCAGCACCTCTTCTAATTGGGTTTGCTCTTTTATTTTCATATTTTCTAAATTCTTCTTAAATTGAATCAATTCATTTATTTTTGTAAAAACTTTCTGCATCGTCTCATATTTAGGGATAACAGGAGAATCAGGAGAACTTTTTAATCGTTTTTTATATCTTTTTTCCCACGCATTCAAATAATAATAAATCCCCTCATAAAGTTGGTCAATATTTTTGAATAACCAATTTACAAGTTCTTGTTTCATATCAAGTGGGATAGTTCGGTTAAACTGTTTCATTTCTTCCCCTAATAGTTTCACAAAATTCATATTCATATGGATTCTACTTTGTGTTAGAGTTTTTTGGTCATTATTTTTTGGTCTTTGGTCAATGGTTTTGGTCAATTCTTTTTGAGGATTTATTTCTGTTTTTTCAAGCTTATTGGCTTTAGCTTTCGGATTTGATGGCTTTAACGGTTTTATCTGATCTTTCTTTTGGTCATTTTTGGTCATTGTTTTTTGACCAAACTTTTTGACCAATTGATCCCGATCAATATAGATCCATTTTTCACATTCAGAATTGGAACATTGAGTTTTTGGTCTCTTTGGAATTTTATTAGGATTCCTGAGATTGTATTCTTGATCATTATTGCATCCTGAACAATGAATTGTTATTTTGTTTTCTTGCGCAGCCATCATTTTTTTTAATTAAAACATTAATTTTGGATAAATGAAAATTGCTAAATTTTCTTCTTTTACATATAACTTAAGAGGAGCTTTCCCCCGGGGGATCTCCACTCGAATCTCTTCTTTATTTTCAAAATATTCTCGAGCTTTTTTGATGCTTATCTTCTTAAATAATACTTTTTGTTGATTCCAAGTAATCCCAAAATCGATGAGAGAATTATCATATAAGGATCTGCTATATTTTTCTAAAAACGTCAATCTGAATGGGTTTTTATAATCATTATAAGTAAACCTATTCCTTTCATATGATGTGAGATAAATCTCATCATCTTCTATGACTAGAGATAAATTTTTTCCATCAAAATTGTAAGGAAGATACTTTTCTTTACAATATTCCTGAAGTATAATTTTAGCTATACCAGGTTTTATGTTATCGATAATGATTTCCAATTCATCATCTGATAATTCCTTAAGATAATCTCCTTCGATGAGATAGACTGCAACATTTAATTCATTAGCTTCTAATCTATAAGCTAACTCTTCTTTATACGCTTTTTTTGCTTTTAAATCTCCCACTTCAACTAATTTCCTTAATAAAGGAAAGGCTATAGTTCGATGGAGAATTTGGGTATTATAATCATTCTCAACCCATGCTTGCATATTTGAGCAATGAGCTATAAATTCTTGCTTAGGATCAATACCATATTCTTTTTCTTTTTTATCTTTATTGTGAAATCCATGAAGCTCATGACTTAATTTATACTCGGCATCATCTATAGATTTCACTTCGTCAAATTCTTCTATTTCATCTTTTGGAAGATTTAATAATAAGTAAGTACATTGTCTAAAATAATCGTCATTTACATAGATCCCTGTGGACCCATTCTCATATTTTAATTTTAAATAATCATTTAACACAAAAACATTTTCATAACTATTTTCATAGTCAGAAATACATTTATTACAATCCTTCATAAATTTTAAAAGAGTTTTCTTTTCAAGGTTTAAACTTAATTTGAGTTTTTTTTCTATTTTCCCAGAAACGTCACGAATATTTGTTGTTAAAACAATTTTATACAATTGAAGTTTATCTCCCTTCTTAGGAGCCTTTATTTCATGTTTTCCTGCCAAATATTCTTCACTCTTCATTTTTCCAACCAGGTTTATTTAAAAATATTAAAAAAAAATTAATTAAAAATTAAATTATTCCTCCACTTCTGCTTCTAAGCCCTCATCTGGAACTCTATCAGGGTCTAAATACTCTCCCATTCTCTTTTGTCCAACGTCTAATTTATCGATTTCTTTTTCAATAGCTGTGTTTTTAAGAAGGAACTGAATCTTGAGTGATGTACCCTTTAAAACAAGGCTTTTCGGTTTGATCTCCCATTCTTTAAAAACTTCACTTGCATCAAAAATAGTATTGAGATTTGTTATGAATTGTTTAGTTTTATCAAACGGAATGGTTAAGCGTTGATTTTCCTTCTCTTTCTCAGTTAATTTATCTATTTTCTTTTTAACCAATTTTTTACACCTCTAAAAATTCATTAGGCTTTTATTTTCTTTCTTATGTTTGTTAATTAATCCATCTCTTAGCGCATGGGGATAGAGTTTTGTTTCTTCTTTACTATGTTGTAAGATAACGTCTGCGAGATAAGGATAAACCTTCAATAGTCCTATTATAACTTCAATGGCATCTTGTTCGTTTAATTCCTTGATGATCTCATCGTTTTTAATAGAGACAGTACTATAACCACAAACCTCAACTTCTCTTGATATTGGCATAGTATTTTATTCCCCCTCGTCTAATTCTTCAAGAACATCGTCATCATCTGATTCTTCAGAATCTACTCTTGGTGCCAAGAAATATGATAATTCTCCTCCTTCGAGCAAATTGAATATCATCTTTAATGGATGATCCGTTTTCAGCGAAATATCGAGTCTTTCTGTAATTGATGCTATTTTCAAGATTGCTTTCAAGAATGTCAATGAATAGGCACCACTACTCTTCCCATTCAGATCAGAGTCTATTAAATCATCCGCTCCAAGTTCATATTCCATTTCTCCGATTTGTCCTGAAGAACTGAACACTAATCCTTCTCCTTCTGTTGTGTCCATATTAAGAATTTCAGAGTATATTTCAGCATCTTTAAGGGCTTCAATTAAGAAATCTGGATCCATAGTCCAGGTAGATTCATATTCAATTTTCAATAGATTATCCATAGGGATTTCTTCGATTTCAGAGTCTAATAAGGCTAAGCTGAACGTTCTGGCTCTTGTAGAATCGACTCGTTGCATTTTGATCTTGATTTTCTGAGTATCTTCTTGATAACTAAGCGTTATCGAATCGTTTCCTGAACTACGTTTCATAATCTTATCAAGATCGTCCAAGTTTAGTGTAATCTTGCATTCTTTTGAACACTCGTATTCATCGAAATTAACCTTCGCAATAATTAATTGTAATAAGCAGATTCTACTGGGATCCATTGCCCTTATCGTGAACTTTTTAGGTGTAATCTGGATTTCAGTCTCATCAATAATACTTGCAAGAGTTTCTACTATTCCTTTCAGAATTCTACTATTATCTATTTTTATTGAAAATTCTTCCTTTACTTCCTTTTTTGGTCTTCCTTTTGCTTTTGACATTTCTAAATATCACCATTCATTTTTGCTATTAGAAAATTTTTAAAATCATCGATTAAAGCATTATAGTTATCAGACTCTTGAAATTCATCGTATACGTCAGAAAATAATGTTTCAATTAAACTGTAATAGTCTTCTTTCTTGGCTCTTAATACAAATCTTAGATTTGAAGTCTCAAATTCGAAGCCTCTATCATCTGAATTTTTGAAGTCTAATGTTGCAATTTTCCAGATTTTATCATTTTGTACTCCTATTTCATGAACTGAATAACTTGTGTTTTCATTTGGTTGTTCTTCTCCTTTCTCTACTTCTTTTTTTGCTTTATCTTTTACTTTTGACATTATAACTCTAACCTCTTTATGATTTTATAGGTTTTGAACTCCCTAATTGGCTCGTCCTTTTCATTCAATCGTTCAACTGGTACTCTAACGAAATTCTCTTCATCAAAATTGTCAATATTGGTTTCCTTATATTTAGCCATGTTATTTACCATTTTGAGTTCTTTGATTAAGAATTCTCTTACTGCTACTCTTATTAGCTCTGACCGAGAGGGATATAGACCATGCTCCCCGACAAGCTTTTTTATGCTGTCAAGGTAGGATTCGGGAACATTAACTGTCACAATTTTCATGAACTGTTTCCTCCACTTCTTATTAACATCTTGAAAGTTTCTGGAGCAAGACCTTTTTTCAACTTCAATTCTTTTGTGAGAAATTCGTGTAATATTGTTCTTATTGCTTCACTCCGGGAGGGAAATCTCTTAAAATCTTGTAAGATTTGTAGTGCTACTAAATACTGTTCCGGTAAGTTAATTGTAATTATTTTAATAGCTATCACCCATCTTTTCTATTGTTCGAATGTGAATTTCCACAGTAACGTTTTCAAGCGCCTCCATCAAGTGTTTAAAGCAATAAAATACACTATTCCCATCTTCAAAAGTAGTTTTATAATAAGACTTTTTTTCATTGATATCAAAGCAACATGTTCTCCCCGCAATCAATTTCGCAATGTTGTATGAAAAGGTTTTATAAACATAGAATAGAGATATGTAATAAATAGCAATACACCATACTCCAAAAATCCACATAATAGGATTCATTTCGAAAAGAGACAAGAACAGGAATATGAAGAACTGTAATCCAAAAAGAGAACCTATTCCTATTTTCTCAATGAGCTCTTGTTTATGCCATAACTCCGTTACTTTAGAGATTGTGTCTTGGTCGATTATAGTCTGTTTCATTTCATTTTGTTTTGTCATTTTCTTTTTTTCTCTAAGTTTTTTTTTTACATCCAGATTTTAATAGATTCTCTACTATAGAGTCCGATAACGGATGTCATCATCGGATACCTCTATTCTTATCGAAATAGCCTAACAATTCTAAATTATTATATTCTTGATGCAAAAACTCTCGTAGTGCCGTTCTTATCGCTTCACTCCGGGAGGGACAAATTTTCATTCGAATTAACTTCTGTATGTTCTCATCATAGAGATGTGGAAGATTTATCGTGATGTTGATCAACCTTGGTTTTTTCTTTTTATTTTGGCTCAATTATTTTCCCTCCATGAGTTTCCAGTAGACAAAAGGATGCCCACATTTTCCATTATTTCTATTATACTTTTCTATCAATTTACGGTTCTGAAGTTTAATTAAATTATCATAAATCGTAGTTCTCGGAGTTCTTAAGAGTTTTACAAAATCTCTTCTTGTAAGTGTTTTTTTTTCTTTTAGAAGTTTTATTATTTCTATTTGTAAAGGATTAGGACTAAATTCCAATGTTCCAAATTCGTAATTAGATGATTCAGTAGTCAATTTTAAAATACCTCTTGGTTCATTTCTTTACGAATATTAGTATAATCTCCATTTGGCAATCTTTCCAGAAACCTAATCAAACAATCTTCAACTACTTCTGTAGGATTTGTATATGTCTTGAAATCTTCTTCTGCAATTTGTCTAGCTGTTTTTTTCAGTAAATCCCTGAAATTCCATCCAGAATTACTTTTTACAACTTCCATTAATAGGCCTCCTCTGGATATTTTATCATAAAGGATAATTCCTGTGTTTTTTTTGGTTCTACGGGACAAAAAGAAGGAAAATTCCCATCAATTTTTCTTACTCCAGGACATAACCAAATTAAATGAGGATTATTTGGATACTCAGTTTTATCCAAATCTGGATTACAACATATAGGAATACCATAATCATTATTCCACTTACAGAAATTGCATTCCCTTTTATTGAATAATTCTTTTAATTCTTTTGATTTAAATTCAGCAATTTTCATTTTTAGACCTCTAGGTCCGATTTTAAATTTAATGTCTCAGGTAAGAAAACAAGATAGAAGTGATCTAATATGGAATAGAATTTTTTATTTTTTTCAATAATTCTTGCGTTCTTAATTCCTACATTCATTCCGAAATGGAACATTATCTTTTACCTCCAAAAAAAATTCTCATGATTTCATCATAAACAAATTTTATTTGCATATCTTCCTGTTGAATTTTAAAGTAGTTTTTTGAAATTACATCTTTTAGGACTTTTTCAGTAATTAATTGTGGATCGTTGCTGTTTCCTGGATAATTAGTTGGGATCTTTAAGAAATTAGGTAAATAATTAAAGTTGATATTTCGATTTCTTAAATATAGCGCGACTCCTTGGAGCGTTTCTCCTTTTATGCGTTCTATAAGATTAACTTTTGACTCCATAATTTTAATGCTTTCATTTGAAATGGTTGTTTTAGCTCTTGACATCCTAATTTCCTCGTAATATTTAATTTAAATAAAATTTAATTGTGGTGTTTCCTCCATCAGTTTTTTAAAAGAGAACTCTCTGTGGAGACTAGTATGATCAGACTCTCGATATAGTCTTTTGATATTGGAAATGATATTGTTTGGTAAAGGAATACCTAATTTCTCGCTTTTTTTTCTAAAGCATTCGATAATCATGAAAGGGATACTCTTCCTCTCTTCTTTTGCGATCTCATGAAACCAATTCCTCTCATCCTCCGTAATAACCATAGAATATTTTTTTCTGCTCATAAGTGATTATCCTCCTCCTAATACTGGATTTAATATATTGTCAAACTTCCGTTCAAGGCACTTGTAAATAGCATCAATAATATCCCCTAGTTTATCTTCTTTACTCACACTATAATGGGGACATATTTTACAATCGCCCATACATAATTGCGCATTTATCTCAGGATCCCATGAAGGATCTGCTATTGCGTTTTCAATTAATTGACACTCCTGTTTAGAATTCATGATTATTTTTCCCCTTTTTTGTTTTCCTCTCTTTCTCAGTCATCGGCTCCTCCTCCGAGAGATATATTTCTATTTTTTTCCCTATCTTTTCAAATACCTCAATATCGAACTCTTCATTCTCTACAGCATCCCAGACCTTTCCATTCCAGTCTCGTAAGTCTTCCTTCCGCACGAGTTTATACTCTTCTGGATTAAATATGTTCTCATGTCCATTATCATATATTTCAATTATTTCACTAATAGTAGCTGTTTCCTCAAGCTCTTTCGAGTCCCAAGGTTGTGGATTTATGATCTTAAAACCCTCTTTCTCGCCCTCTTTTGCTTGAAAATCATGGCATCCTTTAAAGTAATCTTTATTTTTAATTGGGTCTTTTTCAAATGAATAGATACATCCACTTTCGAGACTACATTTACTACAAGCTGAACTCTTGACATCGAGCTTCTCTTTTAATACCCTTAAATCAAATACTATTTTTCGTTTATTACTTTTTCCCTTAATATATAATTCTAAGGCGTAAAATAACTCCCGCAGGACTTCCTTATTATCGTAAATCACTTCGGAATTCCAATTTCTTGCTTGTAATACTGTATGTAAATCCTTTCTGAGCTCCGAGATCTGCCTATCAACTGAATATTTCAGATTCCAAAACCACCCTTTATCATAAGCTTCTTTTTGCAAGGTTCGAAGCTCCGAGAATTGCTTTCTCTGATCGTCATGAATCCTAGATTCACTCTGAATGTGTAGATTCCAGTTCTTTTCGAGAGCCTCGATTTTGTCAGTCCAAAAGATTCCTTTACCCTCTGGCACTATAACTGCTTTTGCACTCGCCTTTATACTCACTTCAGAAAGCTTCTGGACTAGCTCGGTGATCTTTTCATCATGCGTTACAATATAATTTTCAACCTTTATCCTAAAATTCTCTTCACTCATTTTCTTTCCCCCAACTTCTGCCGATAATTAGATCCGTGTTTCTTATCAAATACAGTAAAGAAATCCCGTAATGTTTCTTCAAGTTTCTGGAGATATTCTACTAAAGCCCATTTAGATAATTTAAATTCGTCACATCCAAACCCTATCAATCCAGGATTTATGTCATCATCAAAACCACATACATGCTTGGTTCCATGTTCCTCTATAAAATCATCATCTTCGAGGTGATATTTACATAATTCACAGTTAAGTGGTAATTTGTTCGTCTCTCTCTTTTTTTCGCTCATTATTACCAACCCCTTACCCATGAATACTTCGAATTCAGATCTGGAAAGAGTACTCTAGCTAATTGCTTGTTCACTAAAGTTCCAGAATCCCCTACCCTCTTATATTCTTCATCATGTCTTTTACCTGGAACTGCGTCAATAAAGCAAGACCATTCTTTATATATCTTATGAATAACTGCTACAACTAAAACCTTAGATGCCAAGGTTTTATATCTATACGCCCATTCTTGGTTGGTCATCTTATTATTCTCGTCGCTCATTATCTATCAATCCCCTTTGAAATCTCTTCTAATCTACATTTCTTGCAGATCTCCCCAATGAATGCTGCCCATGTTCTCCAATAACTATTATCCGGTACTGATTTTCCACATACTTCACACATGAATGATGCTTTTCTTTCTATATCGCTCATGCTTCAAAATACCCCTACTTCTTGTAATTCTAAATTAACTTCCATAGCTTCTGGATAATTGAGTTCTATTCTAATGTTAATTATTTTAAATAATTGTATATAGGGAGCAACGTAATGTTTTACATACTTTAATTGATAAGGCTCAAGAAATTGACCCCCTAAAAGAGTGGCTCCATTGTAATAGGAAACTTTATAATATTTCAACATAGATTTGCAACCTCCACTCTAGATATTGGCCAAGAAAGGAATAAGGATAATTTCAAATTTGTTAGGAGAAGAACGAAATGTATTATATTCAATACCAAAAGACAAAAATCCAGGGGGCTTACATTATTATCCTGTAGAATTATCCCTTCCTTGCGTACCATCTTAAGAGGATACCTCTTTTAGCTTATTTTGTAAAAATTCTATAATTTGCTGTGTCTGACCCTTAGAAAAAGTAGGCCCATAAATCTTCTTCTTTAGATTAAATGCATAAACCCGATAAAAATCAAGAAGAAACATTTCAAAATCTTCAAACCACTCAATTGTAAAACCAGCAGAGAAATTAGAGGATTTACACTCAATAAAGATATCATCTTTATCTTCTAGTTTCTTTTGCAAATATTCAATAATGTACTGTGCTTGGTCTTTGGTAAATGTAAGACCATAAATCTCCTTTTTATGCTTGAATGAATATTTTCTATAAAATTCAAGACTAAATATTTCATAACATTTTAAATATTCGAAAGTTAATAATGCACAACGATCAGCGCATTCACACTCAATAAATAACTTATCCTTATCTTTTACCATACTTGAGTTAAACCTCTTTATTTTCATGTTCATAAATTTCTTTTATTTCTGTATCCATATCCCAGAGCGCATCAAGCCCTCTCTTTTCTTTTTTTGAAGGTAAAATATTATGACTTTGATTATTCTCTTTTATTTTTTGAATAAATTTAGGAGGATATTCTCTTGAAAATCCCTTTAAAATCTTTTGGGCATCCTCTTCTCTGAATTCTTCATATCTATTTACTTGAAAGTAAGTTTTCAATGGATTCCAAACCTTGTAATGTTTCCCATCAAAATATTCATTTGAGATTCTGTGAACTTCATCTTGGAGTTTTCGTTTAGTTCTAGGAGTAACAAAAATATAACGATCTTTTTCTTCTAATTTCTTTATTCTCTGTTCTTGTTTTTCTTGTTTAAGCTCTTGCTCTTTTTGATTAAGGAGAATAGAATGCATAATTTCTACTGTTTGTAAGGACCACTCCGTAGAACCAATCCTCAGCGCCCTTTCATTATAATATCCTTTTTTCCGAATTTCTTTTACTACTCTTACAACCCATTTTCGAAAATCTTTTGCTTTAGGTTGATTTGAAAACATGATTAAAAGATAAGCGCCCATTTCCCTAAAAACCGTGGTTTTTTGCTTTCCTCCAGGTGTAACCATTTCGATTACTCCTTTATATTCTTCAATTTCATCTCTATGTGAAGAATATAGTTTCATAATACTTATTCGGGGATTTTTATACTTTAATCCTATCCCCAATGCTTCTGCAGTTATCCAAATATCCTCTTCCCTTTCAATAAAATCAATCTCATTACCATTGAAATCTTTTGGTATAATTTCATAATTTTTATTTTCTGATTCAGTCAATTTTATCCTCCCGCTTTTTCAATTGCTATTTTTATCATAACTTTTTTATTATTTTTCGAATCGTTATAATTCGTTACGTTTAAAAACGTGAGAAATACAGGCTCATCGTCATCAAGATATTGTTTTAATTTTTCAAATTCAGTACGCATCGAAGCCATACGAATGACTAACCTGGTTTGCTTTTTTGCCAAATTTAACCCCCTTTTCTCTTTAGTCCGGCAATTCTTTTTTTATCTTGATAAGGTAAAAGCTCACATTTATAGCAAATTGTTTTTCCGTTTCCATATCTATGAAATTTTCCTAAATGACCGCAAACGGAGCAAGGTTTATTATCTCCTGGACAAGTATATGGATGTTTTTTACGACAGATTGACAATTTTATCTCTCCAACTGTTTTTCTAATTTTCTTTTGAATTTTCTCATTTGTTTTTCTTTTTTTTTGTCGTACGGAGTGAGACCGTGTAAAAACTTTAGGGCTTTCGGTTTATCGTTCTCTCGTGTTCTTTTTAAGGTACCCAAATTGACAGCCTCAAATGCTTTCGGATCATTTAAAGAGCCAATATATTCTTTAACTAATGGAGCGCTATGTTCCACTTTTTTCATATATTTAAAAGTACCATCGGGATTATAAACAATGATCCAGTAAATTCCACATTTTATGCAACGTGCATACAATTCCTCTTTAATTAAATTTCCAGAACATTTTTGACATACGAGTTTTCCTAAACTTAGCATTAGGATTTCACCTGATGATTTTTTCTTACGATTTCTTTATTTTTCCTGACTTGTTCTTTATGATCTTTCGTAATATAATTGAAATCATCCCTGTGTTTTTCTTCATAAGTAATCTTCTCAACACTCCCTAAAACATGAGTATATTCAATTATATTGCTAATTAACTTCTTTTTTCTGATTCCATATTGGTTTATAAATATTCTGAAACCTTCTGTAAGTTGGATTATATCTCTAGCCAATTTCAACCCTCCTTAAAATAGGGATGAAATCCCTACTTGATTATCCCCATCTATGGGTTGTTTTTCTCTAAATTGAATATAACATTCTTTTGAACAGAAAAAACCTAATTCATTTAAACATGATTTAGAATCGTCAATAACAGGATCCTTACAATTTCTACAGCTCAATTTTATGACCCCTCCTTATCCATCTCTTCTATTTCTTGTTCAATCCCCCAATTATTATCATCTGCCCAAGAATGAAGAGAATCGATAAGGGCTTCTTCAATAACTTTTCCGGGAGGACTCATGTGTCTTTTCTCAAGATTAGGGTGTGTTAGAAATTTAGCAACTGTTTCAGACACTTCGATTGTTATTTTAACCATTTCATTAAGCCTCCAAATATTTGTCCAAAGTATTTTTCTTCTTCTCTTCTTTTTCCTTTTTTAATACCAGGTACATCCATATATCTTCCCAGGTTATGCCTCCCTTACATTGAGGTTGTTCCTTGCAATCATTATCATAAAACTCACAATAACCACCATCATAAAAATAACATTCTACAGCAATTATCTGATCTCCCATTTTGTTCACGCCTCCCCGTAATTAATGTCTTCCTTATCCAAACATAACTGAAAGATTTCAGGATCATCGCAAAATACGAAGTGATCTGTGTGGCGCTGAAATTGGCAATAACATTCCGATAACCAACACAGACATTTTGAGTCTTGAGGTATGAGAGTTTTGCGTTTCTCCCATTTAAGTGTTTGATGATTATAATAATCTCCCACGTCCTACACCTCCAACTTGATTCCTAAGAATTTTGCTCTCTGAACTTTTGTCCAACTCTCAGGACAGATTAGTTTCTTTTCAAGCATTTCAAACATGGTCTTAGGATAATGTTCTTTTAAGTAGGACCAGGTCTTATTAAAACAAAAACAAAGTAGATCATTATAATTGCTATTTTTCCAATCTGATTCTGGAAATAATTTAACTAATACTTCTTTCACCATATCTAGGGATTCCCTTTCCATACTTCCAATCTTTACATCTACTGGCATCTCCTTACCATTCTCCTTTATTTTTAATTGTATCAATTAATTTGGACCTTTCTAAAGCATATTCATATAAGCAGACTGGACATACTCTTTCTATAGATCCCTCTTTATACTGTACTTCAAAGGAAACATGGTCAACGCAATTGTCACCATCACAATATTGGCATTTTTTAGAGTCAGGATAATTATGATATAAAAATTGGATTTTGTTATCTTCAGTTTGAGACACTTTAGAAAGACCTCCATTCTAATTCTTCCATTTTTTCTTTGTTGTTTCCTGGAATGAAATCTTCTGAACTTTCATAGAGATCGAATTGTTTGATAAATTTCTTTAGCGTTACTGAAAATTGCTCTTTTACAGCATTAGAAAAACAAGTATAAATTCTGTGGTGATGTAATCGATCTTTTCCGTGCTTCTCTAGATTAGCGTATTTTTCTAAGGTTTGGATTGCTTCTCGGATTTTTTGCATCTCATCAAAAGCATCTTTACATTCGGGGCATACTTTCGAACCAGCTATGAGCCTTTCATTATCCTCTGGAACATATTCTTGACTACAATTAAAGCATTCCATCTAGCTGGATCCCTCTGTTGCTTTAATTTTTTTGTTGCGAGTTTTTTTTTCATTTATTTCAATGAAGAATTCTAATGCTTCTCGAATAGCTTTTGCAGAAGTATTATAGCTTTTATATGGTTTTCTTTTCTTAGCAATCTCAACAACTTTTTCTACCAAAGAATTTTCAAGTTTAATGTTTGTTATCGACATTTTTCTTATCCTTTTTTGATCCAATTCTAATCCTTTTTTGGTTATAACAATAATTGATTTTTTCATATTTAAATCTATCCTTTTTTGATCCAAAAACAATCCGTTTAGTGATCTTTTACTAATCTTTTTTTGGATAGAATCTGATGTTATAGATATGGGAGATAAATATAATTTGAAGCTTGAAGAGCCTATAAAAAAAATTGTAGAAATTTATATGAAATTTGGTTCTTTAAAAAGAGGAAACACTATAGCATCCTATCTAAAACCTGCTATTAACAAGGAAATTAACATTATGTTAGACGAATTAGAGAAAAAGAGAGATCTTAATCCAGATTTACAAAGGTTCTTGGAAAAAGAAGAATATAAGGATGTCCTTTATCTTATAGAATCTAAAAAACGATTTTAAAAATTATCAATTTCAACACTATCTATTGCATTAATGATAATTTCTCTAACTTTCTCCTCAACACTTACATCTATCTTTCGGCAATAAAATTTGAGGTCATTGTATTTATTATCAGGTAATTCAATCCCATTAAGTTTTATCATACTTTATAATCTTCATCTCCAATTTTATTTTTTGTATATTATATCTTAGTAGAAAAATATCATTGTTAAATGTAGAGTTCGGTAGTTCGGCGAACCTCGTTAACTTTTCGGTCTTTAAATATGGTTATCATTTTTATACAATTTATGTTTGCTATATTTTTTCAAAATTTCATCTAATTTGACTTTAATTTTTTTCTTTTTTTACATACAAAATTTCCCTGAACCTTGACTTTTTTACCACAAAAACCGTGGTCTTTAAATCAATTGGTTTAATATCGTTAATTTTATCGAATATTTAAATGATCAGAAAACCAGCACTAAGGAATGGTATTTCTGAGACAGAGAGAGAGTTCATTAAAAGTAAAAAATTAAGTTAAAAAAATCCGAGGATTAACTTTTTTTGAATTATTTAAATTGTATTAAAACTTATCCTATATGCCGACAAAAGTTAATTAAAATTGTTAAGCCATAAAAATTGCAATTTCATCTCTTATAATATCTGAATAATTTAACAAGTAATAATTATAAAAAAGTCGTTAAATTAATAACTTTTAAGATTAAGATTAGTATATTAATTCTATTGTGAGGAAAAATGGAGTATAACCTTCAAGGGATGCTTACAGAAGAAGAAATAGAAAATATGTTAAAAATTAATCCTAAATTAGAATTAGTAACTAAGAAAATTTCTATTGATCTTAATCGATATTCATATCAATCAACATATTCCAGTTGTCTTCCCTCTTGTTGTGTTATGGCATTTTGCTATTGGCAAGAAAATTTACCTCAGCTGAACATTACAACGAATAGAGATTACTGGGAAGAATATATTAATAAGTGTTCATCTGGTACAATTAAAGGTGTTAACCTCCGAAAAATAATAATGAATCTTCAGCTAGAATATCGACAATTTATATTTTCTGAAAAGACAATAGAAAGTTTTTCTGATTTAATTCCGCCTTTTTATGCATGGAGAGTTCCTATTATTCAAATAATTATTTTTGATAGGATGTATTCATTTAGAGAAATATCAGGAGGGACTCATGCAGCAATTATTTCTCAAGTTAACATGCAAGAAAAAAATGTATTATTAATTGATCCTAGAGAGACTAATCCAGATAAGATTATTATAGAATCACGTTTCCCTATGAGAGAATTAGCTAAAGGTTGGAAACTATTATTAAATTCAGTTATATGGGTTTATCCTAAAATTTTAAAAAAATCTTTTAATATAAAAACTGGAAAACCATCAATCAGCAAAAAATTAAAACAAGAATATCTTAATAAATTTATTTAGCTATATTTAAATTGTGAAGATAAGATATGAATACTACAATACAAATAAAAGAAAATAAGGATCCTTTTTCCCGTGCTATGAAGTATATAATTAGAAATTTCGGTATTAATATTAGACCTGGTAATTATTATTTTGATAAAAATAAGAAAGAGCATATAGTCTTTCTTAATGCTATAATTTCCAATGAAATATCTCCAATAAGGAAAACCTCCAAGTCTTTTGTTTATATTTTCAAAAATATCGGAACAATAATCTTTAATGAAGAGATGAAACTTTTAAATGCAAGTTCATCTGATAAATTAGAGAAGAAAATATATTCTAAATTTTGGAAACTTCATAGAATGGTAGAAAATACTATAAAAGAGTTTGGAATTAATGAATGGGGGCATATAGGAAGGATAAGAACCTTTTTAGGACCATTATATAGGATTGCAAATAGGATTATAGATACTGAAGAATTGGATATTAATGAAATGAAAAGTCAAAACAATTGGAAATACATTATACCATTCATCGATAATAGGTTAATAGAAGTTGATCCTAATAATAAAAACAAGTTAATCTGTAGTAATTTCTTAAAACAATTAGGGGAAGATAGAGATCAATTTGATACAGCAGCATATGCTGTAGGAATCATTGTAGCTAAATCCACTAATTATTTAATAAAAGAATTAAAAAACTATAGTTTTATTTCATACATAGATATTCCAAAAGTGTATTATTTAGATGCTGTAGAATATGGCGAAATGATTAATATGCCTATAAAAGAATTAATTAATAAATACTATATTTTGGGTAAAAGACCATATTCTTATAGAAGTTCTATGAATTTAGATTTAATAATATCAGAAGTAGTCAATGCGGGATTATTAACAAAGGATCCAAATAAAAACACTATTTCGGGAGTTGAACCTTTATTCGATAAGGTTTTTAATTTTAGAGAGGATATATTGAAAAATATTAGCAGCATAAATGAGGGATTTGTATGAGTTGGCAACCAGATGACGATTTTTATCAAGGGTATTCGATATTGGAGGATATAGGGACTACTGCTGAAGAAGAAAAACAAAGGATTGAAAAGATTTTACAAAAGGATAACATAAATTTAGAGGATTCAAATATAAAGCCTTATATGGAATTATCAAGAGAATTAATGCAATATTTAAATGATGAGTGTAAGGAAGAATTACTAGAATTTAGTGAATACATTAGAAAGGAAAAATATGTGGGAACGACTTTACCAATTGAATTAATCCTGTCTCAAATTGTTATTTCTGAATTTATTCATTTAATCTTATTAGGTATTAAAGATGTTTTTAAGAATTTATTCAAAAAAATAAAGGATTATCTTAAAGAAAGAAAAGAAGAAAAAGATATCAAGGAACAGACTGAAATCGTTTTAAAAATAATAAAAAAGATTAAGAAGAATGGAAAGATGACAGAGAATTTTGAAATTTCCTTGAAAAAGATAACAAATAAAGAATAAATGAATATCTTGAGTATGTGTAAAAAAATAATTAAATTAAAGATTTGAAATTGATTTTCAGGCTTCTACAAGATAGAATCAATTTCTTTTTTGGTATCTTCAATATAATCATTACATACTTGTTCTAAAGTGTCCTCTAAACACTTGTTAAAATCTACATAAATTTTTCTTAATTCTTCATAATTTCCCCAAGAGAGCTTTAGAGTTAGCTCAACTTTCTCAAGGTCTTCTTTATTAATATCTTTTGGAGCTAATTTCTTATTTTTTATCATGCTTTAATTTCTCACTCCTCCTTTTTTCAATTTAGTTTTTGTACTTGCAAATTTAGTGGACTTTAAATCATTCGTTTCAAATATATTAGTTTTGTCGGATATTTAATATTTTACTAAATCAGTAAATTAATACTAGGTATTGATGTTTCTGAGACAGAGAGAGGCTCCATAAAAAGTAAAAGTAAACATTTATATTTTGTCGGTAATAAAATAACATTACCGAAATCAGAAAGAATAGAGATGTGTGAAAACACATTAATAATTAAAAAAAAAGGGATTGATATGAAAAATAGAAATGTAATTTTAACATTAATAACGATTTTTGTCTTATTTCCTTTCTTTATCATTTCAACTATTGCTATAGATAATCCAGATTATACTGAAACAATTTTACCTGGTCAAACTTTTGTACTTGGTGGAAATTTAAATGAAGGAGAGATAGTGAGAATAGAATATGAAGTTGTTTCTGGGGGAAATAAAGATGTTGATTTCTATATAAAAAATTCTACTGAAGATATAATAATAGATCTTGGTCGTGTCACTGGATATGGCTTATATCATTTTAATATTCCTTATGATGATTATTTTAAAATTGTGTTTTCAAATACATTTTCTCTAATTACAAGTAAAGTTATTGAAATAAAAATTGATATTGTTAAAACAATTACTATTACTTCCCCGATAAATACAGATACATTTTCTCCAGGATATAACTATATAACTTGGACAACTACAGGAGATATTTCATATGTTCAAATAGATTTATATAGAAATGGAGTATATTTAGAAACCCTTAGTTCTTATGCCGATAATGATGGCTCTTATTCTTGGTACATTTATGATGATGAATATACAGATAGTTCTTATTATCAAATTAAAATTTCAGACTCTTATGATGCTAATATATATGATTATAATGATTATTTTACTATAGAAACAGAGATAAAAACAATTACTATTACTTCCCCCCTAAATATATATACATTTTCTCCTGGATCTAATTCTATAACTTGGACAAGTACAGGAGATATTTCTTATGTTCGAATAGAATTATATGTGGGGAATACCTTCTTAGAAGTAATAGATCCCTCGGTATATAATGATGGCTCTTATTCTTGGTATTTTAGTTCAAGCGACGCATACGAGGGAAGCAATTATCGTATTAGAATTTCTGATTATTATGATGATTCTATATATGATTATAGTGAATATTTTACTATTGAAAGTGAAGTGGTTAATCAACCTATGTCAAATATTATGTTATCAATAATGAGTTTTTTAATTCCGATAATTATCATAGTTCTTGTCATTACTATTGCTGTAGTCCTTATTTATAGACGTAGAAAACAAATTATACCTATTTCAAGAGATGTTCCTGTTAAAGAAGGACCGGTTAAATCGCAAGAAAAGGTGTTACCAAGAATTATTTATTGCTCTTCTTGTGGTACTGAGGCTTTAAAAGCCGGAGATTTTTGCTCTGAATGTGGGGCATCAATTAAATAGTATTTTTATTTTTTTAATTCATTATGCTGCTAAAATTACTTCGAAGATGAGGAGTTTAGACTCTTTTGTAATTAAATTTACTAATTTAATAAAAAAGAAAATAAAAAATTATTTATCTAATGAGAGAGATAAACTATCCCATTTCTCCACAGGTTTTTTTCTTTTTAGTGGTTTTTTCGAAAAGGGTGCTATTATTTTCTCAAAATCTTTTAGATTTTTCTTTGCTTTTTGAAATCCCTCTTTTTTTTCTATCATGCCAAGATTTTTCATAAATTACACCTCCAAATTAATTATCCTTAGACCTTACAGTTAAGGATATGTCTTTATTTTCTAATATTTTTGCAATTTTCATATTATTTGTCACATTATATAACCTAAAATATAATCTATAAATATTTTTCCAAAATTTATTTGGATCTTCCTTATTAACTACTTTTATGTTTAAACCACAATCGACACAGTCCTTAGCATAAATTGGGCGTGAATGTGTTTTTGTTTCTTCAGGTATTAAAAATTTATTTAAATTTTTTTCAATTTCACTCTCCGAGCACTTTGACATCATCCCCCCCTTTAATAATTTAATTGCTATATCTTGTGAAAGAGCCATCCATGATTGAAATTCTTTAATATCAAATGCATCAAAGTGCTGTAATTGTTGCAGAAAGGGTTCCAAATTCCCTTTTGTTTGAACAGCTTCTTTAAATAATTCTTTATATGTAGTAATCAAATTATAAGCGGAAAGTAATCTATCTTTCAAGTATACTTGCGGATCTATAGGCCCCAATTCAGCAGACTTAGTCATAATTATTTCTTCCGCGCCAAAACAAATAATAGTTGCAGCAGATTTAGCCTTCCCTAGGACAATAGCCTTAAATGTTCCCGTACCACTATTTGAGCGACAAATATTTACTATTCTTTCTGCAGATTCCCCAGATCCTCCTGGAGAATTTATCAATAACGCTAAACCTTTAGTCACATCCATTTTTTGTAATATATCTTCAAATAATACCACATCTTCATCATTAATAGAGACAGGATATCGAAAACTTGTAAGATAACTTAACACAGGCATACCCATTATTTCTTCTAATCGTCTATAATATTTTTTTCTGGTATCATAATGTTGAGTCATTTCACCTAAGATCTTTATGTATTCTGGTTGCTTTTTAATTGGTTCACTCATTTTTTATCCATACAATTGATAAAAATAATTAAAATCACTTTTTGTTATTAAAGAGTTAATACACGTTTAAAATTTTTTACATATTATTGAGAATATGTGCGAAAGTTATTTATCTAAATTATTATCTTCTCTTTAATTAAATCAGAAAATCCTAATTTTAATTGGATTTAGAATTTATAAAGTAGTATATTATTAAGATCTTTCTTTCATTTACAAACTCTCGAATAAATTAAATAATTTTTTAATTTTTTTTAAAAATTAAAATTGGAAGCAAATGAAGAAGGTTATTGTATTTTAGGAGACATTCAGAATATCTAAGAGATTTGATAGATTCAAATAAATCTATTTTTTTAATATATCTAATAATTATAAAAATTAAAATGGAGTTAAATAAGATGGTAAAAAAATTAAAAACTGGATACTATTCCGGTATGACTCATGGTAAAGTGGTCGTTAATGTATATGAATTAAAAATAAATCAATTTAAACAGTTTAGTACATCATCAAAAAAGATTTTCCAATTCGTTATTCAAAATTTTGCACATGATGAGATTACGTCTTGGAGTTATGTCGGAAAAGAATATAGAGATGTTAAGAAAATATTTATTGTTGATTTAGACGAATATTTTAGGGATTATTAAAATCTTTTTTATTATTTTATTTTTAATAATCTGTCCTATGAGCAAACCGTTTTTTATTCCTATATAACCTTCGCGCTATACGATGTCTATTGCCATCAGGAATCGAAAAAGGAAATACTACCGCAGAAACACCTTCGAAATTTTTCCCAGATCTTCTAAAATTATATTCTTCTCCAACTGTAAACGAATCCCACTTAGCTTTTCCCTGAGTTGTATGTTTATTCCCAGCCATAGCCATATAATGTAAGCGTGGTTCCTGATCTTGTGGTATGTCCAATTCCTTGATTTTTTTCTCTAATTCACCATAAGCTCTATAATTTTGTTCCCCGGACATGTAGATATCATCTATAAAGACAATATCGTTTACATCAGAGATACTATAGCCATAGGGTAGACTTTCTGCTTTTAATGTTCCCTCGAAAGGAGTCTTTTCTAAATCATAGGGAAAATTTTTCTTATCCAATCGATTCGCATACCCAAAATCATTGAGTATATTAAATCCGCCTCTAGGACTGGTAATGAATATTGTGGTATCTTTATGATAGGGATTTTTATCTGAGAATTCTCCTGTCTGATACCTATCCGTCATATTTCCATCAAATTTCTTAAATGCCTTTTTAGACACATCTCGTATATCTTCTTGATTGTAGGTTTTGATATGCTTAATGTATTGTCGCGCTTCTGCTTTATCTCCTTGATAATTTTTAATAAAAGCGTCTATTTCTTCATCGGTTAACCCGAGAATATTAGGATAATCTCCAGAAAGATGTGACCAATCATCTTCCTTTCGTTGATTTTCTAACATTCTAATAGCATACGTATAATCCCTAACTTTTACCTTTCTTGGATGTGGTTTAATCCATTTTTTAACAGGG
>SDBV01001187.1_pt1 | contig 39054 bp, 40 predicted proteins | sample 2277081 | NCBI WGS metagenome assembly SDBV01 (sample SAMN10402039, study PRJNA504765) | marine sediment metagenome | isolation source: marine sediment core GS10_PC15, 223 cmbsf | place: Arctic Ocean: Southern Knipovich Ridge | collected 2010 | reverse complement strand
CTTTTTCGTTATTGGACTGTTACAGAAGTAACACTTTTTTTATTCATAACCTTTCATTTGACGTAAAGCTAACAATATCAGAGACTTACAGAGGTCCTAGCCTACTTTTTGTCTATTACGCCGTTTTTTCTTTTTGGGGTGTTTTTTTTTCATCAACCCGCCAGGAACAAGGGTGCCTGGCGGGACAAAAGGGTCCTGCTATCCCACTGCCTCATCCACCAGTTCAATAATATCCTTCACCACCATATTGCCTTCATTTCCACTCGTCTTCACGGCATCGGTAAACATCGTATAATCCTTCGGGCAAGCCACAATAAAATGATCAACACCATTGCCTATTCCGAGCGCTTCCTCAATACGGATCTCACTGGGCCGTTTTTCCATTTTGGAGTCATCCATCCAGATGCGTCCTCCACCGGCGCCGCAACAGAAAGAATTTTCCCTGCATCGCGGCATATCCACCAGCTCCACTCCCATCGCTTCCATTAACTCCCGGGGTGCATCTACTTCGCCATTATACCTGCCGAGGTAGCATGGATCATGGTAGGTAACTTTGTAGTTCAGTTTATTATTGAATGTCAGTTTTCCTTCATTATATAATTTCAGCATCAACCCGGTGTAGTGGCTAATCGTATATTCACCACCGAATTCCGGATATTCATTCCTGATTGTATTAAGGCTATGGGGATCCGTTGTAAAGATCTCTTTAAACCTGGCTTTTTCCAGTACTTCAATATTGTCTTCGGCGAGCATTTCATACAATCCTTCTTCACCAATCCTTCGTACATCGTTGCCCGCATTCTTTTCACCATCGTACAATATCCCAAAATCCAATCCTATTTTATTGAAAATATTCGCGACGGATCTTGATAATGCCTGTACACGTGCATCAAATGAAGCATAATCACCAACGAACCATAAGTATTCCACTTCCTCTTTCCGGGCATCTTTCAGTTTAAAATCAAGTTCTTTGGTCCATGCCGCCCGCATGCGCTCGGATTGTCCAAATGAGTTTCCGTAATCACCAATATTCGCAAGGGCATCCTGAAGCATATCTTCCATGTCACCTTCATCGACCAGCGTTCTGCGCAGGTTTACAATACTTACAAGGTGCTCAATACCCACCGGACAAGCTTCAACACAGGCCATGCAAGTAGTGCACGACCACAAAACATCTTTTGAAATAACACCGCCGGCAATTGATTTTGCCGGTTTTTGCCCGTTTGTGATTTTTTGCATGAACCATTCGGATACCCCTCCGGTAGTTTCAGAATATGTACGCATATCAAGAATAAGATCACGGGGCGATAAGGGTGTACCTGCTGCCTGTGCAGGGCAAGCTACATGGCAACGGCCACATTTTGTACAGGCATCGAATCCCATCAATTCATTCCATGTGAAATCTTCGATGGTTTGATATCCCATTCCTTTTTTCATCTGCTCATCAGAAACACCCGGTAATTTTATTCCAGCCATTTCATCCTTAAACATCAGATTAGCATAATCCACCAGCATGTGCATTGCCTTGGAATAAGGGATATACGCAATGAAAAACATCACCATTACGGCATGGACCCACCAGGAATACAAATGCAGACTATTTGCAGAAGAGGTTAAACCTGCGGTATCAATCAAACCTGCAATTCCCCATCCAACAGGCGACCATACTTCAAAAGCAGGCCGGTCGGCGGCAATTCGAACACCTTCAATGAAAAATCCTGTGAACCCAATCAGTATCAACAGCCAGAGGAATATTTTATCATCCAGGGAATATCCTTTGCGATCGTATTCTTCAGGCTTCAGATCGCTACGCGTATAATCCAGTTGAGGCGGTTTCCCTCCCCTTCTGAACATCATCATAAATAATCCGATAATAAACAAGGCGCCGAAAATATCAAGGATAAATGAAAAACCCAGGTAAAATTTCCCCTGCAAGAGATGGATGCCAAGAAACCTGAGAAAATCATGGTCCAACGCTACAATTGCTGTTCCAATCAATAGAACAATAAATCCCCAGAAAATCAACCAATGTGCAAATCCGGCATATTTATCTCGTTTAAAAACTGTTGAATTCTTTGCCATAATGGCTGCTGCCTTCATGAATCGCTTGCCAAGATTGTTAAATCTACCGGAGTCTTTGCCTCGCGAATAATTCTTGTATCGTTTCCAAAAGCCATAAACAAATACAGCAATTGTTGCAAAAGCTATTACATAAAAAGCAATTTGTAGGGATGCCGGAAAATTCCTGAAAATTTCTCTGGTCTCGAGCATGATCTTTAGTTATTAGGTTAGGTTACTTTGCTTAGTAAGAATAAACAGGGCCACACTTGGAGAGCAGGCCCTGAATAATTATTATAATTTGCTGGTAAGTGCCGGAACAATATCAAATAAATCCCCTACTATACCATAGTGCGCATAGTCGAAAATCGGAGCATTCGGATCGGTGTTGATGGCGATGATCAATTCAGCATCTTTCATCCCTTCAATATGCTCAGGGGCACCACTTATTCCAACAGCCAGGTACAATTTTGGCTTTACTTTTAACCCGGATTTTCCTACCTGTCTTGTTTTACCAAGCCATTTATTATCTACAATAGGCCTTGAGCAGGAAACTACCCCTCCCATTTTGCTCGCCAATTCTTCCATCATCGCAAGGTTTTCATCGTTCTGGATACCCCGGCCAACACTTACAAGTATATCGTGTGCGGTAATATCCACATCTCCTCCTTCAGGCTCGATGAGTGCTTTAAATTGGATCGATAATCCACTTAAATCGGGAGCATTTGTTTCGACAACTTCAGGAGATCCATCGCCTCTGCCCGCATCAGCAGGAAAAGATCCTGGAATTACTGAAACGATACATTTATCGCTGCTAAACGTCGATTGAACATTCATTTTTCCGCCATATAGCTGGCTTACTACGGATATAGACCCGCCATCCACAGAAATTTCATTTACAAAGGATACCAATGGGTAATCCTGATCTACTGACAATCCCGGTCCAATATCCATTCCCATGGACGTGTAGGCAACTAAAATCACTTTGGGCTCGTGTTCGGCCACAACTGAACCAATTGCCCTATTATAAGCTTCCGGATTAAAATGAGCCAACTGGGGATCATTTACATAAATAACCTTGTTTGCTTTCCCTAATTGGCGGTCCATCTCTTTTGCATCATTGCCGAGTAGTACCGCAACAAGTTCTCCTCCAAGAGAAGAGGCTAACTCAGACCCTTTTCCAAGCATCTCATAGGTCACATCTTCTATCTGACCTTTAATATGTTCTACGATCACAAATACCTGATTGCCCATTACTTTATTCCTTTTTCGTTTAAGATCTCAATTAATCTGCTCGCCTGGTCTTCTGCCGAACCTTCAATCATTTCTGCTCCCCCTCCTGATTCCGGTTTAAACATTCTACTTACGCTGGAGCCGACATCGACACCTGCATCACCACCACTGATCTCTTCCAGCGTTGACGACTTCATTGCCCGGCGAACCCTTGCCACAGGTACATACCTTGGTGTCTGGCTTGCGGCCTGAATACCAAGTACTACCGGGGTAGCAGTTTCAAATTCTGCAACAATTCCACCACCGTACTCTTTGTGAACCACAAGTTTATCGCCGCTGGGATTTACACCTGTCACTACGCTTATGTGTGGTGCTCCAAGATAATGGGCAAGTAATACGCCTATTTGTCCATCCCTGTCATCTACAGCCTGCACACCGGTCATTACCACATCATACCCCAACTCTTTAATGGCGTTTGACAACGCCTTAGCAGCCACGTGACTTGAGACAGATGTCCCAAAATCTCCTGTTACTTTTACAATCTTGTCAACTCCTTTTGCGGAAGCCGTAAAAAGAGCTTTGTCGATGTCATCACCATCAAGCGCTATAGCAGTAACAGTTGCGCCATGATTTTCCTGCATTATCAATGCTTCTTCAAGGGCATGATCATCAAATTCATTGAGTTTGTTTTTGAGCCATTCCCTATCCAGTTCCTTTCCCGAAGAGTCGATTTCCAATTCTTCAACCAGGTCGGGTACTTGCTTTATAGGTACAATAATGTTCATAGTACGATTTGTTTTTATTTAGTTAATCAATATTTTATCGAGTTCAAGTTCATTTGTTATTACTTCCAAATCGTTGTTTGCCAGCTTGAAAGGAAAGTCTCTGAAGGTCTCGCTGGGTTTATAACTACCATAAGGACGGGTGCAACCTACCTCTCCATCTTCCCCCGGACAGCCGTCTGTCATAAAAGGTATACCACTATCGAGGGATTTAACAACTTCTGCAATGTTTTCATTTATAATTCTTAATCCAGAAATCGCATCTGAAGGATCAAACTCAATTGCAGATCGTTCCAGATTATAATGTTCAATCAGGTGCTTGATCAGTTGTATCCTCCTCCAGCGAGTAATTGTTGCTTTGGGCCAGTTGCTCATTCGGGAATCGGGTTCCGGGTTGAATGAAAACAGGTAAGGAAAAATTTGATTTTCAACCAGCCGGTAAAACATATCTATCATTTCCCTGTCATTTTCGCCAAGACCTACAACCGTATGAATATTTACTTTCCATGGGCCAAAAATATCCCTGGACGCCTTGATGATGTCCCAATAATTATCCCACTTCAACGAACCGTTCGGCACATCCGTCCGTCGATCAAAAAAGACCCTTTCCGATACGGCGTCCAACCCAATGCCAATCATATCCACTCCCAGGTCTTTGTACTCCTGCAACCGTTCCCTGTTAAGAACAGGCGGGGCAACAAGTATTGAAAGAGGTGTGTCAACTTTAGAAACAATTCTTCGTGTAATTTCCAGTGTGTCTTTGTGTGAACTACCGTGCGTAACCTGTGAAATACACAAACGCGTCATTTTTGAAGTATGTTGTTCCATCCTGTCCACTAATTCATCTGTTTCCACCAATGGCCACTCAACACGGATAAATGACTTCTCTTCATACGTACCCGGGCGTGTACGGGCGAGACCGCAATAGCCACAATCTGCCAAACAACCATTTTCATAATTTAATAGAATATTGATCCCGCCAAATTCAAAATCCCTCGAAAACCTCCCCGATTGCATACGAAGTGCCATTGCGCTTGCCGCACTTATTCTTACATGATCAGGACTTACCTTGTGCTCTACCTTTTCCACCTCAATTGTTTCTAATGGTATCATTCTAATGAATTGTTGGTGATTGTTGTTCAATGATTGGATTAGTTGATCTGCTTTTATTCTTCTCTTTATCCTCATCGGGAAAGTAACAAGAACCCTGGTATGTGTATCGATTGGCAGCCAGTGCACGTTGGCCCGCAAGCCATATTGCATCCACAATATCACTTACGGATAAATTATGATGATCTTCTCCGGCACTATTTATTTGCCTGTTTACAACTTTCTCAATGTGTTCTTTATCCAGGTGCCCCCATTTCAGTTCTGTTTCGATCCGGGCAAATAATGCTTCCTTGTCGAAAAAATCCCCTGTGATCAAAACGCTTTTAATTGTTTCACCTTTTAGTCCAATGTAGGTCCGGAGCAGGCCCGCAGGCGTTTTTTTCAGGCTCATACCTGTCATGTCATCCTGGGGAGAATGCTGGTATAGCCAATCATGCGATAAGTACCTTGATGTCTCCAATTTTTTAATCGTAGCTTGTTCATCCCTATTTACAGGGACTTCTTCAAATAATATTTCAAATTGTTTTCCAAAAGCAATTTTGATGGATTGAATTACTTCCTCAACAGATATGTATTTTCCTGTTTCACGACGGATGGTAGTAATCCTTTGCTCTACGGTATTGTTCTTTCTTTTATCAGAGTACTTTTGAATAGGAATTTTCAGCACCTTTAACATATCCTCAATATTCAAATCAACCAGAAGGCTTGTGTGGAATTGAATGGCTCCTTCAGGGCTCACATGAACACCAAGCCCGGCAATTTTCTTACCGTTTACTTCCAGATCATTCTTTGACCGGAAAGATGCTTCAACACGCAGGATAGAAAGCGCCTCAATTATGGGCTTAGAAAACAGGGTATAAAGTTCCCGAATTTTTTGCCATTTAAATTCTTTTGATGATGTTGCCAGGCAGATACCCAGTTGCGATTCACCCATTATGATAGTGCCACCACCGGTAAGGCGTCGGCCAAAATCAAATCCGAGTCGTTTGCAGGCTTCCAAATCAATTTCAGCATTGATGTCCTGAAATCTTCCTGCAAGTACACTATAATTTTTATAGGTATATAATCGCAGAGTAGCAGGATACTTATTCCTCTCATCCATCTGCTGATTCATTAAAAACTCATCGGTTGCGAGACCGTAGGATGCGGAAACTTTTTCTTCTTGTATGGTTCGCCAGGTTTTCAATTATTCACTGTGCTTTAATTTAATCGATCCCGCAGGAGCAGGAATCTTCATAAAATGTTGGATTTAACCCCATTGATTCCGAAAGCTCAATAATTCCTTCTGCCGGATAAGCAATCCCATTTAATCCGGCTTCCACTGCTGCCCGGTCAACAATTTTCTTATACTCCCCGACAGGACGGGCACAACCAACCAAAATACTTGATTCAGGCATCGCTATCCTGGATTTCTGGAAAAATAACTCTACTTCATCTGTGGGCGGTGGATCAACTCCCTGCATTGGGGTATCGTGTAATGGCGTTAAAATAACCAGGATCAAAGCATGTACACCATACTTTTTGATCATGTCCAATGCAGTGTATTCTCCAAGCATTTGTCCATAATGCAATCCAAGAATGATATGAGGACGGATACTCAATCCGTAATCCGTCAGGATTTTAAGTGACTCATCATAATCTTCGATTGTAAGATCAAGATGGTACACTTTTTTGATGGTTTCATCGGAACCGATGATATCCAATGCCACCCCATCAACCCCTGCATTTTTCAAGCCAGAAGCCATTTCCTCATCAACCAATCCTGTGTGAACGATAACTTTCAAACCAAGTTCCTGTTTGATTCTCGTAATATCCTGAATGTGTTTTAAAAATGGAACCTTACCATCGCGTTTTGAACCCCCGCTGATCAATACAGATTTTGTTCCTTTTGCAGCCAGTGTTTTACACATTTTGAATAATCCTTCCTGATGATCAAGAGGAATCATCGGGTCGAGGATTTTGGTATCGCAATGATCACAATCTAAAGCACAGGCATTACCGGTAATGCTGATTGGAAGAAATGCATTCGGTTTTTTTTGTTCAAATCCTTTGATATTATATGATTTCAGACCCGGGGCATAAAATTTAATATCATCAGTGAAATTTGCCCTCCTGATCGCAAACGCCTGTTCCTTTAATGATTGTTCAGCTACTATTGCGATATCCATCCTTTTTCATCAAATTTTTTCAGTTCTGACTCAAACCAATTTGTGATCGCTTCCTCTCCGGAAATTAATGATCCAATTTCTTCTTCAATGTTTGTCAACTCCATCTCAATCAACCAACCCTGGTTATAGGGATCGGTATTGATTAACCGTGGATTTTCAATTACTTCATTGTTGATGGCTATAATTTTCCCGGAAATTGGCGCTTTCAGAGGTCCTACATATTTTTCAGCCTCTGCGGTACCAAATCCAGCTCCTTTATCAAGGATTGTACCTGATGGTTCTATTTGTAATGCTACAAATGAGCCACTCGTCTCCTGGATGAGCGGGCTCATACCTACCATCGCTTTGTTACCATCTATGTCAACCCAAAAATGATTGTCCGTATCATAATACAGGTCTGTCCTAACCTCGTACTTATCAATTTTTTTCATTTTTACTAAGTGTTTAGTGATTAACCAAGCGCCTCAACCATCAGTTCTGCTATATCCTTTACAACCAGTTTGCCATCATTCCCTGTTGATTTAACTGCATCTTCAAATCTTGAAACTTCATAAGGGCAACATACAGCCAATACATCTGCTCCTGTTTCCACCGCTTCCTTTATCCTGTTTTCAGATAACCTTTCATTTACATGGTCAGACATAAATCCATCCAGCCACATACCGCCTCCACCTCCGCCACAACAATAGCTTTGCTCCCTGCACCTTCCCATTTCAATCAATGCCACTCCCGGTATTCCGTTTAATATTGCCCGGGGAGCTTCGTATTCACCATTGTACCGCCCCAGATAACATGGATCGTGAAACGTAACTTTGTAATTGAGTTTATTTTTGAAATCAAGCTGGTCCAAAAGGGGAGCCAGGTAAGTTGTATAATGAATCACATCATAGTCTCCACCATATTTGGGATACTCTTTTCTAAGTGCATTCAGAGCATGTGGATCTGTTACCAGGATCCGTTTGAACTTATATTTACTTAGTGTATTAATGTTTTGTTCGGCGAACTCTTCAAATAAACCAGTTTCTCCGGCGATACGTTGCGAATCACAGGAACACTTCTCCTCCGTGCCTAAAACACCGAAATCAGCATTGAGAATATTCAATATTGTAGCCAAAGCGCCACTGGCATCTTTTCCGCGTTGATGATAGGCGGGATAGCATTCTACAAACCACAGCAAATCGGTTTGCTTCTTTTCCTTCATAATAGGAACATCTGAACCGGTTTCACTGATCCAGTCGGCCCGTTTGCGCTGGGATTCCCCAAGAGGATTGCCATATTCGAATGTATTTTCAAAAGCTTCCTGAAGCTCATTAGGCACATCCCCGTCTAATACCGCTTCTTCCCGGATAGCCGGCATTATTTTCATCATATCCACTTCTTTCGGGCAAACACGAAGGCATTGATTACATGAGGTACATTTCCACAGTTCATCACTTTTAAACAGGTCCACTCCAATTTGTAATTGCCTGAATATTCTTAAGGGACCATATTCTCCAACATTATCCACAGGACAGACGGGTACACATTGACCGCATTGGTAGCACCAACCCATGGATTCCGCCCCCGCGACATCTGTAACCTTATCCAGGGCAGAGGTATCGTAGTCAAATAAGACGCGTTGCTCGAACATCCGGTTCCAATCCGCGCTCAATTCTATCCCATCGACTACGGCCTTTTCCTTTTCAATTATCTGGTTTTTATCTACTGGCATATTTGTTTATGTAATTTCTTTTTTATCAAATATTTTATTCAAGCTGCCTCAAGTTGGTATATTCCTAATATCCTTTTTGAGAATTCAACCAGTCCCGGCATTACATTATTAAATTCCTTGGTCATTCGCATTCTCAGAATGGTATAAGCATAAATAATATACACACAGGAAAGATAGACATCGGTAGCAAACAGTGACCGGCTGATAAATTTAAACCCTGCAAATTCAGCAATGGAATGTACAAATGCCACTCCTTTCCCTACTTTCATATACACTTCGCCTTCAGATTCCCCTTCCAGGTCAAAGCCTTCGGTAGTAACCAATGGAATTGCCCCTGTTTTAGTTTTCGGATCCCACATCCACCTGCCCCAAAGCCAATACCTGTCAGGATAGGTGTAATGGAGTAATTCACCAGCCAGGTCAAATTTTATGTTTTTATTTATTTCACCCAGGTCATCAAAAAACTTCTGAAACCGGTCCGCAATTTTATCAGGTCCGTGCAACAAATCTTCGATATGTTTTTTCATCTCATCCCTTTCTATCTTTTTAAACAAGGAATCAATTTTCCTTTTAGTTGAAAAAACAATTCGGAGTATATGTTCCAGGTCATCATCGCTCAGCTTTTTAATATTTTCGACATCAAGTTTATCTTTAAAATATTTACTTTTCGTCTGCAATTCACTGGCAATCCTGATCAGATCTTCCTCACCCACTTTATCCATTATTTCTTTCATAAATTCTTTGGCAGTTTCAAGATCGATCAGTTCACTCATCAGAAAATATCTTTATTATGCAGATACAGACACCCTTCGAACAGAGGCAATGGATTTCATTACTGAAGCTCCGGCTGCAGAAATACAATCTTCGAGGTCGGCAGGCCCGGTACACGCACCGGCTGCAAATACGCCGGGTACTTCCGTAGCTACAGTATTCAAAGCACCACCTGTGGTTTCAATAAATTTGAATTTGTTTTTCTTAAGCCCGAATATATCTGCAACCACTTTTGTTCCTTCACTGGGCTCCATACCTACTGCAAGGATAACCAAATCCATAGGAATTTCCATTGGCCTTCGTAAGGTGGTATCTTCCCCTTTTACAATAAGGGTATCACCCTTTTTAATAATTTCTGATGCCATGCCCTTCACGTAATTTACTTTGTATTTTTCCTGGGCAGGCCAGTAAATTTCATTTTCCCAATACCCATACATCCGCATGTCAATATAGAAAATAAACACCTTGCAATCGGGTAACAACTCACGAATTTCTATGGCTTGTTTTGAAGATATTCCGCAGCAAACTTTAGAGCAATACTCATTTCCAATTTGCCTGTCACGGGAACCTACACATTGAATAAAACAAAGCCGTTTTGGTTTTTCACCATTGGAAGGGCGTACGAATTCGCCGGATTTAAGCATTTTTTCAGCATCAACAAGTGTAATTACATCGTCATGCTCATAATAACCATATTTCTGTGTTTCCCTTCCCGGATCGAAGTGCGTAAAACCTGTACACACGATTACCGCTCCGGCATCGATTGTTATTTCCTCACCATTTTTATTGGCCTTTACTTTAAATCCCCCAAGCTCTCCTTCTGAACCTGTAATCTCCGTATTGAGATGTATTTCAATATTGGAGTTTTTTTCAACCGCCCCCGTCATTTCTGCAATCGCATCGCCTGCATCGCGCAAATCAGGAGTAAGCGAAGCATAGCCTGAAGCATCAGGAGTGCCTCCCAGTCTTTCTCTTTTTTCAACAAGGATTGCTTTATATCCAAGGTCCGCTAATCCCTTAGCTGCTTCCAGGCCTGTCGGGCCTGCACCAATTACTAGAATACTTTCGTTTGTCATTTTATAGGATCATTAAATAATTATATGTCAATTTTATTAATATCGATTATTTAGCGTCTTCCCAGGTCATAAATTCCTTTTCGCCGCTTTTAATTTTATCAACTTCCGACTGAAATTCAGCCCATTTCTTTTCCCAGTCAATTCCAAGTTTTTCAAGAAACGGTTTATTGTTTGTATTGTGCCAATGCAATTGAAGTACTTTGTAGGGATGAGCCCCCATAGCAAGAGCTGCCATTTGTGAATCTGCCATTACAGGCAATCCAACTTTACGGTCGTGTGCCTTTCCGGCAAATTGACTCTGGTCAAGTGTAGTTACACACCCGGTATCATGGGTAACAGTAACATCGGGGTTTACTTCTTCTATCATCACTTCGATTTTTCTTTGTACTGCAAATGACCTTGAAAAATCCCTTGAAACAAGAATGTGTCGAAAACCAAAACCGCAACAATCAAACCATGTAGAGTAATCCCCCACATTCACACCCAGTGCCTGAAGTGTTCCCGTAACAATGGCGGTTCGTTGGCCTCCATAGATTTCACTGTCATATATTGCATCTTCCTCAATCAATTTATGATAATGGCATGCCGGGTGTACCGTGGCGGTTATGTTACTCATATCAATTACCTGACGATCAGCCCACCGGTCTTTCAGTGCCAATACCCATTCGCTGTAATGGACGATCTCTTCAGGAATAACAAATGGTCTCCCCAATCGCTCCATGATTTTTTTGACTTTTCTTCGTAGTTCCGGTTGATGCACCAGAGCGTGGCGTACCTCTTTGTAGTGGCCAAAACTTGTACCGCAATGAATCAATGGGAAATATCCCACTTCATATGCTGAAGCAAAATTCCGGAGGGCCACTGCAGCCTGGGCCTCCGGATTTGATGTAGCCGATGCATAGTAATTCCAGGCAGTGCATGAAGTCTGATCAGTAGGGTCATGGTAGTCTAGGCCCAGCTCCCTGTTGAGCCAGAATATGGATGTAGAATATCCAGGAATATGACCACACTGTCCACAACTTTTGTGGTGCCATGTTTTTTCAATAGGAATTTTTTTCATCCTGCCATACTTGGTAGTCAGTTCTATATAGGGTTCAGGTACACGCTGAACTATCCATTCACCTTCTTTTTCCAACTGGAATATTTCATCCCTTATGTCAGTAGTTGGGGCATTTGAAGGATCCGGGGTAAATTTCCGGTCTTCTGCTTTTACAATTGGTAAGTGAATCATATCATTTTAGGGTTTTAGTCAAAAGTTACATCATCATATCCGGCCTCTTCAAGGCGTTCTTCCATTACATCAACGAGTATCATATAGAGTCCTTCATCGATGCCTTCAATTAAGTCCATCACGCCGGTCATATGCCAGATCAGGTATAATTCGATGATGGTTTTCTCGTCAATTTTCCACCCTGTTTCGGTGGTATGCAGTGTCTCCGGTGGCAGCGCTTTTCTCCAGTCTTCAAGGTTTTCGGCTATTTCATAAACATGTGTTCCCCAATCGGGAAAGGCATCGGGCTGAAGCATATCGGGTGACACCTGGGATCCAGTAGCCATGATCTTGTAAATGATCCTTCCGTACCCTTCGAGTGCTTCTTTCGCAGTCTGCAGACCGTTTTTAACGGCCACTTCCCGCATGATGGTGATGATCTGACCTGGTGAATTCTGCCTGGGGCAAACGTCACACGAAAAACACTGCGAACAATCCCAAATGCTGTCGCTCATCAATGTGTATATCAGGTCCACATCTTCACGTGCAACTGCCTGGGCTATTACCCGCGGACTAAAGTCGTAAAACCTCGCGGATGGGCAGGCAGCAACACAAATGCCACATTCATAGCATCCGTAGAGCACGTGTTCCCATCGGTCATCAGATTTTACCTCATCAAACAAGCGTTCTTTCTCATCATAACTAACGTCAGAATGCTTGTTGATAATTAGGTCTAATGCCATCATAATTGTCAGTAGGATTTAGTTTTAAATTGAATTATCGTCTATTTGTAGCTGTCAGTGCCTTCAATGTGGTCACATTTTATACCTTCACTTTCTATCTTCTCTCTGTATGCCTCCACTGCAGCATCGCCGGTAACCATTTCTGCCATTTCCGCTTCAAGGTTATCGGCTTTCATTTTTACCACCCAACCCTCATTGTACGGGCTTCTGTTGATTAATTGTGCATCGCTGACCAATCCTTCATTTACTTCAACAATTTCACCTGTTACCGGTGATTTGACAGGGCCCACCCATTTTCCACTTTCTACTGTAGCAATCGGGCGTCCCTTTTTACGTGCAGTACCTACACTTTTTGTTTTTGCATGCAAAATCGGTCCTGCAAGCCCCTGGGCAATATCAGTCATGCCTATCGTCACAATATCTCCTTCCACTTTTAACCAGGTGTTATCCGCAACAGAATAGTGCAGGTCTTTTACGATGACACAACCGCTTATTTTTTCGTGAGCCATTTTATTAATATTTAGAAGTTAAAAATTTTAAAAATCAGAAATACATTACATGATCATAATTCAGGGCGAGATCAATGATACTCGTTGCCCCCAGGATCTCAACACCATCGATCAAATCATCCGGTTTCATATCCCACAGTTCCAGGCTTTGCTGGCAAACACGTAATTCTACTTCAGAATCCATAGCCATTTCAAGCATGGTTTTAAGGTTAACATTGCTGTCTTTTACAAGCTGGACTTTTTCAGCCTCTCCTTTTTTAAGCTGATTGGTACCATCCATTGTAAACCATACCATCACCTCCATTTCCATTGCCGCTGCGGCCATGGCATAAAATAGTGGCGAATATGTACGTCTGGGTGTTTCCACACCGTGTGTCTGAATGACAAGGATTTTTTTGCCTTCGAGGTCTTCCATAGGTTAAGGTTATTAAAATATTAGTTTACAGTTCACAAATACTGTCGGGGTCAGCAAAAACAAAAATGTATTTCTTATCCCACCCCCATTCTTCATCTTCCATCACAAAATCATACAAGTCATCTTTATTTAGCGCATGGGCAAGCAGTTTGAATAATTCTGCCTTTCCATTCGATCCTGTTTTTATAACTTCCAGTAGCAACCACTCTCTCGGTTTGTCATTATAAAGCCTGGCGACATCGCTGCTATGTAAAATTTTGCCTTTCCATGCTTCCATTTCCGGTAGCTTTATGCTGCATTCGTTTTATCATCATAATTGCTTCCACCCAATCTTTATTTTTAAAGGGAGTACTTCCAAAACTCGACTTATCAATCTTATTTAAAGTATTTTCAATTTCACCAGGTGAAATTGTTGTACCTACAAGTTTTTTCGAAACAGAGTTAACATCCAATGTTTTTCCATTCCTAAGTCTGACATCGAAACTGATATCTTCAATTGTGTCGCCTTTCATACTCAACGTTGTCCTGATCATTCCGGCAGAAGTTTCGAAACTGGCCTGCCCTATCCAAACATCTGAATTAATTTTCACCAACCTTTCATTCACATCGGGTCTTGAATTTTTGAAGAGCCAATTATCAGAAAGAAGAATTTTATCCAGTTCTTCCATCTTTCTTTGCTCAGAATCAGTGAACTCTCCTTTTTCGATTTCCAGGCCAAGAACGTCAGCACATTTTCTGATATACACAGACTTTAATTCCTCTACAGCTGGTACGCTACTTAATTCCTCTTTCATTGTGGTTATGTACCTTTTCAGATCATGACGCACTCTATTTTTGAATTCGATATCAGGAACTTTAAGGGCCTCCAACATTATATCATAGTTGAAGTCGTAAAGAAAGTTGCCCGTTACAACTTCTGCATCGCCGATTGTTCCGGCACCTGTACCCACAATTTTACGTCCGCCTACATGGACATCATTAACTGGGTGGTAGTAAGCATCTATTCCAAAGAACTTATAGGTTTCAATAATTGGTTTAACAAAAATCTTAAACCTCTGCTCAATTTTCCGAGGTAAAAATCCGGTTTTTAATATCCATTGGACAAATAATTGACCATCATCAATATAAACCGCCCCTCCACCTGTTTCCCTTCTGATAACAGGTAAATTATTAAGCTTGCAATAATCAAGGTTGAGCTCTTGTGCGGCATCCTGAAAATACCCGATGCACATATAGGGTGCTTCCGGTTGTGCAACTACAATGGTATTGGTGCTTTTGTCATTCTGGGTATGACCTAATGCATGATAGATCGTTTGCGACCTGACATGAGAAACTATACCTGCATCAATGAACCTTATTTTCATTTGCTTTCCCGACGTTCCGGGTAAGCCCGATTATACGAATAAACTTACATTGGCATCTGATGCAAACTCAAGAAATGTTGCTGCACCGCCAATTTCAACTTCATCAATAAATTCTTCTCTTTTAAACCCGAATACATCCATTGTCATCTGGCATCCAATCATTTTCACATCCATCTCAACTGACATATCACGTAGTTCTTCAATTGATGCAACCCCTTTGTTCTTAAAAGTTTGTTTCATCAGGCTTGTTGCCATGTTTTCAAATCCAGGTATATTGTTTGCGATTACATTGGGTATTGGCCAGTTAATATTTTGGAATCCTTCAGGGCCAAAAGGCATTTTCATTGGCATCGCAGGATTACCCGCCGGTGATACGGTTGCTTTTAAGTCCTTCTTCAATAATGGCAGTCCATAAAATGTGAAAAATATTCCTACGTCCCAGTCCATTGATGCTGCTGCTGTAGCCAGTATAAAAGGTGGGTATGCCCAGTCGAGGGTACCCCTGCTGGATATTAAAGCCAGCTTATTTTTTTTTGTTTCCATTACGTTTTATTTAATGTGTTTTCCTGATTAAAAATCTATATTTTCCTCCTTCATCGTGCGACTCAAGCAAATCGTGCTGTGTTTGCCTTGCCCATGCTTCCATATCCGGAGTAGCTCCGGGATCGGTGGAAATCATTTCAAGAATTTCTCCTACTTCCATTTCATTGATGGCTTTCTTGGTCTTTACTACCGGCAATGGACAGGACATCCCCGAACAATCCAGCGTTTTTACTACTTTCAAATCACTCATATTTTATTCATTAATGGTTGGTTTTAAAACAAAACATCTATTGTTTAAAGTTCACTGGTGTAGATACAATCAAATATTTTAGTAATTTCTTTAAGTATAAGTTTGTAGTATATATTCCTGCCTTGCCTTTCTGATGAAATTATTCCAATGTTCTTCATCTTTTTCAGATGATGCGAAAGCAGCGATGGCTCAATTTTTACTACCTCCAGAATTTCACCTACCGTATATGCTTTCCCATCTTCCAGCAATTCAAGAATTTTCAGCCTGACAGGATATGCAAGACCTTCAAATATCTCGGCGACACGGACCATTTTCTCAGTACTTATTTTTCTATTGACCGCTTCCACAATACATTGTTTTACTTTTCGAATCACAATTAATAAATAATTTTACTATTGTTCAAGTATTCAAGTAAATATTTTTAATAATTTTCAATTTACCATACAATCTGTTCCGGCAAATTGCATTAATCCCAGTTGGTTTTAGAGGAAAATAATAATGTAAAAAAAATAAATTGTAAAAAAAGTAGAAATCTTAGAGGTACCTTTTTGAAAATGATCAGGATACAAATTCGCCTGGAAAATATTGATGAATTCTTGCCAGCAAATTCTCTCCCAATCGAATATCCACCAGCCTGTTGATGAAATAAAATAAATACGTAGTCGTAAGCCAGTTTGCAAAATCAGCCTGATTTTTCAGATGTTTGCGCATACTGATCATGATCCAGGAAAAATGTTCCCAGGTATCAAAACATGAATTGCAATCCCTTGAAACCCCGGTACAACACCTTCGGGTTGTCTTAAAATCGGCATTATAGGCTCTGAAGTGTGGATTGTAGGGATTTCCGTTCACTAATCGATCCTTGTTTAAAGGGAGATTTGTCGAAAGGTTTGTGCATACATCATATCCCCACTTCTGATCGAGCAAATTACCGGTAGTGATTACCTTATTAAAATAAGAATTAATTAAAATATGCCCGGGATACTTATCAATCATTTTATCGATAACTTCCCGGACATTTTCAAACCCAAGCCGATAATCCAGCGGTCCACCAAGGTGGCTTACATCGCTATAGTAGTTAAATAATACCTTATTGCCATTTTGAATACATTCCTCTACAACAGATTCCACCTGGTTGGCATACCCGGGGGCCACTGTATAGTACCAGAATGCCCGGGAATCATCCCTGTAATTATCGAGGGCTTTTTTAAAAAAATCTTGTTTTCCGGTTCCTCGTAAATGAGCATCCGTTGAATGATCTCCCCATATTGCAATTCCGAGAGGTATATTTTCAAAACCTTCAACCGGTATTTTAATAAGGCCATTGGTTGCTACATTAACTTTAAAATTATCATAGAGTTTTTTCAGGCGATCAAGTACCATTGATGGCTCCCCTCCTACTACGGTAATAAAATTGGTACCCCTTTCTTTTTCGTTTACAATAAATGAGTCAAATGCTTCTTCACCTTTACCGGATACTATTTTGTCCATGCCTTCGGCAAAATAATAGCAACCCTTGCAGCGAAGATTACATTCATTTGTAATATCCAGTGATATCGACCGTACGGGACCGGCGTTTCTTATCTCTTTGTAGAGTGTAGCCAATAATGGATCTTGCAGGTATTTACTTAACTCCCCCATTTAATTACAAAATCACGATTATCATTTTGAAATAACAATGATAACGAATCATCGCTACTTCTTAATAAATTTATATGGAAGTACTTGCTGATTGTAGGTAACCAACATTATATATACATCATCTTTCAGCATATCAATATCAATCTTTTGATCATTACGATCAATATACTGTTCGATTAATACTTGCCCCTGTATATTAATGATCTGTATACTTGCTTCACCACTAAAATTCATAAAGTCAATATTGATGAATGAACGGGCAGGGTTCGGGTAAATAAGGATCCCTTTTTTTCGGATATCATCTTCTACACCAGTAATTACTTTTTCATCAACAAGATATTGTGTGCTGCCGGTACAACCACCAATGGAAACTTCCAGGATAAATTGGCCAAATTGATATGTATCATACGACATCCCCTGAGAAACCAAACTGTCTTCCAGATACCAGGAATTGCCCATTGTATAGCCGGATCGTAGCACAACATGGTGGGTATCTATTTCAGGGATTACAACCGGTGATGGGTTAATACAAAATTGGTATGTGACAACTGATGCGGGTTCATAATATGCATCTCCTGGCTGTTGTGCTGTAATCTTCATATTCCCTGTATTGAACCCCGTAAGTTCATTATTCATAATTTTGGAGTTCTGTTGCCCCGATCCTTCAAAAATAAATTCCAAAAGCAAACCTGACGAACTTTTGAAATCCACGGGAATGAACGGTATCGTATCCTGCTGATCCGGAATGAAAGTAAAAGTAATTACCTGAAGTCCTTTATCTACACTAACATTTTGAGTCATTTCAGCATTAAGATAATTTTCATTGCCTGCCTGGGTAGCAGTTAATATTACTACACCTGTGCTGTCAATAGTAGCGGTGTTTCCTGAAATACTTACAATGGTTGGATTTGAGCTTGTAAATACTACTTCAAGACCTGATAACACCATTGCTGTTAAATCAAATGGTGCGTCGCTGAATCTTTTGGAACCTACCGGATTAAAACTAATGGCCTGTGATGCTTTATTTACAACCAATAGGTTGTTCACTTCAACGCCCGCATTAAAGATTATATCACCTGCTTGTTTTGCACTAATCGATGCTTGTCCTGCTTTTCCAACAAACAAAGTGTCATTATTGATATTGGCCACTGTGGTATCTGAACTTTCATAGGTTATTGCTAATCCGGAAGTGGATGTTGCGTTGAGAATAATAAACGGGTCACCAAATGCTTTGTTTGGCAATGGGTTAAAAGTAATTGTTTGATTGAGTTTTTCTGCCATGGTGGAAGTAAGTAGCGATGCCCTTCTGGGCGCGTTTTCAATCACTATTACCATTCTATCTACCTGCCCTAGGGTAAATATATTCATACAATCGTCTGGGGTATAGTCCATATAATTATCCCACATCTCCCTTACCACGCCGTTGCAAGTTGAGCCTTGTACACCTGGGCAAAAATTATTTGGTTTATCCTGGTTGGGCGTATCATTTACCAGGTCATCTTCGGTGCAATTATTTGGATCATTCCCGTCGAGGGGGCCCCACAAATGATACAACCCCAGCCAATGACCAATTTCATGAGTGGCTGTTCGGCCCTTATTATATGGGATCTCGACAATTCCTGTATTTCCATAATTGGTATAATTCACAATAATGCCATCTGTTTTGGGATCAAGATTGGTTTCAAGGTCCGGAAGGGCATCCTCAGGGAACTGGGCAATACCAAGAATATTACCACTGATTGCCGTAACCCAAATATTTAAATATTGATCGGGGTTCCAATAGGTAGCAGGCTGGATGGTTGTGCTCAAATAATTATAATCATAGGGAGGAGCAGAGAAACTTTTATTGTTTCTGTCAATCCTTTCTACACCATGTTCCACCAGGGAATCCCCGGATGGATTGATTAAGGCGGGCACAAATTCAATTTCAATGCCCGATGCAACTGCTGCAAATTCTTGCGGGGTATCAATTGTATCTGCATTTTGACGATTGAAATCGGCATTCAGCACCTCCAATTGTGAGGAGATCTGGTCAAAACTGATATTTATTCCCTGGCCAACCGGTTCACCGCCATGGATTACATGCACAATTACCGGAATACGATAAGGGGTTGTAAATGACTTCGTACGAAATTTGGATGATATTACAGGAGTCTGCAGCGTCTTAATCCAGGATTCAAACGAGCTTAAATTTGCAGGCTTTGTTACAACACATTCCCTGGATTGAGAATACACATTGAGTGTGGTTCCCGTCAGAATTAACACTATAAGAAGCTTTATATACTTCATCAAAAAGTTAATAACCTCTAAATGATGCTGGTAACCATCATTTATTCGATACCATCAAATATAAAACAACTTCGAGTCAGGATTTAGAAATTTGATCCCAATGCCTGCCTGATCATGTGAATAGGAACTACCCCGGAATGTCGCCATACGGGTTGCCCGTTTTTGAAGATTATTAATGTAGGAACACCCTGAATACCATATTTTGTCGCAGCTTGTGGATTTTTATCTACATCCACTTTAATAATTTTAGCCTTTTCACCTATTTCTCAGGAAAGTTGTTTCAAAACAGGAGACACCATTTTACATGGTCCACACCAGTCCGCATAAAAATCAACCAATACCGGTTTACTGCTATTAATAACTTCGGTAAAATTAGCCATTACTATTCTTCATATTTGATTCCAAAGCCTCGATGCGCTTTTCTATTTCCATCAATTTATGAATGATAATAATATGCGTTTTTTTTGCATCGATGCCAACTACACTTTCTTCTGATCCTATAATCTTTTCAATTTCTTCGTAGGATTCCCTGGGTACAAGTTTATTATTCATTATATCGTGATTAAGGTTTTATCTAATAAATAGTTAAAGATTGAATATCTTTTTATCAATATCCAGTATATCAATTCGGTTTCGGTGCAGGATGATCATCCCTATTTTTTCCAAATGTTTAAGTAACCTGGAAATCGCCTCTCTGGAGGAGTTAAGTGAATAAGCAATTTCCTGATGGGTGATATTTAATGATTTCGCATTTTGGATTTCCGATTTTTCTTTTAAAAAATGGACCAGCCGCATATCCATATTTTTAAATGCAATAAGATCAATAGTCCTGAGTAATTCTTCAAACCTTGCAGAATATGTGAGCATAATAAAATTTTTCCATGAAGAATATTTCTGCATCCATTCTTCAACCAGATTTACGGGAATGAGAATTAGCAATGCATCCTCTTCAGCAATGGCCCTTATCTTACTTTGAGAATAGCTTAAACAACATGTAAGCGACATGGCGCACGTGTTGCCGGCATCTACATAATAAAGAAATATTTCATTGCCCTCCGAATCTTCACGCATTACCTTGATAGACCCTTCCACAACAAGTGGTATTGATTTTAAATATGTTCCCATTTCAAGGATAATATTCCCGGCAATTACCTTTTCCAGCCTTCCTGTTGAAGCAATCTCATCTTTAAGTTCCTGGTCATATAAAGATGGAAATTTAGTATTTAGTAATTCAGGTATATCCATAATGCAAATATTGAGGATTTAATTACCAAGTAAAAATCGCACAATGAAAAAGGATAAATTGTAATCAATTTTGCAACTAAAACCACCGATAATGCGCTTTCAAAAAACAGGGTGCATTAACCAGTAAATTTCGAAATTTCCAGCTGATCAACATGGCAATGTTCAATACACTCAATCACATTGATTACCTCCTGCAACTGTAATGAATAGTAAACATTTTTGCCTTGCTTTCTATCAGATAATATTCCTTTTAGACGCATAATAGCAAGGTGGTGCGAAATCAATGATTGCTCACAATCAGTTCCTTCGCAAATTTCATTTACCGTTAATTGTTGGTGGTGGGTAAGTAACTCGATAATACCAATCCGAACCGGATGAGCAATCGTTTTTAAAACAAAGGCAACTTTTTCTCTCTGAGATAAATCCAAGATAGAGTCCATTTGGTAAATATACTATTTAAAGAAATACGCAAATGATCAAATTAACATATTGTCTCATGAAATATTTCGTGATAGATATAGGTGGTTATTTTTGTTATTATTTATAATACCAACCATTATTAATAAACAATTTATTCCTACAGTTCATTAAATGAACATAATGCAATTTGATTATTCATAATAACCATCGTTGTATTTCATAGTGCAATGGGCACGTGCCACAGTATCACTGATATATTTAAAATAAGTTCTCGAATGCAAATTTGAATATTAATCGTGTGTATTGGATTATAAATATAACTCGTTGCCTTTAGGATATCTGCAATCGAAAAAATACAGGGAACCAGAACAATAAAGCATTAAACATTTTACTCAGGATTGAAATACTGATAATTTCATTTCCTTTTATTTAAATATTGCCTTATTTTTAATTTTACTTAGAGAACTGATTTATAAGATCTTATAAGTTTTTTGGAAGATAAAGGATACATAATTTCCATATGATTGAAATTGAAGAACATTGAATACGAAATTCAATATACTTTTCTAATGAATTTGATAATAATGATAAATAATTAAGTTTAAATTATGGATAAAGAACAAGATTTAATGAACGCCGGCGAGAAACTAACAGCCTTATTTTTAAACTGTACCATAAAGTACAACCCCGAAGTATCCCATACTGAAGCACTAACAAATAAACTGATAAATAGAATGGAAGAGCTATATCCTAGCTTGGAAGTAGAATCTCTTCGAGTAACGGATTACAATATAAAATTTGGTGGTGGAATCAATGATATGGGCGGTGACGATGAGTGGCCGACCATTTTAAAAAAAGTTAAAAAGTGCGACATTTTTGTGATGGCAATGCCGATTTGGATGGGAGTTCGTTGTTCTGTGGGGCAAATGGTAATAGAGCGTTTAGATGGAACAACCAAAGGAGAAGAGGCGCAATTTCCATTGTATAATAGTGTAGCAGGAGTTGTTATCACTGGAAATGAAGATGGGGCCCATGATGTTGCAGCCAACACCCTATATAATTTAGCACACTTTGGTTGTACAGTTCCCCCAAACACCGATGTATATTGGGTTGGAGATGCGGGTCCCGGATCGAGTTATATAGATGCTTATGGAGAATTAAGTCCTTATGTTAACAGAAATATTGAGATGACAGGACAAAACTTAATACATGCTGCATTGATGCTAAAACAAATGCCATATTCAATTGACCTAAGACCTATCAAGAAAAAAATGATGCGGAATATGAAGATAAAAGAGGAGGTAATGAAAGAAGCATCTATTAAACTAAAGCAAAGATTAGATAATGATTAAATTGATTAATTTATTAGAATCGGGATAATGGACTTGATAAAACAAGGATTAACTTATTTACCAGGTATCATTGATTTATTAGGAATAGTTATCCTATTGATTGGTTTTATCCGAGGGGGTATCGAATTCTTTAAAATGGAGTTCAACCGTTTTAAAGGCAAAGGAGATCAATTTCGAATGATGCAACTTCTTCGTTGCGATGTCGGGTTGTATATCCTTTTGGCACTGGACTTTATGATCACCTCCGATATAATAAATTCTATGCTCCATACGAATATGGAAGACCTTTTTAGTTTGGCTGCCATAGTAGTGTTACGAACAGTTATTGGTTATTTTTTAGGGAAAGAAATAGACGAAGTGCATACTAAACAGAGTGCTGAATTGATAAATCCAAAAATTGACACAAAATAAAATAATGATGACTAATAAGAGAAATCTTGAAGTACTACAAGACAATGCCCTTAACAAATCTGTTTCCTTTTCCAAAGAAGAAAGAGTCAAATTAGGACTACGGGGGTTACTACCTTATTCGATTGAAAGCCAGGAAATTCAAGTGAAACGTATCATGGAAGGAATAAGGAGGAAGGCTTTTGATATAGAGAAGTATATCATGTTATCATCATTACAAGATCGCGATGAAAGACTATTTTATCAGGTAACCCTTGACCATATTCAAGAGATCATGCCATTGATCTATACGCCTACCGTGGGACAGGCAAGTATGGAATTTTCGCATATTTTCAGACAATCAAAAGGATTCTATATTACTCCCGAGGATAAAGGGGAAATCTCTTCTCTTCTTGATAATTGGCCTGAAAAGGATATTCGGGTCATTGTAATTACAGATGGACAACGTATCCTGGGCCTGGGAGACTTAGGGGCAAATGGGATGGGAATTCCAATAGGGAAGCTGGCATTATATACTGCGTGTGCTGGAATACAGCCAAGCCAAACATTACCCGTAATGTTAGATATAGGAACTAACAATCAGGAATTGCTTGATGATCCATTTTATATTGGATATCCTAAAAGAAGATTAGAGGGACAGGAATATTTCGATTTGGTAGAAGAATTTGTCCTGGCAATTCAGGATAAATTTCCAAAAGCAATGATTCAGTTTGAAGATTTTCAAACACCAAATGCGATAGCATTACTGCAGAAATATAGAAACAGGGTATTGAGTTTCAATGATGATATTCAAGGAACTGCTGCCGTGGTGTTATCAGGGGTGTTCTCATCAAGCAGAATTACCAAAACACCCTATTCAGAACTAAGGATTATGTTTTTAGGAGCAGGATCAGCTGCTACAGGCATTGCAGACCTTATGGTATCAGCATTCAGGGAAGAGGGCCTGAGCACAAAAGAAGCCGTAAATCGCCTATGGTTTGTAGATTCAAAAGGCCTTGTAGAATCTGGCAGAGATGACCTAATGGAACACAACCTTCCTTATGCACATGACCATAAACAAATGAATTTTATTGAAGCAATTGATGGTATAAAACCACATATACTAATCGGGGCAACAGGATCTCCCGGTACATTTACGAAAGAATCCATGGAACACATGGCGGCTATTAACGACAGGCCCGCAATTTTTGCCTTGTCCAATCCCACTTCACGGGCAGAATGCACAGCTGAGCAGGCCTATACCTGGACCAAAGGAACAGCTATTTTTTCCAGTGGTAGTCCGTTTGATAAAGTGCAATATAATGGTAAGGAATATCGTCCAGGACAAGGGAACAATGCATATATTTTCCCTGGTTTAGGATTGGGAGTAATTATGAGCGATGCGCGGACCATTCCTGATGACTTATTTTTAGTTGCTGCCAGAACTCTTTCTGCGTTGGTGAAAGATAATGATATTGAAGAAGGATCTTTATTCCCAAGCTTGGTTGATATTCGAAGAATATCCTTAGAAATAGCGATCGCAGTAGCAGAAAAAGCATATGAATTAGAAATTACCAAAAACGAAAAGCCTGATGATTTGAAACAAATGATATTGGATTATATATACGATCCTAAATATTAGAACAAAAGATTCCTTCTTTCAATAAACAGGGAGCATATATCATAGACCAATGCGGTATATTCATGTAACAGAAGTGGAATCAAATAGTGGAATAAAATGAAACTGAACTTACAAGATACCTTTAATAAAAAGCTATCGGCAGACCCGAATAGGGATAACACAAGAAGACAAGTGTATGAGTCTTGCTTTTCATACGTCACGCCCAAAAAGCCTTCCAACCCTAAGCTTTTGCATGTTTCCAAAGATATGGCAGAATTACTTGGGCTAACCGAAGAAGACATACATTCAAAGGAGTTTTTAGAATTAGCGACAGGCGCCCACATTTTGAAAGGAACAGATCCTTATGCTATGTGCTATGGCGGGCATCAATTTGGCCAGTGGGCAGGGCAACTTGGTGACGGCAGGGCGATAAACCTTACTGAAATAGAGCATAATAAGAAGCGCTGGGTATTGCAGCTGAAAGGATCAGGCGAGACCCAATATTCGAGAACTGCAGATGGTTTTGCGGTACTTCGTTCATCAATAAGGGAACACTTAATTAGTGAGGCAATGTATTATTTAGGTGTACCAACCACACGCTCTCTTTCACTGGCTTTATCCGGAGATCCGGTACTCCGTGATGTATTGTATGATGGAAATCCTAATTACGAAAAAGGAGCTATTGTCTGTAGAGTATCTCCTTGTTTTATACGATTTGGAAATTTTGAGATCTTTACCAGCAGAGGAGATATTAACACGCTCCGGAAACTTACAGATTATACCATTAATGAGTTTTATCCTGATATTAAGGCTGGAGTAAAAGATGGATACCTGGCATTTTTCAATGAAGTAGTTACTAATACATTGGATATGATAATCCATTGGCAACGTGTGGGTTTTGTACATGGTGTTATGAATACAGATAATATGTCAATTCATGGACTAACAATAGATTATGGACCCTACGGTTGGCTCGAGGGATATGACCCGGACTGGACGCCAAATACTACGGATAGCCAGCTTAAACGGTATCGATTCGGAAATCAACCTCAAATTTCTTTATGGAACCTGTATCAATTAGCAAATGCACTTCTACCATTAGTCGAAGAAGCAGGGCCGTTTGAAGAAATTTTAACTAATTATAATACTGAATATCAAATAAAATATGACGCCATGATGCGCCAGAAATTAGGGTTGCAAAAAGATGTTCGAACAGATACACAACTGATTCTAGATCTTGTAAACACCCTGGTACTCACTGAAACAGATATGACCATATTTTTTAGAAACCTGGCGAATGTACCAAAGTCAATGGATATATCTGAGATCGATAGTTTTCTCGATTTAGTAAAAAATGCTTTTTATAAACCAGAAGAATTAAAGGATACAACACTTTCCGATTGGAAAAGTTGGTTTACCAGGTATCTTACCAGGTTAAAACATGAAGAGCTTATTGATGAAGACCGTAAAACCGAAATGAATAAGGTCAATCCAAAATACGTCTTAAGAAATTACATAGCACAGTTGGTTATTGAGGCAGCAGATAAAGGGGATTATTCATTAATTGATGAAATACATACGATACTAAAGCGGCCTTATGATGAACAGGATAACTATCAAAAATGGTTTGTAAAAAGACCTGATTGGGCAAGAAATAAAGTAGGGAGTTCAATGCTTTCGTGCAGTTCATAATATAAGTGATAATACTCAAACATAAATTATAATTAAAGTTTAAAAAAACTAAAAAACTAAATGCCAAATGAATAAAAAGATTGGTCTTAAAGAAGCGATTTCGATCGGAATTGGTGGAATGGTTGGCGGCGGAATTTTTGCCGTTTTAGGATTAGCCGTGTCATTAGCTAAAGGAGGAACACCTGTCGCATTTCTGATTGCAGGGATCTTAGCTTTAATTACATCCTATAGCTACGTCAAATTATCATTGAAGTATCCCGACCGGGGTGGGACCGTAAAATTTATAAACAAAGGTTTTGGCATATCGGTTTTTAGTGGTGGAATAAACAACTTGCTTTGGGTAAGTTACATTATTATGCTGGCCCTGTATGCTTCTGCATTCGGTTTTTACGCACCGAACTTATTTAAATTGACCAGCAATGAAGCGCTGGATTTTCATATTTACTCTAGTTTCATTATCATTTTGGCTACTTCAATAAATTACTATAGCATAAAAGTTGTTGGAAAAATAGAAAACTATGCAGTAGTCATTAAACTTGTAATTCTTGTTTCTTTCGTATTGATTGGATTATTCGGGTTGATTGGGAATGAAAATTTGAATCAATTGTCATTCGAAAACTGGGAAACGCCATTACACCTTTTGGGTGGAGGAATGGTTATTTTTGTTGCATATGAGGGTTTTGAATTGATTGCCAACGCAGCACCTGATATAGAAAACCCAACAAAAAACATTCCAAGAGCGTACTATTATACAGTAATTTTTGTGATAATACTATATGTACTCATCGCGGGTGTAACCGTGGGCTCTGTACCATTTGATGAAATTGCTATTGCGCAAGATTATGTACTGGCTGAGGCTGCAAAACCAACCCTTGGAAAAATTGGATTTACGATTATTACTATAGCAGCTTTAATTTCAACATTTTCTGCACTCAATGCTTCACTGTATGGAGGTAGTAGAGTAAGTTTTGAGATTGCCGAAGATGATGAACTTCCACACGAATTAACCGCTGTTTGTTGGAATCAACCAATTGGTTTGTTGATAATGTTCATTTTAACCTTACTTATTGCCAATACCTTAAATTTAGAAAACCTTTCGACTGCCGGAAGTGTCGGGTTTCTCTTAATTTTTACAGTAGTTAATTTTACCGGCTATAAATTATCAGATAAAATTAATGGGAGTAAGTTTATTCCTTTGATCGGTTTTTTGTTTTGTATTGTCGCATTGATAACCTTAATAATACAACAGTATTCTTCAGACCGAACGGGGGTTATTATAGCAATATCAATAATAATATCATGTTTTTTAATGGAATTTATTTATAAAAAGTATGAGCACAGTCGAAAAGACGCCTCATCTTAAAATTAGGGTATGCACCATCACTTATATTCTGATCTCATGATTATGCAGACAAATCAAAGTAAATCAATGTATTGATTTATAGTTTGAGTAGACCTTAAAATAGCATCTATGAATACTTTTAACAACAAATACAGTGACATGCTTGAGGCTATAAGAGACTTAAAATCCAGAGGGTATAGCAAATCCTTTGTCCTGAGGCAGGATGGATTATTCTGTATTGAGACAAAAGCGACCTTCAAACCTGTTAATATTTCCATAGTAGAATTTCATCGATTTGAAGGGGCTACCGACTTTGAAGATATGTCAATAATCTACGTTGTCGAAACCGACAATGGAATAAAAGGAACAATCACCGATGCATTCGGGACCTATGCTAACACTGAACTTGGAGATTTTTTGCGTCAGGTTCATATTAAGGGAAAATGACTCAATTACCTTACAAATCACTACTCGAAGCAGAATATTAAATTTCATTGTACTAGTATCATGTCAAGTTGATTATGTCTGTTAAAAGGTGTAATATTGCCATCAAAAACGATGGTATTCTACAAAGTGACACTCACAAAACAAGAGCGGGATCAATTAAAGGCCGTGATAAGTAAAGGGAAACACAGTTCACTGCAATATCGGAATGCTTGTGTTTTGATTAATTGTGATGAAGGGGCGTATGGGCAGAAGCTTCCAAATGAGCAAATCGCACAAGTACTTCAAATAAACACTAAAACTGTAGAGCGATTAAAGCAACGATTTGTTGAAGATGGCTTTGAAGTGTGTATAGAGCGTAAGCCCTATCCCCAGAAAAAGGAAATTAAAACCGATGGAGATTTTGAAGCTCATTTGATTGCACTGAGTTGCAGCCAAGCTCCGAAAGGATATACCCATTGGTCTTTACGGATGTTGGCTGATAAAATGGTCGAATTGAAGTATGTAAACAATGTATCCCACGAAACCATACGCCAGGTACTAAAAAAAACGAAATTAAACCCTGGAAGGTAAAGGGATGGGTAATTCCACCCTTAGAAAACAGTGATTTTGTAGCCCACATGGAATTGGTTCTGGATGTATACAAGATGCCTTACAGCAAAACTTATCCGGTTATTTGTATGGACGAGTCGCCTAAGCAATTGATAAAACAGACCCGCATTCCCATTGTCAGGAAGCCAGGTAGGGATACCAGACAAGATTATGAGTATGAGCGATGTGGTGTGGCAAATATTTTTATAGCCAATGAACCATTGACAGGAAAACGATATGTAAAGGTTACCGAAAGGAAAACAAAGAAAGACTGGGCAGTATTCATAAAAGAATTCTCAGATGAACATTATCCTTCAGCCAAAAAGATAAGACTTGTCATGGATAACCTGAATACACACAAACCGGCTGCTTTATATGAAACTTTCCCCCCGGAGGAGGCCAAACGAATCTGGGACCGGTTTGAATTTATATATACACCAAAACATGGAAGCTGGTTAAACATGGCTGAAATAGAACTCAATGTATTGATGGGGCAATGTCTGAACCGTAGGATTGATAAAATGAAAATAATTGCACAAGAGGTAAATGCTTGGCAAAGAGACCGGAATAACAAAAATTCAACTATAAACTGGCAGTTTAACACTGATAAAGCGCGTATAAAACTAAAAAGACTTTATCCGACAATTATAGGTTGACATGACACTAGTGGGTCGCTACGCTTCAAATTCTCCCTAGATCCACATTTTAATATGAAAGACAAATCATTTACCAATCATTTAACTGTCAATTGCCCTATCTCCTTCAGCACTCAGGTAATCCAGTTGATTGGTATGAATGGAGTGAAGAAGCAATTGAGAAGGCAAAAATTGAAGGTAAATTAATAATGTCAGTGTTTGGTTATTCTGCATGTCATTGGTGCCACGTAATGGCCCATCAATCCTTTGAAGACGAAAAGGTAGCGTCTATCATGAATAAGTATTTTGTTAATATAATTATTAGGTGGGAAAGGTGAAGTTTCTTTAGAATTGCTAAAAGGGAAGACGATAGAAAATCAGACGACTACATATGTATGCCAAAACAAAACCTGTGATTTGCCAACTACTGATCCAGCGCAAGCAATAGCGATGACGAAAAAAAAGTAGGTTAATGGGTTAATGGACTTGCACGACAGGTTCACGTTGCTTTATTAATGAGCCAATAGGTTTTATTTCTAAACCCACATCCAAACAAGTATTTTCAAATTCTGATTCCCTTTCGTTATCAACAGAAACCAATAGTCCACCACTGGTTTGCGGATCTGCAAGGATGGCCCAATCATTATCATCCACCCCAGCTATTTTATGGCCATAACTTTTCCAATTTCTTTTTGTTCCACCTGGAATAGCATCTTGATCCAGATAAGATTGAACATTAGGTAATATTGGTATATCGTTTTTATGGATTTCTGCAGATACTCCGCTCCCTTCACACATCTCTACCATGTGTCCTAATAACCCGAAACCGGTAACATCGGTCATGGCATTGACGTGCTCCAGTTTCCCAAATAGTTCGCCTTGACTATTTAATTTAGTCATACTATCTATTGCCCTTTGCATATCATCCACGGATACTATTCCTCTTTTCTGTGCTGTTGAAATAATTCCAACACCCAATGGTTTGGTCAGATATATAGATGAGCCCTCTTTTGCCGAGCTATTCTTCTTTAAATGTTGAACACTAACCTTTCCTGTTACTGCTAATCCAAATATAGGTTCCGCAGTATCAATGCTATGCCCGCCCGCAAGTTGGATCCCTGCTTCTTTACAAGCAGATCTCGCACCATCCAGGACCACACCTGCAAGTTCCGGACTGATCTTATCAACAGGCCAGCCCAAAATCGCAATAGCTACGAGAGGTTTCCCTCCCATGGCATACACATCAGACAATGCATTAACTGCAGCAATTTTACCAAAATCAAATGGGTCATCAACAATAGGCATAAAGAAGTCAGTAGTGGTGATAATTGCATGGCCGTCACCCAGATCGTAAACAGCGGCATCGTCATTTGTTGCGTTTCCCACCAAAAGATTCGGATCGAATTCGACACCATTATCTTTACCAGTGCTTAGAATTTTCTCAAGAATGGATGGAGCTATCTTGCACCCACAACCTGCTCCATGGCTGAAAGAAGTTAGCTTAATAGGTTCCATAGGTTATATTGGTGTTTATTAGCATCTTAGATACGGTTATAATCATTGAATATAGATATAAATTGAATTATTGTTGTAACATGAATTAAACAGTTCTTCTATTTTAAATGAAAGTGAAAGGATTATGATAGATTAATTGAATTCATTAGTCTGTCTCTTCATCCCTACTGCGAATCGGGCTTTTATACAGTCTTTAAATAATCACGAATTAACAGAGCTGCGGCGGCACCCTCCCCGGCAGCGCTTACCACTTGCTTGGTACTTCCTGCACGTACATCACCGGCAACGAAGATGCCCGGCACACTGGTTTCCAAAAATGAGGGCTCTCTTCCATCAAATTCCTGTGGAGGTGGAGTGTCATGCATCAGGTCATGACCGGTAACAATAAATTTCCATTTATTGAGTCTAATCGGAGTATTTTCGAGGAAATCGGTGTTGGGGTCGAGCCCGATAAAAATAAAGGCGCCATCGATTTCCAACTCACTTTCTTCACCTGTCTTATTGTTTAACAGTTTCAATTTCTTAAATTTTAATTTGTGATGTGATTTGTCTCCAAGAAACGCTTGAACTTCTGTATTGAATCGCACTTCTATTTTTGGATAGGAGAGCACTTTATCCTGAATAATTGGGCTGGCTTTGAATTTGTTTTGCCGCACCAGAATAATCACCTTTTTTGCAAATTTTGTCAGCAAAAGACTTTCTTCAGCAGCGCTGTCGCCCCCTCCTACCACTGCAATTTCTTTGCCCTTGTAGAATGGTCCATCACATGTTGCACAAAAGTGCACGCCTGCGCCGAGGTAATCATTTTCTCCCTCAATACCCAGATGACGGTAGCGGCTACCAGAGGCAATCAACAATGCATTGGCGCTGTATTCGCTGCCATCCTGGGTAGTGACAACATGATAATTATCGTGACTGTTCACACTGGAAATTTCCTGTGCCTGGAGGATCTCGGCCCCGAATTGCATAACCTGTTCCCGTAAACGTTTGGAAAAATCCTGACCGGAAATACTTTCCGGAAACCCGGGCACATTATCCAACTTTTCGGTTGTAGCCGCCTGCCCTCCAATTGCAGCTCGTTCGATAACCAGCGTATCAATCGCTTCACGTCCGGCGTAGAGTGCAGCAGTCAGGCCAGCTGGTCCCGCCCCAAGTACGATCAGGTCATAGTGAGTACGTTTGGCTTTGCTGACCAGGCCCAATTTTTTACCTAGCTCTGCATTGCTGGGAAAGACCAGGAATGAATCGTCACCAAAAGTAATGGTCGGAATAATCCGCTTGCCATTATTGAGATCGGTGATATACTTTTCTCCTTCTTTATCATCATCAATATTAACAAATTCATAGGGGATCTGGTGCTCACCTAAAAACTGCTTGCTTACCGTACAATCAGGACACCAATATGCTCCGTAAACCGTGATTTTATTGCTAGACATAGTTTTATGATTTTATTTTAAATACCGTCCGACCAGTATTTTTGCATTGTAGGTTGTCCAATTCGCACCGGGTGCTTCTACTGCTCTTTTCTTTTCCAGATATAATAGTAAATAAATTATTTCACTTTTTGTAAGTTCAGCCTTCAACATTTTTCCCAGTTTATCAAATAAATAATCTGCATACCATAACGGCCATTCGGGATCAACACCATCTGTCTTTATAAATGCCTTATGATGATTTTTACCTGTTTCCATAAAAAGTGCTTCAACTTGTTCAATAAAATTAATGTTTGCCATAATTATGTTTCTGGATAATTCATAAATGTATTACTTTCACTAAGAATCTACAAGAAGAATTTTAATTCTATCGCTAATATATTTTGACAACTTCCTCTTACTCAGTAGCTATTCACATCGAATCCAGTGACAAATTCCTGCATCAGATTTATTATGAGGTGGGTGATATTTTCCAACAATTGGATACTCGAGTGCTGAAGCAAACGTATCATTCTGTGTCGTAATAAAAGAGTGAAATCATTCACCCTTGTAAGCAACCACATATGCTACCTCTTCCATTTCAGGATCTTCAATGGGTGTTATAAAATCTTCAGCAGTATAGGCAACAGAGGACCATCCACTGTCCAGCATGGATTGTTGCAGTTTTTTAGTATCAATGATGATTTTGAAAATTGTCTCCCGATACCTGGTCCATACCCCCTCATTTAGAAAGCAGCCACTTGCGTTAAGAATCACGCGCTTACCATCAAATATGCGTTTGCGTACAATGATCTCTTCGTCAGTATCTTCGATACCTATCGTCTCAACTACGCTTTTGAGTCCAAGTTGGGTATTGATGTCGAATATGAAGCAACCTCCGGGAACCAACGTTCTGAGAACATTAGCAAGGCAACCCTCTACCTGCTCGATGCTGCCAAGATGATTCAGGCCATTGAAGGTACACACAACCAACCCGAACTTCGGTTCCAGATTGAAGTTGCCTGCATCGCCCTCAAGGAATTGCACGCGTCCAGTCGCAATGTATTCTGCATTGTTAGCCCTGGCATATTTAAGCATATGCGAAGAACCATCGAGCCCCACAACATCAAATCCGTTTTCTAGAAAATAAGATGCAAGTTGTCCTGTCCCGCATGCAACATCTAACAGGAGATGGTTTTCGTTCCATGTGCTTGTCTTCTTATAGAATGCGTGGATAACAGGCGCCATTCGCTTTGCGAAGCCAGAAGAGCGGCTCTCAAAAATATTATATCTCAGGGCAGCAGTTTCGCCGTATGCTGCGTTACTAAAGTCTTGTAATGTCATGCAGTTATCCTTTCAGTTTTATCACACAGTTCTGCAAGTAAGCCGGCCCAACGACCTTCCTCCTCGCGCTGGCTAAAACGATTTGAAATTTTTAATATAAACCTCTCAAGTTCATTAAGAAAAATGGTGCCAGTCTCCGCTCGAGTCATTAGTTCTGTAAGTACTTTCGTGTCACCTACAGGGAAATAGCCTTGATATCCCTCTCCCAGAACACCCACGCAGCCATCAATATCGGTAGTAATAACCGGTACTCCTGCAACCACCGCTTCCGACAGGATGTTAGGGCCACCTTCTATTTTGGAGCTCAGTACCATCAGGTTGCATTTAGCCAATGCCTGACGTACCCGCCAGTGCGGTACTTCGCCAAACCAGGTATAACGATGGTTCACTGACATTTCGATACGAGCTTTCTCAGCCCATTCCTCTGTGTGTGCCTTACCGTAATGACGAACTCGAATCCTGCTCGAATTTGGGAGATTACGTGAAGCAAGTGCTGTACGTAACGGATCTTTTTCAGGGCGAAGATGGCCAATAACGCATATATCAAAGTAACGTAATACCGGGTTCCTCCCATTGGGGAGAGGCTCAGCTGATTCATATATCAAATACGCTTTATGCTGCTGATCTAATGGTAACGCAGTAAATGCCAGGTTGCTCAAGACCACCAGGCGGTCTGCCGCTTCGACTGATCGTAATGTCTCTTCCCGATGGGAATCCATGAATCTGTACAGGTCAGTTCCTGTGAGGGCAACCACTAAGGGCTTATCCGGGTGTGTATCACTAAATCTCAGAATAGATACCCTGCTTCTGTAAGCATTCAAAGCGATCATAACATCAGCCGGTTCTGTGCTATAATTATTCATTACTGATACAGTATGTCCTAAATTGCGGAGTATAGAGGCCCAGCGTACCGCGGTAATGCTGTTGCCCGTTTGGCTACCTAAATGTGCCGGGGTTACCAGGGCTATCTTCATATCAGAACTACACAGGATTGGTTGAACCGGAGCTAATATCGCCAGAGGCGATGTGGCTCTCTAATCGTGGCAAATTTTGCTTCAGCCAATCCTCTGAGAAGAGCCGGGGTAGATACTTATCACCTGCATCGGGTATTATGGCCACAACCAGATCATCATCAGACTTTTCCTGGGCCACCTGCACGGCAGCATGGACAATCATACCACTGCTTATTCCGCAGAAAATCCCTTCTTCCCGGGCCAGTCGTTGTGCCATCAAAAAAGACTCTTCATCGCTGACTGACATTGCCCGATCAACAACACCAGGATCGAACGACTCCGGAATAAAAGGTTCGTTTTGTCCTGCTGCCTCCACCAGGTAAGGAGCCGGTTCACCAATCTGCCCCGTCTCGTGATATTCCTTATAGAGGGACCCGACAGGATCAGCGAGGACGACTTCAATATTCTTATTCCTATCTTTCAGATACTTTCCCACGCCGCTAATCGTTCCGCCGGTTCCGGCGCTGGAGACAAATACTGAAACTTTTCCTTCCGTTTGCTCCCATATCTCAGGCCCCGTTGTCAGATAATGACCCTTAGGATTTGCCGGATTGAAAGACTGATTGGCGAAGATTGCGTTGTCGGTTTCTTTGACAATGCGCTTAGCGGTGTTAAGATAATGCTCCGATGAATTCAGTGGGGCATCAAATGGCACCCTTACCACTTTTGCACCAAATGCTTTCAAGGTTTCGATTTTTTCGTGAGATACGGTATTGGAGCAGACAATCACAGCTTTATAATTCCTGGAGGCAGCAAGCATGGAAATCGCGTACCCTGTGTTACCGCTGCTGGCTTCAACAATCGTTCCACCTGGACGGAGTAGGCCATCATTCTCTGCAGCGTTGATCATTGCCAATGCAGCCCGGTCCTTTATGCTGCCACCAGGATTGAAGTACTCCAGTTTGACAGCTACTGTGGCTTTGCTATTGCCGATTACTTTTTTAAGTTTCACCAGCGGGGTGCTACCGATGGTTTCTAGAATATTCTCATGTATTTTCATTAGACTTCCTGTCCCTTCCAATTTAGATCGAATATACTGATTTTAACAAATGTTTGCAATTACATAAAATGATGTTAACATGAACTATCTATCCCATCGCTCCGCGAGAAAAGAAGTTTTGATTTTCCAGAAAGATAAAAGGTACCTTGAATAATGAAACGGTCTTTATTTTCTCAACCGGCAGGTATATTATCGATAGTAAACACAAGCATGACGCCGATACAAAATACAAGAATAGCCTTTTAGCGGTCACTGTGGACTGCTTTGGTTAGTTTTAATACGTCCGGTACTACTGAGATTACTAGCTCTGCTATTGGATCTGTGGCTAGCTCTAGCTGAGACACTTGTTTCTTAGACTCAGCGTTGGCTAAAGATTTTCCGGTTGCGAGGGCAGCAACCGACTGGAGACCTATCTCAGCTACGTGTGAGAGTGTTTCTGAAAGCGGTCCCACCTCAGTTAATAGAGGAGAACGTTGGATATCTCTTTTTAGCTCCTCATGATTGTGTCGCCATGTACGCAGTTGAGTAACCAGGGGGTCGAAGAGAATCTTTTTGGTAGGATCGGCGATGAACTGGTCTACCATTTCACTAAACATACGAGCTGTTTCACTTTCTGGAACGATTGAGTCAACCAGTCGGTTCAGAGAGGTTTCTGTAGTATATTTTTTGTTTTTCCAGCGAATGTCAAAAGCGGGCACTAGGGTTTCAGCCAATATTTTAAGTCTCTCAATAGAACCATCGTGAATTAGCTGATCCAGCATTTCCCGTGGACCTGATTCATGCTTAAGGCCCGTCCAACTCAGTCCGTCACTCAGTATTCGTAGTCTCCGATACATATCTTTTTCGTCTTTTTCTTCCCGAGCAGACCACAAACGTTCGGCGATGACTGCAGCTCTGGGCCAAACGCGACCATCAATATTTTCTGCATTAGCAAACTCCGTCCACATTGACGCTTCACCTCCAATAATTAATTTCTGCTGATTAGTTGTAAGATCCTTAACCTCAGCATCGTAAGGATCGCTCCTGTAGTGGAATGCAGCAGGAAGCAGCAAATCCAGGTAATATTCAGATCCTGCAATACCCCGAAAACCCTTTTGAACAGAATCAGCCAGCCACGACTGACCTCTCACGGACTGGATCACACTACTTTTCGGTAGCTCAGTATGAAGGATTGGGTCCCAGCCAACCAGTTCCTTACCGAACTCCTGAAGTATACCATGCAAGCGGCGGTTAAAGTACGCCTGAAGGTGGTGGGTATCCCTGATGCCTTCGTTCACCATGAACTTACGAATATCGGGATTGTTTTGCCATTGTTTTCCACTCACCTCATCACCACCCACATGGACATACGGATCAGGAAAAAGCGTTGCCATTTCCGATAGAAAATTTCTGATAAACTTGTAGGTTTCCTCTCTGGTTGGATCCATCGTCGCCTCATGGCCGCCCCAATTCCGTTCTATCTGGTAAGGGCCAGGCGCACTGGCCAAATCAGGGTAACCAACAAACCAACTACTTGTATGGCCGGGCATATCAAACTCGGGTAATACCCTGATGCCCCGATCTGCTGCAAACTCCACAACTTCCTTTACATCTTTCTGACTATAGAATAGGCCATCGGATCCTAATTCATGCAACCTGGGATACCGATTGCACTCGATCCGAAAGCCCTGATCGTTCGTAAGGTGCCAATGCAACACATTCATTTTAACTGATGCCATGGCTTCAATATTTCGTTTGATGACCTCGGGTGGAATCCAATGTCGGACGGGATCTATGAGTAAACCACGCCAAGGGAAGCGTGGGCGATCGGTTATCCATATTGCAGGAACTGAAAAGGCATCATCCGTAGTCCGGAGTAATTGCATGAAAGTCTCAATTCCTCTCAGGACACCATATAGTGTACGAGCGCGCAGTTCACCACCCTTTGCGGTAATTTCCAAAGTGTACGATTCATCCTCATTTGCGCTTTGCACTTCAGCTGTTTTATTTTCAACATGTATCAGGAACTGAGCATCTTCTTTCGAAGTTGTAAGTTTATGAATCATTGGAATACCCGTAACTTTAGTCAACCGTTTGGCAAGACGCATTGCCGCACGTTCGAGGCGTGGCCCGATGTTACCTGAAAGACCAACACGGAAACTACTGTCGATTCCCATCTCTTCGTTGCCGGGTATAATTTCTGCTGGTAATGGCATTAGTGAGTGCATTGTCTTCTTAGCTATCCGAAAAATATTTTCCTTTGATTGACTCATTTGCTTCAACTATCACTATGTGATTGTTTTACAATTTTCAATTTTAGCAACAACTTTTAACACTTAAATAAAAAGTGAATTAATTCTTAATATATCCTGAATTCAGTTGCTCCCAGACCTGCTGTAATATCCATTGAGATTAACCATGGCATCTAATATTTCCTCGTCCGTCATATAAAAAGTCTTCATCCATTCTCCTTCCTCACTTTCTAAATACTCGTTTAATCCCGAGAGGTGTCTTACAAAATAGGCGTAGTCATACAACTGCCATCCAAATCCTTTGTATATCGTAAGTAAGTCCGTATTATGCTCATGGGCTCCCGCAAACTCAGGGCTGATAAGAAACTCCATCCCCCATCGAATAACTTCAAAGGTGTTCAGGTCATTGTAATAAGCGGTGTGACAAAGTTCATGTGTTATAATTGCAACCTGTTGATCAAACGACAAGTTTTTCATAATTATGGGATCAAAAAAAGTCCCCTCCTCATCAAGAAGTAAAATGACATATTCCCTTTTGGCTTTAGGAAGCAAAAGTGTTGAAATTTTAAAGGATGATTCCAGGGGTGCACCATCGGTTGTTAACACGAATTTAATTGAAACTTCATTTAGTTCAGGAAAATGACTGAGCGCCAAAAGGATTGAAAGACGGTATTTTTCCGGTATTGACCTATTGATTCCGGCAAGTCTCAACAAACTGTCTTCATTAAGTGTTTTTCCCTCATATGATTTTACAGGCTGAAACTTGTAGTTGACTTCAATGTTTTTAACCGGTGATATATCAACTGTGAACCAGATAGTTGCAGCAATAATCAGTAAACTAAGAACAACAAACACTGTACCTTTTATTATATTCCGTATCATATTCAAAATTTATTTAGAATCTGAGACTCAAACGTGATTCTGTATTAAAAATAGA